>JGI24021J15306_10005854_pt1 | contig 14668 bp, 10 predicted proteins | sample Ectturendosymbi1_FD_15306 | JGI IMG/M metagenome (IMG submission 15306)
TATCAAGCGAGCCAGATGCCGTCATCAAAAGAGCCACATCTGGCTCGCGAGCCATAGGTCCCCGACCCCTGGGCTAGCATACGAGATGTGAAAAGAACAAATTCTATCCGGAGCAGGCGATTATCTTAAGTTTATTACGAAGAAGTTTATTATTATAAAAAACGTTATAGAACTCATTCGTACCACGAATTTTACCCGAAATACTGTATTTTGTCAATAATTTCTCTTTCTGTCACAATTGGTAATAGTCATCATTGCTTCAATCATTATTGGTAACGAGGAACAACATTAACTGGGGACCAAAATGATGCGCCCACGGCTTTTCAGTCCACGTGCGAGGTTTCAGAAATTATTGCAGAAACTGAGCACAACTCCTAAAAAGTGTTGCAATATTTTTATAAAAGTTGAATTGGATCTTTCCTATACTTTTCTTCCTACATCACTATGAACGCCTCACTAGAGGTAGACTTTCATTTTGCTGACCCTTGGAATGATTTTGGCCCCCCGAAGACCTTGCGCCCGGGGCAGGTGTTCTCATCCCCTCGTGACGTCACTGGTTTTGAAGACCCAACGGGAAAGATATTGTTAATTTTTAGAGACAAAAATGTTAAACTTTGTCAATATTGGCAAGGCGGCTGTTTCGTTGGATACATCTCATGCCATTGATCGCAGTGACTGTGCGATACTCACAGATTCTCAATTAGCAGCACAGGAGTTATATCAACTGAGCAACGTCCATATCACATTCTTTTACCAAAAAATAGAAAGTCATTGCGCACATTGATGTCCTTGCAACGAAAATTGGAAGCACTTCTTCAAACACTTTACAGGAAACAAACAAGCCTGTAGCCAAGGAATGCATTCAAGATTTTTATGTACCCCAAAATTATTTTTGAAATTTTTGAGGCGTCCAGCAACACATGCAGTTATTTGGGTAAAAGCTTGAGGCATACTTGTTACGCCCGCAATACATGAGGCGTAGATTGTTTCCGCTTCTGAATGGACAAGAATTCGATTCCAGTGAGAAAATTATGTCTACACAAATTTTGAACTATGGCTATGGGCCTCCCAACATGTGTCGAATGATATGGCAATATGTCGATACAGCGAAGTGGAATCTTAGTAGATATATATACATGTAATCGTGAAAAATATGTTTGCAATTCTTACCATGCTATTCAAGCCGAATTGTAAAATAGATAAGAGAATATTTTGCACAGCAAATGCAGCAAGGCTTTTACAGATAAACCATATAGCAGTTTGTGCACAAAAAGCACTTAGAATCCCTCCAGCTGCAGCAAATAAAAACTTGAAGCTTGCGTATCTCATGAGTGGCAGTTCCTCGCTGAGACTTCACTTCTTTGTCAACAAACACGTCCAAGACGGAATCAAGTTGGTGTTTATCGAGAAAACATTTACTCTTAAAGACAGATTAAGAAAATTTTAGTCTATCGCCTAATGTATCCTTATAATCGCAAGTAATTCGGACTGAATGGACGTACAGTAGTAATTTGTAATGGACAATGAGCATAACTCGACTGATTCAAAATATCATATATCGACGTGGCGAATAATCTGTGCACACATGTTAACCACTAAAGATTGACTTAGGACACCGGAAAGCCTAGTTTATGCATGCAATCGTCGTAACACAGTATGACAAAAAACTTACAGTACAATGAACCAAGGATAAGAGCTCAGCACCTCTAACATTTGGCCAACAATTGCCAGAACCTCTCCCCACCCACCTGTTAAGTAGCAACAGTTTTGTCGGAATCGCCATTTCAGAATTGACTGACCATGAGCAAAAAATCACGCTCCGTAATGTTTGTTTGCCGTTTATGTGCGCTTGTTATATTTTTAAAATACGGCTGAATTTTAATTTTCGTTTGCATCAAAGTGATTACAAATTTTTACCGTGTTAGATCTTGTTTTAAAAAACAAATAATTATATAGGATTTCATCTGAACCTGATTCAAATTGAGCATTTCTTGAGTTAAAACCTGACGGAATATCTCCATCTTAACGGTACGGTGTTAAAAGTCACGATATAATACAGTATTTACAGATGATCAGATCACTTTGAGGATATACTAGCAGAATTTCATTGATGTTCACCATTGGGCCCGATGGTGTTCTCAGTTGGACACCAGGATAAGAATCTTTGAAACTGTCCCAAGACTTGCTTAAAATTTCGTACTGTATTTCCGAGATGAGGCGTCGCGACGCCCTTGTGCGTCGTTTTCAGATTGCAAGGGCGTCACCAACTTACATGCTCAAACCCAATCGATGTAGGTGTAAATGAGTCTGCAAAAACGCTGTTGGCAGTGATGTGATAATTGCACAATAACTTAACGCGCAAAATTCAGTTCATTTATGCGACAGGTGAACTTAAAGTTTAATAACTATCTGTGAATACTTTTAATGCAATGCATCGTTTGATTTTATCCATAGGATTTGTGCGTCGGGAGGTTATACAAGTTGGGAACCAGTGCCGTACATCCTGTCTCGTCACCACGGGGGGGGATTTCCTGAGCTTATCCCCCCAAGCAAAGCTCCAAGCCCCCCAAATTGAAACATGAAACAGTATAAATAAGTGTAGTTTTTGTCAATTTTTAGAATGTCAAGCCCCCCTATTGAAAACTTTCAGGTGACGGTTCTGTGTACATCACGTCCAATAAATGCGTGATGTCGTGTTACAAAATTTCAAAAAGCGCTGCGTTGTGTATCCTGTAAAGTTGGACTTCTGGGCAGAATAAAATAAACAACCAGCGCACAGGCCGACATTAGCTTGGTATTTTAAATGATAAACTCGAGTGAACAGTCAGCTCCAACTCCGTACATTCTGAGATAAAGTTTTGACTTCGATTAGCAATTTTAATCCCAGTCTAATGGCACAGCGCTGTTTTGTTCAAATCTCAGGATACACTCCGTGAAACTCAAACAGAAAAGGTGAAGTGCGCATGGGTAGGGGTTTGAACAAAACTAGGATTTTGGCAACTGTGATCAGAAATTTTGTCCACACCAAGACAAACCAGACGGTTTATAGTAGATGAGCGAGACTGCGTTATTACGCACCTTCTTAGTTACTTATTACGGCGTTATAAAACAATTACACATGCTTACTTAGCATGATAGTACGAGACTGGTGAAGACTTCGAGATCATAACGTGTGACTGTTATTAAGGTTGTTAACTGCAAGCTCAAAAAACATAAATTCACTAAGTCTCTCAAGCCGAAGGTCCCACTCAGCACGCATTCATGATTCTGTTGTCGGACAAAGAGTTTTTGAAAGAATGCGTTGCAGATTTTGTTGGTTTACAATACTAATTTAAATGCGTTCTGCAGACGAGGACAACGAAATAACTTTCCTGAAAAACAAAGAATCGGATTGTACGATGTAAGTTTCAACGAAATTGATCCTATTTTGATTTCGGGTGAAGTACGTGCATGCCCAAAAAATATGACCAAGAAAAAAATTACTGTAATTAATAGCATTTAACTGATTCAGAGCTTTGTTGGAAAAGTATATGGAAGAACACAACTCAGAAGACATCTTTGCATTGCAAGAAGAAAAACAAAAGTTAGTACCAATGAAAATTACGCAAACTATATGGTATGAATCTCAATCGGTCTGGTGCACATACTGTGCAGGTTAGAAGAATGGATTGAAAACGCTCTTTGAGAAGGTTTACCGCGATTTTTAAGCGAGGAGAGATATCCATCCTTTACTGTTCATCCAAAGCAAACGATGCAGTTCAAGATGACATCAAAACCTTGCACAAACAAGATACAAACTCTTCATGGATATGGTATTGATATCGTTACGTTATTCCGTGCGAATAAATTCTTTTATGCTGTTGCAATAACTGGTGTTCGGTGTGTGCTTCGTGAGGAAAGAATCAGCTCTGTATTGCGCTTATACTGCACAATTTTAAAAACCACTCAACACGTTAACATCTTGGCGGAATTACCATGATTGTTGTAGAGACAATAGTTAAGCTTGCCATGAATCGTGTGCTATTGCACATGAAATACAACAACGCTTTAACAGATTATCGTTTACTACAGAATGATTTGAAAGCAGACGTGGCCATGGGCGTCCGTAGAAAGTTTTCCAGGGGGGGGCAAAGTCGACATTTTGCTTATCCTTTTCAGGTTGCTGATGCTGTAATGCAAATAGACGTTCACAAAACGCATTACCCTTTCTACACCTCTAATTATCAGTCTGATCATTCTACAATTTCCGCTAAACTTAAGTACAGGTACAGAATTGTGGTTTAAATTGAAATATTACTTTCAGTTTTTAGCTAAGAATCAACGGGAATCACTTCGCAGTCAAGAATCAGATACTATCATCTAATCAGAGGATTTATTTTGCCTACCAAGTAGGCATCTTATTTCAATTAAAGCACATCTTTATATAATTGTCAAACCTTGAAAAACGAAAATTAGGCCTTTGGAAAAATATTAAATGAGAAAAGCATAAGTATCAAAAAATTGTATTGCCAAAAACATTACCATTTTCAATTTTTTGCCATACACTGGGCAAACACTTGCCATATACCTTGTCATGCATCCGGCACCCTGGGCAAAGGAGCGGACATGGGTTAACTGCAAGCTCATCACCGCATGATACCAGAAGCGTGAACGTGGCTCTTGAAGTGTGAGTATAATACGGCCAAATAAACCTTCATTGCAAGACATAGGTCAAATAATCGCAATTAAGCTGCTGACTTCAATTTTTTTAGACATTTTTTGTTCTTAGACCCAATTTCCAGGGGGGGCAAATGCCCGTTTTGCTACCGCCCCCTGCGGACGCCCATGGACGTGGCTTAATTGGATTGCGGCTTGCGTGGAAAACGTTTTCATTGGCTTAAACCAGTTAACAATTTGTCTGGATTGATATTCTATTCACTTCTACAAATAATAATTGAGATATCTTAAATTCCAATGAAAACAGCGGTGCTCACAGATATTAACCGTTTTATGACTTCAAAATACATAAAAGTACAGCATACAAACCACTGCACACACATGAATTCCACCAACCAGAGCGGTATCGCATGGTGGCAACATTCTGCAAGTAAAAGCAATTGAAAAGTAGTGTGTAAATCTTATTTTTTTAAGGATTAGATCGATATTCCTTTATACAAAGCTAGTCAAAGGAAGCGAATGCCCTGTTGCTTCAGCGATCCGAAATGCAAGCAAAATTGTGTAAGAAGCGTCAAAGTCCAGTAGTGTGAACTGTCGATCACAGTCATGCAACGAAACTTCTAAGTGTAAATTGAATTCTAGAGGTTAACAAAAACTTCAGCCACGCGCCCTACTGCAATGAAAACCTGATGCTTGAATTAAAATATTTGAAATCTTCATCAAACCATAGTATGCTGGCCACGCACTCGCGTCTTGTGCAAAGCAAGCTTTACTAGCCAGATACGCAACAAGGTGAATCGCATACCTTCCGGAAAGTTGTTTGAAGATCAGTGGCAGCTGCATCGGTACAAATTTCTATCGACTAAATCGCGATACGAGTCGGTCAACCTAGACATCGACTAGCCAAGCAACAGCGCAACATTCATGCTTGTAAGGATGTTAAAGACAGTTGCGAACCTAATATTGTACTTGTCACCTGGTTTTTAACCATACTTGATGATTAAATTGTGGTACGTACACGCTGCAATTTTTTCTTTTCTTGATCGTATCCATGAGCATGTTGGTATTGGCCTTATTTGAAGTCATAGGCTCGTTGCAATCGAGCTAAACATAATTATGTTATGTATAATAATTCGGTACATTTTCACACAGCATCCCCGTATTGTCGATGGGAGAACAGATTACAATCATTGCTTGGACTACTTAAAGGAAGCACTGACATTACCAACTTTTATGAATGGGTAACGGCCTTTCTTGATGTAGCACCAGAATGTCTGTGCTTTTTATTGACATTTGTTGAAATTCGTAACAAAAATACTGCATAGTTTAACTGTCTGAACGTAAAATGTTCCCGCCTTGATCCCGAAAGCACAACACGGACTTGATTTTCTATTCCTTTGTAAAGTGCATTGCAGTACTCGTCTTTGCATTAACCTCTTTGTACTGATGAGTTGCCATGTAATTTTGTTGTGTAATACACGATGATCGCAAAGGTCGAATTCATAAATTTACAAAAGAGAGCACCTTGCAATTCGGGGAATTTTGTTTAGCGGCCAAACTACAGATGTCATTTGGTTTGCCATTAGATGGCGAACACAGAGGTTAACACAAAGAACAGTCCTGTCATTTTGTTTGCCATTCAAGTTGTATCATTCTGTTTCTTAAGTCGACCTTTCAAAACAGCGATGTGGCTGTAGTACTACCAGAACCATCGCCAGAAAGTCGTTACTAGGGGGGATAGTCATGCCAACATTTGACAAAACCTCCACTGATTTACAATGTTTCGTATTTCAATTTGGGGGGCTGAGCCCACCACGTCCCCCGTGGCGATGGGACTCAGTACTATCATACAAGCAACTGATATTTTTCTTACACTGAACACATACTTTTACTCGTCGAAGATTCTGCGCATCTTTTATTTGCCCATTCAACATTCATTCTTACTCTTCATCACGGAAAAATAAGCTATTACACTGCGAAAAAATTTCACTACCTTTAAATTGCAGTTCATGTCGCAAGGCTCTTAATAGCCTCAACGCTTCAGCACTTTAAAACGTATTTATACATACAGAATCTGCTGTTTCCTAGTGTAGTGAAGACAAAGACGTGTACAACTACGAATTGATGGCAGGCGCGCAGCCAGAAATTATGATAGGGGGAAACAACAACCAAATATATAATGCCCCTTGTTTTCAAAGCATCATCCATAAAACGTGCCTTTTCTGGCGCTTCTTTTCCTGAATAATTAATGTTCAAATTTATGTCAGCAACCAGAAAGTCTGCTTTAATTGAATTGACAAGTTTTAAAATTTTATTTTTAGTAACGTTCCAAGTTTCTGCTTTGGATGAAAGTCACCGTTTGCTCGTAAAACTTCCTTGCAAAAGCGCTTGTGAAAATCTCCAATGTTGTCAGTGCAAGATCTGCACTATGCTTTTTTCAGCCAATATTGCAGTTGAGCAAGTAATCTTGGCCGCCATTGTGATTGCGCATTTTATGTTTTCTTACGCTAGTATTGAACTGAATTCTTTCAGAATCTGCCTGACTACCAGAAAGGCTCGATCGTAGACGCTGTGGCGATAATTGTTCCATATCAAAATGTTACGCATGAAAGCCCACAGAAGTCTTCCACAAACATCTGGCCAGTTTTTAAAAACAGGAATATTAATTTCGCGGAAATGAGCACCGTCAGTTCCACAATAAAAAAATAAAAGCATAAAATCTTTGTTGAGCTGGACCAGCTCTTCAGTAAGTAAAACACCTAATAAACTATCTTCAAAAGCACGCTAACACTAGTGAGCATAACTCTGATTGAAACTGTTGTCTTTAAATTGTATGGTGTGCAGTGAAAAATGTGTGTGAGGTGTGAGCAGTGCTTTTTGCCACTCAAACTTGGGCTATAGAAAACAAGATGGAACATTTGATTTCTGCATTGCAATCAGAAACTATAGCATTACTTTTCATTATTACCTCACAGCTCTGCATTTAACGAACTTGGAGGGGCTCAGCTTATGATGTAAACTTTTGGCAGCAGCAAAATAACTGCAACTAAACAAAGACATTTGAGTATCCTTGCTACTCTTCAGATGCTTCTAGTTTTTAATAGGTTGCTGAAGATGATGAAGAATGTCAAATTTATACCCGCAAAATCAACCTTTTTTAATGAAGTTAGCACATGCAAACCCAACATGCACAAAATAAATACTGTGTATCAAAGTGTGATTTAATTCAAAGGTACCTTCAGAAAATCAGTAGTTTCACTGTCACACAAAAGTGAATGTTGCTTGTGTTCACAACTTTCACCAAAAAGTTTGACCAGCTGGATAGCTGTGTCATGTTGCCAGCACAATTCATTTTTCCCAATGAATTTTTATACTGTAACATGGCAATGTCTGGCAAATACATTGGCTGAATGTAAATTCATTTATAACATTTTTAAAATGCTGAGTTGATTGTAACTCTAGAAAAATCAAATATACTGAGGTGCTTCAGCTGTGTTTTGAAATCTCTTTTTTACAGGAACAGTTTGTACCCTATACCAGAGGTGGGGAAACATTTCAATTAACTGAGTATCAGTTGGGCTTTTGCATAAAAAGTATGCATAAACAATGATGTATTTTTTTTTAACTTTGGGTCTTCATACTCATCCTTCCGTGGTGGTTGAGGTTTAGCCACAGGCTATTTTGCTGAACTGGTCAATTCTGCTCTATACCTATATATCCACTATGAAAACAGTGATCAAACTAGCAAACAAAATAAATACCATCAGTAAGCAAGCAAATGGTTAGAAGGCTGCACAAATTCCCCAAAAGGGCACATACAGCTGAATGCCACACTTCCTCTATACCAGGGGTGGCCAAACCTGCTCATGTTTAAGCCGCATATCGTAAAACCCAAGTTACAAAGAGCCGCAACATAAAGATCTAAAAACAAATTTATTTGCTATCTACACTTCTGTGACACCAATTCTTTTTGGAACGATATGCCAGAGCAATACTGTATGGCACGCAAGCTACCGCCGTGTCATTTTTCATTATTTCTACACTTTCCAATAGAAATAGCAATAAAACAAAGACGTAAATTTTCAGAAAGTTCAAAGAGCCGCATGCAAAGGTTCGAAGAGCTGCAGTTTGGCCACCCCTGCTCTACACCATCAAACCCAGCTTGAAGTTATCAGGTACATCTTCGCAATGCCATTGAAAACTAGTGGCATATGAAACTTGTAGTTGATACTGAGGTTTAAGTCAAAAGCAGGGATAAAATTGGGAATGCCTAGGATACTTTTACAAGCATTGGTTCAAGAGTTGCCACCATAAAATACCTTCACTATGGTGCAATCTGGTGTGACTTGTCAAGTGATTAAAACATAAAAGCTTGAGACTATACGTATTCCAAATGATGTTCAAAACTTCCATATTTTATGTAATTATTTACATCTTCAGTTGCAGTTCATGAACACTGCTTCATATAGATTCAAACTGAGAAAAATATCTGCATTCATACATAAGAGTATTCAGAGCAGGCAAAACAAGAGTCTGTCAGTCTACAATGTCATCATACTTAGATGTTTGCACCTACAGTACATAATACAGTATCAGTGTTTATTTACTTGAGGATTTGTAAGCCACAAAGATGGCGAAAAGTAAATCGATCATAGTTTATTTCACATGAAAACTAGTTTCGCGTTTGTAAACGCATCTTCAGTCCTTAATCAAATATCAATTTACTTGCACCATCTTTGTGGGCTCTGGCTTACAATTGTGGAAAAATAGATATGTGCATGTTTTAACCATCACAAAAGTATGACAGCAGAAACAAGCAGGGAGATTCCTCACAAGCTTGCTGCCAGGCTAAAGTTTGTTTTGCTACTTGAGGAGCTCATAACATTCTGATGACCACTGTAGTATAATCATATCAATACGTTTTCTGCATGAGGAATGGTGTTATTATTGTGGCCATTTTAGGCTTGCTTCTAGCTGAAATATATGCGCCAACATATAAATCATTTCCAGTGTGTACAATACAAGTTAATGAATCAGGTTGCATATCATTAATTGTAGCACATAACTTGTGTTGTTTTATAAGGTAAATTAACAGAATTTATTTGTCTATTAATTCTTACTTGAATTTTCTAATAACCTAAAAATTTTAATGTGTTGATAAATATTAGCAGTGGAGGTTGCTTACATCAAGCTGTCAATGAAGATATTTGACAATTTATTAGTTGTTTCTTCTTGCCTTATACTTTGCATAGCCTTTTTCATGGGTGAAAATTAGTCATTAACTCAGAAACAACAACATACGTTGTATTTTAATTATAAAAATTGCAGTTAGAACAAACAGAAACATAAAGCATACTTTAAAAATTTAGCAAAGGAAAGTGTAGGACAACTCAGCATTGTTAGATAACATCTGACAAGATCAATAAACTAAGGTTTAATTTAACATCAAACTCTCTATCACTGATATGAAAACAAATTTAGTGTGAAATAACTTCCATTGTTTTTTTTGGAAGTAAGAATTGCTTTCTGACAACGTTTCCACTAACACAAAACTTCATTTATTTTTGTATGCTAAACCTGTTTATCATATGTACTTTCAATGCCATTTAAAAAGCTTGCTTTAAGTGTTTTATCTACATTACAATACAATCCATAAGCTAAACACCAGATGACAAAGGATTTTCAAGTGCCAGGCTTAGAATAAAATGTTTGAAGTGGATATCATCAGCAAGCTGGTAAGTATTCTACTCAAGCTTGCTTGTAATGCACATAGATAATGGTATTCAAAACATTTAGCAAGAATAAAAATATCAACCAACCATTAATGTAGATGATGAAGAAGCAAGTTTCAGAACATGAATAGTCAACTGTATATATCATTGAAGAGGCAGTTGTTTCCAAGTAGTTTTGGAAATCATAAGAGTATTTATATCAGCAAAGAAAAACTTCCGGTTCTCAGCTATCATCACCAGTTTCAAGTTTGTGAGGAGCATTTATCTGAAAGCCTGCATTGCAAGCCTTACGCAGGTTTTCGTTTTCTTTTGTAAGTTCAGCATTTCTTTCCCTAAGATGCACTATTTCATTTAGCTTGCTTCTAGTTGTAGATTCCTTTTGAAGCAAGTAACGCAAATTGTGGATAGCTGTTTCCAACTCCATGCAACGTGATGTAAGTTCATCCACTGGTTCTGTTCTTAACATTTCCATTCGAATGTTATCATACAACCGATCAAACTCTTCTGTGTGAAACTTATCATCTTCAATACTGTCACACATTAAATACCCATTGTGATTGTCATCATTAACGTTGTCTGAAGAGCAATTGAGAGGAATGGATGGCTGAGCAGTTTCATCTTCTGAACTCATGTTTGACTGACTTGAATTTTTTGCTTGATCAGATAATTCACTTTCATTCTTAAGCAACTGACAATGAAAATCAGGTTCTTTGTCATCAAACAAAAACTGGGTAGTGTTTGCTGGAGCATTGATTTTAGGTCTTCCCAGAAAATGTTTTGCAGAATATGGGGCATATCGCATCTTTCTGTTCCGTCTTGTTTTTCGTTTTTTCTTAGTCGTGCACTCTGTTGCATCACTCCGATTCTCGCTGTTGCCCACTGGTTTTTCGTTGTTTGAAGCTGTGGTCGAGGTTGCGGTATTGCAAGATGAAGATCGTCCTTGCTCAATAACGCTCATGGTATTCCTCGATTATTCGCTGGTAAAGTCACACATACAGTAAATCAACAGTACAACATTTACAGCTTGTTGCTGCTGCTCAACACTACTAACTTACGGCAATGCGCAAGGCATGATACTGTTCAACCGACAAATTTCCGTTCGTGCTGCCATTGCGCAACTCTTGCTCCAGCGTCCAATCTGTTGATACGCACACAGTGCCAGTGCGTCACTTGGTGTTGACAAAAGTTATTAGGCTACATACAAACAAGGTTTTTTTTTTATCTACGCAATGGTCCCAAACACAAGGTCCATACCACACTAGTTGGAAGAACACAAAAGTACAGAAATGCGCATACGAAATGCATCACAGAGTAGGTGGGTGTTCGTTGGTACACAAGTCAATAGTAAAGTGGAACATGGATTTAGAGTGAAACAAAGCACCAGCAACTACTGTAGCCTATTCGGATTCGGACAACGTCATACCACAGTCGACACACAACTCGTCTGGCAGGTCATTGAGCTAGAGCAGAGGTCTCACATTGCTCCGATGGCCAAACGAAAATTTTTGAGGTATCCGGGGGGCCGCATTATGATTCCGACGCAACAATGGCGGAACCTAAATCCGGTGGAAACGTGACTCGAGTCAGTGACTCGACTTGAGTCTAATTCAGGTGCCAAAACTAAGCATCTGCAAAGTAGTTTAGCTGTCAATTTAAAGCAAACAGATAGGTGAACTCAAATGATAAACAGGCTATGGGCTCTTCAACAGTAGTGGTCTTGGGGGACCCTGTGCAGCATATTTTAAGAGCCCCATACGTTCGCGTACTTGCGTTTTGATGACGTCACCATGTTCACTCAACAATAGTACGACGTTTTTGGCTAATCATGGAAATGATGTTTTGGGGGTCGATATGAAAATGATATAATAATTCAGTTCACATAGTGAATCTGTACACTCTGTCTATAGGTAATCTCATGATATAATGTCCATTTTTCTTATTCATTCCCCGGAAGTAATGTAACCATGAAATTTGTTTATATCAAAAGTTGGTGGGGACAAGCCCTCCAGTCCCCCCTGAAAATCATTCCCTGCCTTCTTTGGTTCTTAATACATTAAGTTAATAGGTTCTTAGTACATTTATCCTTCCCATACGTGCACCATAATCCACTACACAAATAACACAATTGCACACAACTTCCCCAATTTCATCGTTGTGTTTGATCTCAAACAGCACCAGAAATGTTGATTTTCGCCCGTTGCGCCATGTTTTGGACAAACGACAACACAGCACATGGACTCATAGTCCATGTGCTATAAAGGTGTGCGGACTCTGATTTTTTTAGCCCGGATCCAATCCTGTTTTGAAAATTTTTAATCCAAATCCGCTCCGGATCCGGTACCAACATGGCACAAACACCCCGACTCCTGTTAGAATCCACATAAATTTAAGTCAAGCAAACAGCCAGTAACGTTTTTTTCACCAAACACAAAATTCATATAAAGTCCAGATCTAGCTGCAGCAAAGAAAACCTCAATCCTGATCCTGTTGGAGGCGGCAGGAGTCCGGATCCAAAAAATCCAGTCCATGCACACCTCTGCCATATGCAGCTACTGGTTGCAGCAAACGCGCAGAAAGTGCTCGACCAAGTGAAAATCAGTCAGCTATGACAAGCTAATGTTAACATCGATTCGGAACATTATATAGGGTTATGAAAAAGAATAAAGAGTTACCAGTTATTGGGTGAAAGTGTACAAAAAATGTGTACAAAGTACCACTGGTATGATAATATGAAAAATGTCAATTGCATGAAAACTAAAGCATGCGGAACAAAACTCATTGCAGATGTGAAATCAACAACCAAAAATTTTTTAGAATCAGTTAAACAAACTAATGCAACAGAAAAGAATCTTGTTGGACAGTGTAATTGAGGAAAAATGAAGATTTGTAAAAAGCACAGACATTTGGAGCGAATAAAAAATTTAGATAAAGATACGCATTGCATAAAAAATCGATACAAACTGTTTCTCAACAGGGCATCAAAGGTCCTGACACAATGGATAACTTGGTGTGGGCGAACACTTACATTTATGAGCAACCTATAGTGCATAATCCGGTAGGCATTATACGCAGCATGGAAGCGCTTCATGCTAGTCTGTATGTGTTTGCTCCATATCTGGCAAGCATACAGTACATTGGCATGCATAGGCACAAATAGAGTGTTTTTTACTGCAGGAGAGCACTGATCAAACGTGCCTCTCAGTTTGTTTGCTGTACAGCACAGTGCAGCAAAATATATGTAGTGATTATCCCAGTTTCATTTTATTCCAGGTCAGTGCTCTCTTGCTCTAGGGCGATTGTACAAGGTTTTCAAATTGTTGAAAAAAGTTTAGTTCGTGTTAAGCTTGTTAATTTTACCTTTCTGAGGCTGAGACCCTGAGGTCGCTTTCCAAATTACCTCAGCTAATCTGCACTGCTATTTGTTTCCACTCCCATGATTTTGGAATGTTGTAATGGTTAGCTTTAACACATTTAAATGTCAACACACACGCGTTCTTTTTGTTCAATGAGTACAATATTTTTGATTAGAAATCATATGGTCCTTCTCTGGTAACATCGACACCTGCACAAAGTAGGCTATACTTCATGTTAACCTTATTTTAAAGCTGAAACGTTAAAAAGTGAAAATTATCTAACTTGCGACCGCAGACGTCTTTGAAATTGTCTCCTTGTTACAGTGGCGGATCCAGGGGGGGCAGTTTGGGGCAAATACCCCCCAAACCTCTGTGGCGCCCCCATGAACGGCGCCCCTTTGCCGTAAATGCGCCCTTTTTGGTTCCCATGGAAGTAGAAACAGATGAAAAATACTCTAAAATAAACAATGTTTTTCGCTTAACGTCACGATTTACGTGCCGGACTTCACTCAATCTCTTATCTAATAGCGTGAACAATGCTGTTGTTTCGTAATAGTTCTACTGTTTCGTTATTTCTTTGCCGTGTGAGAACTGCTCAGCCTTCGCAAACGCAGTCGCGTTCGCTCAACAGAGTTCTCAACATGCTGCTGTGCTGAATGAAAATGGTCTGTTTTTTTGCAAGTTGTGGTGAATGTATGATTACATTGTCCTTGCCACGTAGTGGCGCCTGCAATCTTGCAATCCCTAATTGTGCTCCTGTGTTCGTCTCGCGGCTGTTGCATTGTGCTTGCGGTCTCGTAATGCAATACTGCAAAGTTTTCTTTTATTGTAGCTTGCCCGTCCTGCGAAGCATTCGATCAGTTACGCTGTTATGTTTGTTTCGGAGTTGTCATTGCTCGCTTGTTCAGCTCCATGATTGAGCGGTGT
>JGI24021J15306_10005856_pt1 | contig 14666 bp, 8 predicted proteins | sample Ectturendosymbi1_FD_15306 | JGI IMG/M metagenome (IMG submission 15306)
CTCCGCTGCGCAGTAAAGCTGGATGTCGTCAGCATAGCAATGGTACAACACATTATGTCTACGACATATTTCCCCTATTGATTTAGTGTACATAGTGTATAAGAGCGGACCCAGTACTGAGCCTTGGGGTACTCCGCAAACCACAGGAAGAGTTTTGGAGACATCTTCCTGTGTTTGTTTTCTTACATTTTCGTATGTAGATTACTATTGCTAAGCTTGCTGATGGTTTGAAAATTCATGAAATCAAACGAAAGTGTGAAAGTTTTGAAAGTAGAAGCATGGTATTGAACACTTCCTATCAAATATATTTGCAAAATGTTGAGACTGGTTATTTACAAATATTTGCAAAATGTTAAAATTATGTCTGCTTTCTAGTAAAATACAAGGCAAAATATAAAAGACCTTCAAAGCACTGATTTCTAGTGAACAAAATTAATGTTTTGTTAAAGAGATGGAACCATTTCCGGAAGTTTGCCGAATTTCTGTTTTTTTGAAGTGAATTTGGCGACAGTTTTTTTATTTCTATCTGGCAACCCTGTGTGTTAGGGATTTTGGGGGTTGTTGCGGCTGTAGTCAGTTTGACCGAGGCTTGGTGGAGCAGTGAGTAGAATGTCGAGTAAAAGAAGCAGTAGCCCATGATGGAAAATTCTCTAAAAAAATTCAACGCATGTGCTAGACCAGGGCTGGGCAAACATTTTTCTACGGAGGGCCACGCTGAAAACTTTATTGCTACCGGGGGCGCATATATTACTTATATTACATCTATGAACGCTTTAAAAACTTTAACAAAAACTTTTTGCATCAGCTAGCATGAAACGAAAGTAACAATGGTCAGTTCCGGTTGAGTAAAAATGCAGTTTCGAATGAAATGTATGGGATAAAATCTCGACAATTCTAATCTAATCGATAAAATTACTTCAACATAGACTCGTAATATGCACTGTAGTATGTATGTACGTGCAGCTTCATTGCGGGCCGCACAAAATGCCCTAGAGGGCCGCATGCGGCCCGCGGGCCGTAGTTTGCCCACCCCTGGATAAATCTGTCTCAAGCACAGCACAAAAGAAACTTAGCGACTTTTTTGAAAGAACGTAACGCGGTACTATACTACTGTATTCTATATATAGTATGTTAATACGACTGCTAATGTTTTCAAATTTTGTTTGTGTTTTCCTTATCAGAGTATTCATGACATAACAACACAATACAGTTTGTCACAATACAGTGACAACACAATACAGTAAGCGGCAATCCTAATCAGAGAACACTTTTAAACCTTGCCAGGATCTGACCTTCAGCTAAAACGCCATTTCAGGAACGATTTATTGTGGTTCGGCTGTAAGGTCAGTTCGCCTATAGCGACACTTTTTTCCGGTCCCTTGAAGTGACGTTATAATATAGGATGACGTTATAATACGTTATATAATATTCACTTTTTCTCCGGTCCCTTGAAGTGACGTTATAAAACGTTATAATATACATTATAATATAGAATTGCCCTATGATATAGGGCAATTCTACTGTATTTCAAAAACGCTCTTGCTTCGTATAAAACATTTACGACCACCCTCGCCGAAACGTCGAACCAGAATCGCCGAACCGGTATCGCCGAACCAGAATCGCCGAACCGGTATCGCCGAACCGGTATCGCCGAACCGGTATCGCCGAACCAGAATCGCCGAACCGGTATCGCCGAACCGGCATCGCCGAATCAGAATCGCCGAACTGTCCTAGGCCCAATAAATCATGGTGTTATCAGGCAGGACTGCCGAGTTGGTGGGAGTGAAGACCTTACACAATGCCATCTGGAAGTTTTATATCAGTGGTACTTTTTACTTCCAAGATGCAGGTTCGGACATTTTGGCACATGCTACTTTCATGTGAATCGCCATTATTTGGTACAGTTCTTGATAACTGACTTAAAACAGACTAAACGCTATAATGAAAAGAAAAGTCAGCAGATATCGAGTTCTTAAAATGTTTACTCATAACTAGGGCAACCAAAAGTCAATAAAGTCAAAATTTTTCTGCCGTTTTGAAAGTTTATGAAACATCCACAAACCAAGTTTTACGCTCATACTATGAGGGAATCCCAAGTTATTAGGTCAAAAAAAGTCAAATTTATCATTAGGTCAAAATTTTCTTGCAGCAGAGTTTTTTCTCTTCATCGATACTTTATTGATACTGCAACAACAGATATTGATATGCTTTTGCAAATGTAGTTGCAATTCTGTAATAATAGGATTTTTTGCACCTTGTGGCGTAATAATGCTGTTTTCCCACTACTGGCCGATTGATAGTATGTAGGATAGGCATGATAAGGCAAGAAACGTGGTCTTACAGTACTTGGTTCGGTAAATGCTCAATCCATTGTGCATATAATGTTTCAACTTTACGATGTTGTCAGGATTGACTCAACTGTAGTCATTTATGTACTTATCAATATATCATCTCCGTAGTTAAACAACCAAATACTGTAGTTTAAAATTTCGAAGCATAGAGTGTATGAATGTGCTTTTGGGTTAACCTCAACACCTAAGGCTGAATTATTTTGCAGTTGCAAACGCAGAAAATTTGTGGATCAAAATAAAGTCAAAATTTGGAAATTATGAAGTCAAAATTTTAAGTTTTTAGGTCAAAAAATTGGTTGCCCTACTCACAACAAGAATTAAGCCGTATCAATCAAGCGCGTCTTTCTGTTTACATTTCGTTCAAGTATCTCTAACCTTGCTAACGCTAACGCCAATCACCCACTTGATTTTTGACTTTAGTAAGTCGTAAGGTGTTCTTTTAGTTAAGAATTTTATTGAGTGCCATTTTACGTTCTAAGTGCAGTAGAAACATCAAAACGATTCAGTAGTGTTATGTCTTATGAATGAACGTAAAACAATACATAATAAGTTAAAGTGAGTTTCACAGCAGTTATTGATAAGTGAGTGCATGCTCTTGTTCCTACAAATAGTCGTACTGATTTGTCCTTGATTGTGAACAGAAAAATGAAAACTGAATTGCAATGATTTGAGTACAATTATTATTTTTACCATATCAATTTAAGACATATTAAACTGAGCTATTATGGTAGGTGAGGTTAGGTTAAATTTTGGTTGGGTTAGTTTTAAGGTTAGGTTAATGGCATTCTTGTCAGGAATCTGGTATGAAAAGCTGATTTTTCTGAAAATATTTTTTAAAGAAAAATTTATCTACCTCAAAAATATTTTCTGGATGTATATATACAGTGGAACTCCGCCAGCACGACCACCCATTGGACAGTACACAACAACGCAGTTTTTCTACAGTAACTGAGTTCTAATATTGCTGTAAACCACTCTTACTGCGCAAACTCTAGGACGTTTACCGCCACGAAAGCACTGTTGATAAAAATCGCACCAAGCAAGCCCTACTTGCAAAAGCGCTTTTCTTGAAGCGCCGTTCACCAATCATTAGGTTAGGTTGTTGCATTATAGCATGATAGACTCCTTGTGGGACGGCCAGACAAGATTGCAACGTAACCAAAGTCATTGACGCGTTACAGTAATCTCCCGGTTAAGTTCGCATCCGTTTAAGTTCGTATCCCAGTTAAGTTCGCAAAAAATACTCAAAAAATTTGGATTCAACTTTTTCACTAATTTATTGGTATTTGCAGTGAGTCAAACATGACAACACAACTTGCCATGAAAAAAGTTAAACAAGGAACAATATGGTGCTAAAGTTCACGATTTAAACAAGTCAGGAATGGTCAGCTGATGCATGTTATGCTCTCTAATGCGTTTCGCTTTCAAAATCACCTGCCCCAAAGGTATAACTTATCTTCCATTTCTGTAAATCTCCCGACAGGCGCTCTAAATGTTTTCTTTTTCGTCATCAGAGCAGAACGTTTATGAAAAACTCGCTTCGCCCAAACTTCCAACAGTAGCCTCACCAATTTTGTTCTGCCGTGCGATGCTTCGTTTGCTTGGAGAATTTGTCTGGCTCAACTTCGAGATTACTTCCAATCTCTGTGACTCATTCAAACGCTTGGCTTTACCTGACATTATATGTGAATAGTATGATATAAATAAACACTATCTGCCTTGCTAAAAAGATTAATTAGCTTCAGTCAATGTAACAATCAGTCTGAAACGTCAGCCCTAATGATCAGCAAATCAACAATTCAGCGTCTTCATTTTTGCTGATGCATACACAGGCCCTCTATATCACGTAATAATACGCTTTTTGTCTAGTAGAGCACAAAGCATAATTGCTAAGTTCGCACCTACCAGCAAAGTTCGCACATACTGCTCAGATTCAAGTTGCGAATTAACTGGGAGATTACTGTACTTTCAGCAGGTAGCAACGGTTGCTCCGCATGCGTTAGAGTCCTGCGCGGGTTGAAAATTTCTGTCCGCTCCTTCCCGCAAAATTTACAACCGTCCCGCACCCGCAGGAATTTGAGAAATCTTAACCGTTCCCGCCCCACAAATTTCTAACATGCACCCCCAGAATTTAAACCTACACCCGCCCCTCACACCCACCCAACACGCGTCCGCTCCACCCCCACAGTTTCCGCCGTGCACCTGACATCCAGCTGTTTGTGAAGACTGGCAAAAATGTTGATCTGGATTATCTTTCTCTGCAGTTCATGAGAAGAAATCTGCCAGCTTTCATGTCTTGGATTTAATGTACAGATTCTTGTACTCATTCTCTTTGCGCACCACGCAACTAAATACGGTTCATTTTTAACATCCGCATGGGTTGAGAGTAAAGACAGGACGTGAGGGTCAAAGAAATGAAAATTGTGACAGCTAATTTTGGCTCTATCGGTTTTTGTGTAAATACTTGCTGTAACACTTCACCCTAACGCAACCCTAAAAGTAGCCCTTCAAACTCTAACCACCAGCACTACACCTGAATTCTAATGCTAAACGTGTCCCCCACATCCTAATCAAGCATTAGCGATAACCTAATCTTAAACTTACAGTAACCCTTACTCAAACCCTGATCTCTAGTGCTAACCCAACATTGATCTCATAAAAACCCTGGACCGCAAAAGACGATATATCGTCTTGGACTCTTTCAGCCATAACTCGCCAGGCGATAGAGCTAGAGAGGTGTTCAAGCCATCTGCGGATTCGGCAAGTCTTCTAGGTTCGTTTGAAAAAACAACGTTTCAGTTTTGGATTTGGGTTTCTCTGTGGGTGACGTCCCAAATGGGGGTGTTTTGCGTTTCTTTGCCTGTGTTTATCTGGCCCTGAGCGCCAACCCAAAGTAACATTTTTGTGGCACAACATTTTTTTGGAAAGTACGATATCATCCGAGTCTTTATAGCCCTTGATTGACTTTCTAGCATATTTGGAGCCAAAATTCGGGCCCTAAAACCAAAAATTGGTAAAAAATTCTACCCTCTAAACCAGGAGTTCTCAACCATTCTCTGACCATGTACTCCTTCAGCATTTTGACAGATGAGCATGTAACCCTAAAATTTTTTATGACAAAAAGGCTGAGTAAAATAACAAAAAAACGCTGAATGCTGAATTTTAATAGAACTTATGGATTTTTTGAACTATAAGGGTAGACTCTGTTTTTATGTCTCGAAGTTAATTTGTTGCGGTGTACAATAAATGTACCCGTTCAGATGGGCAAATGTATCCCTGGGTGTACGTGTACTCCAGGTTGGGAACCGCTGCTCTAAACGCTGACCCTGGGTATTTATACCCATGGCCATAACTCGCCAGCAGATTGGGCTAGAGAGCTGTTCAAATCCTCTAAAAACAAGTGAAATCTTGTAGTTTGCAACAAAAATAAATATTTTAGTTTTGGATGTTGGGTTTTCTGTTGATGTTTACATGATCACGGGATGTCTATGCATATTTTGTTTACATTTGGATGACGTCATCATCCCCTGGGAACAGACCAAACGAGACGATTTCGTGGCTCAAAACTTTATTGGATTCTAAGCTACGTGTCTTTAGAGGGTTTGATAAACTTTTTAGCGTTTCTGGTTTCGAAACTATGGCCAAACGTCCGGAAACTATTTGGGCAAATCCCCACTAATCCCCTACTAGGGAATTCTTACAAAATTTTGTTTTTTTGGTGAGAAGTTTGGCACCAGAAACGCTAGAAAGTCGATCATGGGCTCTAAAGACTTGCAGTATAGCCTAAAATCTGCAAAAACTTTGAGCCATTAAATCGGCTCATTGGTTCGGCGATGACATTATTAAAAATGCAAAACATACCCGAATCCTGACGTCATCGACCAAAAACCTCAAACACAAATCTTAAAAGCTTTTTTTTCATTCTAAAGTAACGTCACGAGTCTTTTGAGTGTTTGAATAGCTCTCTAGTTCAAGCTACTGCCGAGTTATGGCTGGCCAAGCTTTGCCGTTTGAGGGCAAATCACATTTTTCCTGCAACGTTTTGGTTTTTGTCAAAACTGGGGATTTTGAGACATGATTCTGGCTCCAGATATGCTAGAAAGTCAGTCGATGGCTCTAAAGACGTGAATGATAGCCTAGTTTCCAAAAAATACATGAGCCAAAAAATGGCTTGATGGGTTGGCACCCAGGGCCAGGCAAAATTGGCCAAAAATCCGAATACATCCCCCGATTATGACGTCACCCACAGAAAACCCCAAACGCAAATCAAAAACAATTCTTTAAAATCGAAAGTAATTAATGCTAAATTCTAATACAAAGTCCCTTGCCTCCTCCAACCCATGATTAGTACAGACGTGAAGGTGCTGAGCCTATGTCCAACCCCGCTAATCGACCTGAAAATGTTTCAAGGAGTGGTGTAGGAACTGAGCGTGTCAAAAATTTGAGGCAAACTCTCAAAAAGTTTGAGCAGAGAAATTTCGACATTTTTCAACAATGCTTATGAAATTATATTGTTTATTGAGTGTAGATATGAAAGTTTATTGTGTCACAGAAAACATATTAAATATATATAAAGTCAATATAAAGTCAATATATAAAGTCAACTTTTGTAGTAACTTCGTATTTTAATATGTGAGAGCTGATGAGTACCTGCTTCGCTTGAAAGTTTGGGCAAAAAAGGCATTTCGTTTACGTGCTTTATTTATGTACCCATGAGTGAATTGAGTATGCGGCAGGACATCTACTTCATATTAGCAGAGTCCATGCCAGACAAGTACAGAAGAGCTGTTTTTTTACTTTTAACTACAATGTTTGGGTGAACGCATTTTGCCATAAATTTGTTGCCTATATGTCCTCAACAAGGTGTTGGGGCTCTTGCTGGCAGCAACAGTTGAATGGAACGCCAAACCTCAGAACTGTGAAGCAGATGCTCAAGAGTACTAAGCCAGCTGACTTCTGACAGTGTTCTTGCACAGCCTGTAGCATACTTTTTTTCAGTTGGGTTAAGCAAACAAAATTTCAATTTTCAAGTATGAGATTTTATATTTTCATGTTTATGGTAACATGGCAGAGGAAAATGCACCAACAGCTACAGAAAATTTGTGGGGGGGAAGCTTGTCGCATAAAAAGTTTTCGGGCAAAATTGAGGAAATTTGGGAAAATATCTTTTGCACCCCTAAAAATTCCCTGCTCCTACACCTGTAGTTTCAAGGACGATTTATAAATCCTGAGGTAGTCACGTTGGATTTTAGTTATGATTGCTTGCGTAAGCAGAGACAGTTTCCACACATTATACCTTATAAGGGCTGTAGTTTATTTGCATATTTAAAGCCATTTGGTCCGATTATGGACTAACTGTAGTGGCGCAAGCCACTACATGCGCAGAGGCAGTCAAAGGCATACCATCCCCGATGGTGTGAAAACCATCGGAAGCTTCCTTTGGCGGAACAGCTAGGGGCGAAGCAAATCGATCCAAAACTGGTGGAGATGCGGGGCACGGCGCGGCAGAGGTCGGGGATCGATCGCCGCTTCGTCGTGCAAAAATGCTGGAGAGGTCCTCGGACCTGCTTCGCCTCGTAGAGCGCGAATGACTTCCCAGCTGGGGAACACCGGGTGGAAGGGAAGCGATGCGCAGAGGCAGTCAAAGGCATACCATCCCCGATGATGTGAAAACCATCGGAAGCTTCCTTTGGCCGAACAGCTAGGGCGACGCAAACCAATCCAAAATAACTAAAGGCTGAAAAAATTGTTCAAGTGAAATGTAATCGTATGGTATTGACTATCTGCCCGGAAGCCTGATTTGTACCGCATGCTATTTCGAGAGGGGTTTCTCTTGGTTTCTTTAGAGTAGATGAGATGAGTTTACATTTTTGACAAACAACTACTTGTACGGCAAAGAAGCGTATGCGTTTTGACTACCTTAAGTTTCAAATCAAAACTGACGCATATTCATTCGCAAAATCAAGGATAGTCGTGAATTTTTGTCAACACTAAGACCATGGATTTGAGTGACTGTCTGTCACCTGTGAAGAAAGAATTGCTGAAAGAAGATTCGCTTGACTTTGCTGCAACAAATGGTATTGTGACGAAAGCAGTTAAATATAACAGTGGAACGGAGCCCGAACAAGTAAGCCGAGTTTCGGCAAAATTATGTGTAAATGACAATATGAGAAAGCATTACAAATAATGGAAACTTGAGTGTTGAAACGAGTATTGAGGTTTGTATGTTGTCTGTCAACTTCTGATAGCTTTGGTGGCGATCTCATGCACAGCACCATTAATATTATGTTTTTATGATAAACTGGAAGTTTACAATAAAAATGTGAATGTTTTACCAGGTTTTTTTTTAAGGAAAATGTGAGGAACCTGGTATAGATCTGTAGAGACCTGATTTCTCTGATTCTTGGGACCCGATTTTCTCTGATTTTAGGGACCCGATGATAACATTCTCTGATCCTAGGGACCCGATTTGAAATTCTAAGGACACGAATCGGGTCCCTAAAACGCCCTAAAAAAACTTGGTTTTACATAAGTGTTGGAAATGGAAACAACAAAATGTGACGTGTCGGTTTTGTTTATTTTGAACGTTTAACAGTTTCTTTGTTTACTGAAAAAGATCCAACGAAACAATTATCTTTCCTCTTAAGCTACAAATGCAATATGTTTTCACGTCGATTTTATTCACAGATGACTAGGGGCGAACTCTGCAGTACTCAGAACTGAGCAGTGGAGTAAAATCCTTTGTTTAAATATGTTGTTGTGTTTGTTCATACTGCTTTTCCCTATGTATGATGACTTGCATGCATGTACATTTTAATTTAGCGTGCATGCCTCTTTTTGACCAGGGCTCTCACAAAAGCAACTCTAAAAATCCCAAGAACCACCAAAAATCCCTATTTTACATAAAAATTTCTAAATCTGTAGTGGTGCAGCATAAAATCGGAGCGCCATCATAATTTTAAAAATAGAGCCAAACATGGTTTGCAAAATAACGTGAAATGATTCATTTTACACATTTTCAAACCTTTCCGAAAATCCGTAAAAATCCCTGAAAATGGTCAAAAATTCGAGTCTAGGGACAAATTCCCTAAAAGTGAGAGCACTGTTCGTGATCCTGATTCAGAAGCATGATCTACAATTCTACAGTTTTGCACCATATAGCTCAAGAGCAATGGTAAATTCAGCTCGTAGTTGCGCCTCCTTGTCTTCATGTTCTAACTATGTGCTTATATTATCATCCCTGGTCACACTGGCGATAAGGTTCCATATATGTGGGTGCCGCCTGAGACTTCATGAATGGCTTGAAATTTAATGGATCTCGTAGTGCCACCTTGGGTGTGATTTTAATTGGCTTGTATAAGATTTCATCTCAGCATTTCTTGGTCCTTTAACTAGCTGCAAAAGCTTATTCTGTTGGTGAAATTCAGCTTGTGCAAAGTGTCTTAAAACTGTAAATGTTTTCTTTTAGTTTTCTCTCTAACAAAGCTTGGCTTTCACAGGTTTACAGTCCTTTGTCTTTCACACTTTTTCCAACCCCCATTCCGAGATCCTCATTTCAGTTTATGATGGGATTGCAAGAACATGTCAACGTACTATTGCACCGAGCAAGTCAAGATCAAGATTTTATGATCAATGCACTGCAACAGTAAGTTGCCTTGTTTCTAAGCACAAGAACGGCGTAATCTTGAAACCACGATAAAGTCTAACTCTCAGCAATCGCACGTGTACAAATGCGACACTTTTATGTTTTCCCTGCTGTGAGCAGTTTTTTGCCCTCATCACTGAAAGCCCAGGACATTTATAGAATGTCTGGTAGGTGAAGGGAGGCCTAATCTAGGAAGTTATACTTTATTTTTCCGTGGAAAAAATATATTAATTTCATAGCCCTATGGGACACCGGCCTTAAAAAGAACCACATTTTGAATATCCCACTTTTTTGCCTTTACCATGCACGTCGGGTATTACAATCAGAGAAAGAAATAAAAAGCTAAAGATTTATTTTTCGTCGGACTCAGGTCCATATCACAAATGTGCTCGAATAACACAAAAATTGTTTGTCTTAGCGCAGTACAGGGCAAGTGTTAAATGACAAACACAGACAACACAGGGAGATGCCAAACACTGAAACAACGCACCAGGTATACTGTTAGTGCATTCACTCCTCATCAAATAGTCATCCGGCAGTGGGAAGAAAAATGAAGACATTGTAACTTCAGGTTGTGAAGTAACTTACTAAAATCGTCGGATGGTGATGCTCACAAAAGCATCCAAATTATTTTGATCAAGGTTTCAAATGTTTTTGCAGGGCAATTTTTAGAAAAACGAAAATCATGAGGCGTCACGAAGCGAAGAGTAGGTGTAGGTCAGTGGTTCTTAACCTGGAGTAAAATTAGCCCTGGAGGTGAATTTCATCTTCAAGAGTAAATTTTCTGAACCACAAATTGCGGCAAATTTAAATTTTTTAAAATCATTCTTAATTGTAAGAGTTCTTTAATTTCGTATTTTTAATAAGTGAGCACCATTGAATGTGTTGGGTGTAAATCTGGTAACCTTGTTTGATATAAAGGTAAGATATTTAAAAAAGGTTAAGAACCACTGGTTTAGATTGCTACGCATCAGTAATGCTGGAGAAAAACAGACACCAAGACAACGCAGCAACAAAAACTATAAACAAACCTAAAGTAAAAAATCTGTACTAGAATATAAAGTTTCATTATACTCGTTTTAGAATGCCACGGTTGGTCTATTGATGCCTGTGTCCGCTAATGCCCAGCACAAGGCTGAACAGGCCTAAGTACTGTTTTTCAAATCTGGAATGTTATGACCTGAGCGGGATTTTCAAGTGCCGCCTACACTGAGAACAAGTCAAGAGTAGCCACGCACACCGCGGTGTAATTGTTCTGGTGACTGTCCGCACATGCTTGATGTCGGACGCCCAAAGTTGCAACTCGTGTGAGGTAACAGTTTACTTATTTCGCTGCAGTTTCCATGGTCATGCCCGTACCCGCTAATGACTTTGATAACGTTTGGCGATTTCCATAGTGTGTTAGTGCAATAGGCGGATAACATGTTGCTGTTCAAACACTGTGGATCTTTGCTTTTCAATTAGCTCACTTTAAATTTACAGCATTGTTTTGCTGGCAGTCTCTGATACAAAAGGAACATTTTAGTTACGGACGTAAGCGTCTATGGTAAACAAAGCAAAGGAAATGTCTTCGCACATTCTACTTTTGGTCGTTTACTAAGCCAGGAAGCGTTACTTCTACCAGAAAAGCTCTTTATTTAATTCATTCAAGGGCCCGGAGAGTGGTGGAAAATACGTTTGGTATTCTAGCCACACGCTTGTTTCACCGCCCACTGATGGTCAATCCACAAAACGCCGATGTCATTTTCAAAGCCACAACGGTGTTGTGCAACTTCTTTTGTTTGAGATGGTTTGTTGTTGGCGCTTTATAACCACAATGGTCTTGTAACGCCACGACTGAGTTTGTACAATTTCTGGTTTCATTTTACTCGGTTTGTTTTTGTGTTCTGGGTGTGTTCCCTGCAGCTCTTCCGCACACCGTGGCCTGGTAAGAAGGCTGCAGTACCAATTTACAAGATTTTGGTAAAACCCGGCGGAGAGTCCTACCAGCACCGAAGCGGACGCACTTGCCGCTAGATCACGGGCTGGTCGGTAGGAACACTGTTAAGTGAACACGGGCATCACAACCACAAGTCACATCGCGAGGTCACAAGTCTCGTTTGTGCCCGGAGCAAACGGCAACCAATGATTACACAGTTCACCACACCTCTGTCGTCACGTGGTTGGCAGTTGCAAATATTTCGTGCTTAAAATTCACCCACTCTTCCGTGGCCCAGTCTTCGCCCACTTTATAAAATATCGCCAAAGCATAAACACATTCGTCAACATAGTGTATATTTCAACCTGGTTTGAAGGTAATTGTTTGATATGAACGTTCGGGCACGACCAAAGATATGTAAAGATTCTTCTGTGTTCTGGAAAGCGGTCACCTAAATTAGTAATTATCTTATCCACGACATTCGCCAAAGCTTTCTTTTTGCTTTTGAATCTGTGTTGTTTGCTTCTCCAGAGTTGACGATTTTCTTAAAATCCATCAGGTTCTAACATCGTGCTTTTAAATTCATTTCCTGCGGCTTCAATATTTTTCTTCAAAATGAAAATGATGAAGACCATGCCTAAAACAAAAGAATGCAAATATTGAAAAATAGCCAATCGTAACTGATAAATTGAGGCATTTGCCAATATCTAGACGTGAACAAAATGAGAGGTAAATGGGACAACGCCAATTCTTTTGCTGGTTTGGAGAAACGAAATTCGCAATCGCAGCTGAGGTTCAACCAACTTACGACTTCATTTGAACTGTACCCAACCCTGACACAGCTACGGGGGAGCCGTTCGTTAGCAAATTACATTGGACATATTTAGCTGCTAAAAAACTGCTAAATCGGACAGATTTACTTAAATCGAAACATATTTAGCTTAATCAGACGGATTTAGAGGACCTGAAAACAGTTTGCGTTCAACGACACTAGGGTCTGTAAACATCACAGTAGCTATTATCAGGATTGCTGGCACGTGAATAAGATTTCCTCAGGGCCAACACATTTCAGTACTGTCTGTGCATGACTGCTAAACGATTTCACAATTGTTGTGGTAATCAAAGTGGTGTTTGCAGACTTTAGTGGTGTTACTTCCCAGTAAAGTGTTCAAAGTTCAAAATTTTTGATAAAATGTTGACAAATATCAGTGCAGTCTTTTTGCTCTTCTACTTGATGCTGTTTGCCAGAAAAACACCCTTCGTGTAGCACTTCGGGTTGCATGGGAATGCATTTGATACAAGGAATTAAACAGTCGCTTAAATTATTAGATGGGTTCCCAGAGTGAATGTTATGCATCATCCTACCTATCTCCAGGTCTTATATATCATCCACTCTAAGGAGTTTAAACTTCTTGCATTGTGGAGCTTGATCGGGATATAATATCATCATTAATTTTTGCATATTATTATTATTATACAGTATTAATTTAGTCATAACGTCGCTTACCATTGGGACCTATAAGCATGTCCGAAGTTTTTCAATAATTTACAGACAACTTGTTAAAGCGCATCCATCTATCAAACTTTCTGTAGTTCAGTGCCAACTACTTTTTGCAATTTAGTGAATTTAACTCTTGTTTAATCTTGAGCACGCAACAAAATCTATCATTACTACTCTCATTGATCACGTTTACACTAATGATGTTAAATCCAGCATTGTTTATTTATTTAGTTTACGACAATCTTGCTACAGGCGGTAGTCTGACTTGTGCAATTTTGTCGTTTCACGTCGAGCTTTCAAAATACAGCACAAGTAAATTCCAAAAAAACATAAATAATACGCAAAACGAATACACTGCTTTACCGGAATCTACCACATTTCAGAAATTCGTCAACAACGTTAAAAATAGCTAGTGAAACGACAGTCGGCGCATCAGGCACACCATGTAGATATAAGCGCAACATATCGGTATGACCCAAGCGTTCAAATCGTTCAGCAAAGCCGGTTTCGTCCAGAATATCATGAACTTTGTTATGAAGGGCTGTTCGCGCTGCGCAGTGAACGTTACAATGGAAGAATAGGCGTAATTCGGTCTCCATTTCACCACATATACAAACACGATAGTTGCTTTTAGTGATATTTAATGGACTATGGGCGAAGCGAAGCATACAGCGAATGGAAGTCATCTGGGGATTGAGTCCTAACAAATGATGGGTACTTTTTTTTGATATGTGATAATAGGAATTTAAGCAATTCATGAAGATGGAGTGGTTGGCTGAAGATTTGAATTCCAGTGGTTGAGAATTCCACAAGCTGGAAGCCTTACGGAGGAAGAAGTTATAGGACAAGGATTTTTTAAAAAGTGGTGTTTGAACATTTTGATTGTGACGTAAAGCATACGGAAAAAATAATTTGAACTATCTGAAAGAACTGGCAGGAAAGGGGCAGGGTACCATATCAAAAATTAGTTTGGATACATAACAAAGCAGAGACATTTTTCTACGTAAATTTAGGCTTGTGAGGTTTAGATCGGCTAGTACATCGTTAGAGGATGCAGTTTTAAGACAACCTAGTATTATTTTAGCAGCGGAGAGTTGTGCTTTGTTTAACATTCGATTGTCGTAATCAGAATAGTTGTCGTAGATGAGAGTACCATAGTCAAAGACCGGTAATATGTTCGTTTTGTATATCGTGAGGAGAGCGTGGCGAGGCACAAGATTGACGAATGAACGAAGACGGTTAATTTTGGTC
>JGI24021J15306_10005863_pt1 | contig 14661 bp, 8 predicted proteins | sample Ectturendosymbi1_FD_15306 | JGI IMG/M metagenome (IMG submission 15306)
GGGGGGGGGGGGCGAAACCCCTCTAGTTACGGGCCTGCACACATCTGTCCTATACCTGATCATTTTTTCCCATATTTCAAGTATTCGAAAACATTTCCATACACTTCTCGGAGATTCAAAGGAATTTTAGCGCAATGTTTTACCGAGTTGTGCCCACGTTTCGCCTATAGGACAATATTGGTCGTGATGCCAACCTACTGTAACTATTAGCAGAGAACAAATGAATTAGTTCGAGAGTTCAAAATATTTGATCCAGTCACTAATGTACTTAAATAACCGCGCGTGGTCACTGGATGACGATCTCTTGTCCAAAAAAAGCCAAAGGTGTTAAAAAAGCCAGAATTTCAAAATCTGGCTTCAAAAAAGCCAAACTGGCAACCCTGCTCTATTATACTGTGAACTGCACATCGGTACATCGGATAGCTGTGATGCAACCACAACGTTCTTAATTGCACAGCAATGAACAAGTGACGCAACAACTGTAAAATATTTCTTGTTTCACTATCAGCACTCAACCTCCTATACAGTGGCGCCACCGCTACTGTTTTTCCACTATATCTAGTGTTTTTGCATTTCACGTAGCGTTCTAGTGTTTTTCAAGATATCTAGTGTTTTTTTGTGAGTGAGCTGAATGTATTTCATCACATAATTTTGTGTAATTGTAACTGCAATTATGATTTTTGATTCGTGGAATTGCAATTTGCTAAAAATTCTACCTACTAATTACATATTGAATTACACAAAGCATATACAGTAATCTGTTTTGAGTTAAACCGCTACGAAGTCACTGTGGTCATCTGCTAAAAATTTCAGTGGCCTGTAGTAGGCTGCAAATACAAGCGTTTCTGCTACAGTATTTCCCATTTTCCTTGTCTCTGGTTTTCAAATGTCTTTGTTTGCCTTGCAACGCATTTTTTGGCTATTTTCATTGTGTAAATTTGCCTTTTGCTTTCACAGCTAACTTATTTGTGATCTAGTGTTTTTTTTTGTGAATCTAGTGATTTTTAATATTGATTCTAATGCGTTTCCATAAAAACAGAGTGGCAACGCTGGTCCTGTATGACTAACTGGCATACCTGCAGTCTGAATGCGGCACGTTGATCTAAAAAATTTCATGAAGCATCAACATACTGAAGCAAAAAATCATTTCTCCTGAACAACGAGGAATCCTCACGGAACCCTTAAAACTCACGGAACCCCACCACACGTTTTGCTGAACCATTGTTGAAGAGCACTGCACTAGATGCTGTGAGTCCAGTGCCAATGCCTTCTATATGTTCATTCTAAATAAGTCTGTAAATATAGCACCAAAACGTAATAGAGACAAAGGCAACCGCCCTTCACGATTCCAAGGATACCAGACCCGTGGCCACGTGGGGGTGGCGTTCGGGGGCAGTGCCCCCCAAATTTCTTCTGTGCTCCCCGAAATTTTCTTGTTCCCAGAAAAATTTGTTTTGAATATATAATGAAAATGAAAATCGTGCCCCCCTAAAATGTATTGTGCCTCTCCAAACCTCAAAACCTGGCTATGGGTCGGAAGGATACCCCATCACTTCGAGCGCGTAATGCTCTTAAAAACACTCGTTACTTGTGAATAAGCACAAAGGTAACTGGGCCATAAGAGCGAGCAATTGGGGACAAAATAAAGGAAAAAGCTGTATAGTGCCCAATAGCAAGTTCATTTAATTTTAGCTGAATTGTTTGCTTTGCAGTTTGTGTGAAACCGTTTAAACAGTGGCGAATGATCAGGCAATTAATCTCCTCCGGTGCGTGTTTTGAAAACGATATACAGTTGAAATTGACACCAATTTAAAAACCATCATGCATCAGAACGTAGTTGCAAGTGGAATGTTACCATATCCGTGTCTGGGTAGTGCGCATTAGGCGTAGATTTTCTCTCACAGCTCATCACTTCAGTGTTATGGGTGTTTAGTACACTTTACGTCATGCCTGCTTGAGATTGTATAAAATCAATATTTTCTTACAATTTTACATGCCTCCCAGAAGCACCACTGATTGTTAACTCGACGACTGATATACAAACCGATTCAATACACTTAAGTAGACTTACGAACGGTACAGTATCCATTGCTCGCTTGCTTCCAGCCTGCGCAGCACGAAATTCCGCATGTGTTGGGACTAAAAATGAAATGGTCGAGCTTGAGTTTAGAATTTACAAAAACAACGCTTTTGACCCAGCTGGTTGATCAAAGTTGCGTAAAATTATGTTAAATGCGAATGTATAAGCACGGTTTCAGAACGTAGAATAGATGGCACTTTAGACAAATGTAACAGGTTTGCTTTGCTTAATAATAATAATTACCAGAATTTCTGGCAAACATGCCACAACAATTTTAATTTGCAGCGTTTTTAAATCAAACTGCACACAATGTGTTCCACAGACTGTAACAGCTTGATTTTATGTGGAAGTAGCCACTAACTGGAATAAAATTAAAATTAAAAACGTGTTATTTTTAACTGACCCATGCTTTTCCTTAGCGCTAAAGCAGAGACGATACTTTTTAAATGTGCTGATGTACTGGCAGCAGCCGATAAAGTATGCAAAAGTTTCTTACATGCATTCTGGTTTTTTCAAAATGATCTGATAAAAAGAAAAGTATTCGCAAATGCATCATAAGCTTTACATATGCTTACCCTCGGTGGATTGTATTTCGGGTGTTCCTTGGGGCACTGACGCGCAATCCCTTCGAGTGAAGAAATCTGTTGTGGGGAACGGTATTGTCTGCGTAATAGTTTCTGCGCCGCAGTAGCGTGTTGTAAGCATTGCGCCGGTGGGAGACCCCGACTTGACGATAGCCCCCAACAACGTCGGACATTAGTGCCAGTACAAGCACAGAAAGCAAAATCAGGTTTAGGCAGTTTTTCTCAGTAAAACGCCTTAGCAGTGTGACAGTAAACTTTGTTTCTTCTTTCATCGTCGCTTCCTGTTACGTGTTGCGCAAGTTTATTACTTGAATTGTGCAGCTACTTCGAGTTCTTGTTTGCCTGCGGCGCAGGGTAATGTCAGTAATCGCGCAGTCGTGGATTAGAAGATATGTACTGGCGCAAGGAAAAGTTTTTTTTTTCTAGAAAAAGTTGTTATTATAACCTGCACACAAAAAAATCCTTTAAAACAGATTTTTGCTGATACTAAACTAAGAAAATAAATTTATAGAAGAAGTGGACTTTTTATAATCTATACCTTCGTATGCAGTTTCTGCTTTTTAAGGAAAGAACAGACCCATAGCCATGGGGGCATTCCAAATTTTGCTGTTCCCAGAAAAATCTGTTACAAACATACAATAAAAACAAAAATCTCGCCCCCATAAAATTTATTTTGCCCACAAAACCTCAAAACCTGGCTACGGGCCTCGGACAGACTCGGCAAAGCAACCCGAGTTGTTATTATTTGAAACTTTGTCAGTCGGGTATTCACGCAACGTTGGATACAAATATTGCGAGTACTGCTTGTCAAATGCTTGGCAGCAAAATCAAGCATCAACTTAAGTTCTTCCATCAAACCTTATGAGTTGCTTGCTTAAACCTATTGCTTACAGCCTGAACCCTGTGACTGACAATCGGCTGCCCAAAGAAGATTCTTAAGTTGAAGCGACCCAGAATGAATTTCCCTTGATTGGATGGAGATTTTTGCTACCTGAACACCAGCAAACCGATGCGCTCTTACAAAAATCCGGCTTGTTCGTAGAAATATTCTATCGCTAACAATTGTTCTAAAGAGAGATGCAGAGAAGCCAGCGTGGAGTTTCGTTTATCCACAGATTATCTCAAAACGCTAAAGCTCACATTGGCCCATCCTGTAGTAAACTGAAGTGAAAACGCTGCTCTTCTGCACATAATTTAGGATGCTTCGCTTTTAGTTAAAGATTTTAATCTACGACGAATGCAGCATGCTTCATTTTCTAAAAGGCAAGATCTTTCTAGATGTGAGCAATATTTATCTGTCCTGTGCCGGGACATGCTTGTGATCCCTGCAGTCTGTCACCGCCAGTAACTAATTCTACCCTTCGATAGCATGTTCCGTCTCGAAGAGTGACGTTTCACTTAATTGCTAAGCAAATACAAACCGCGGTATTGCACAGTATTACGTCTACTCCATGTTAGGAGACCGGCGATGATCAGAGGGTGAGCGTTATTACGGCTTCGCGGTTGCTTTGCTCACGTACTGTCAAATCGCAGCGGAAATATAAGCGTTCCACTGCAGCCTGACTTCAAAGACACCGCACTGCCTACAACTAGGCTCGGTGTTGTCTTCACAGCAAAACAAATTATCAAGGTGTAGGAGAAGAGTACGTGCAATTTAGCTTTATTGACATGCAAGCAGTACAGATGGAAGCGGCCGCCCTAAGCAGAGAGAACTCAGGCGTACCGTGATCTACGCATGACCGATACCAATTAGTCATAAGGCGATAAAACATACACAAGAATCAAGAGTTTGTCAATACCACAGAGTGGCAGTTTTCCTGGTGCAACTACTCTATACTCCATCCACTGGTTTCAGCGCCTTTTCCTCTGAGACTTTCATGAGACAATTTTACCGACGAAATAGCTTTTCGGCTAAGAAGAAGCTGAAAATGCTTAGGTTTCACAACCTAGTGATAGATAAAATGTTTGCTAAACACGCTTACAGTAGCCTACACCGTTCTAACAACTTATTATCAAACTGCAGAATATTCGTCAGTTAATTCCTTGTGCGTCTTCCCAGAAAACGAATTAGATTTCACCAAACCAGTTTATGCACAGCTCAAAATTCACATGCACATCAGAAAATGCAAGAAAGCATTTTTGCAGGTTCCGCAAGCAAACGCCAGGCATTTTGAATTTGAATTGGTCTTTGTTTGCAACAGCCATTGTTGTGGTGCGATGTCCATCGAATCGGTTAAGAGGCGACGACGCGGATGGTATGGTAAGACAGTTGTTCTTAACCTTTTCTCTACTATGCCCGCTTAAGTAATTGTGCTTTGTTTCAACCCCCCTGACATTCAATAAGTTGCAAAAACAAATGCATTTATTGGTCAATTTATTGATCGAACTTTCCATGTTGTGGAGGGCGTAAGGGGTCGTGACCCCCTGGAAATTTATTGGCATGTCCCCCGGGTTAAGAACCACTTATGNACGACCTGCGTCCACAGGAAGCATTTTCGTAAAGTCTTATTTCCATCCCAAAGCNTTTGTGTCAACACCATAAAATCAGTTTTAACGCGCGCACAGCAGATTATTTTCAAAAATTGCCNCCTTAGNATGAAGTTTTAGTTTTCTCCCGAATGGCATAAATAAGGTGTGTCTTTCATCGTGAAAAATGGTTTACGTTTAGGCATACAACGCCTAGCAATNTAAAATAATCGAGAAACACGATTGTTGAAACGGTGAGACTAGACGATCATCACCACAATCACTTGCAAAACGAAGAGAAATCACCAGTGCTTGCGCCGCCGTGCTAGCAAAAAATTTGGAGGATCGTCAACATCTACCAAACTTGAAGTAAATTTCCGTAAAAATTTATTGAAATAAAAGTGAAAATGAACAAAGTTATCGACTTTCTTTGGGCGCGGAAGTAACAAATAAACTCCTCCCACAGACTCCCCGTTTCGTACGAGTATGAACGTCTTTGATTGCGAACATTAATGTTCAAAATATTCGAAGTGGACCTCCCCGGTTTTCTGTAGGTAATGCCCCATTTCCACCCACTAAACGTTTGTGTGCAAAAAGGCCGACACTGCATTTAACACAAATTAGTGTGTAATCCAATGACAGGGGGCAGAGGAACTATTAAAGAAATTTTTAGTTAGGTCTTACGAAAGCAGTCGTGCAGCTGCAAGTAGCTGCGATGTAGCCTACGCGTGCATTGCAGTACTTCCACGCAACCTGTAACAATGACACAACGGCACGATGTCCCCGCATACCCTTTTCAATAGGGCATATCTGTTGAGAGTGTACTTTAAGTGAAACTGCTTAGAGCTCTTATAGTCTCAACTCAACTGCACGATCAGCAGTGATGCATCACAAGCAAGTGTAACGTACAGCTAGTAACGTGGCATGAGAAGGACGAATGCTTTTCAAGTGAAGTTGAACTCAGAAAATTTGAAGAAACAGTTTCCTGCAGTTTAAAGACAAGGTTCGTTTCAACTACCCCTCCAAAAAATAAAACTTCCCAGAAAAAACAAGGATTTCAAGAGTTAAATGTTGCCGAACTGCGCAATCGGGATGGCCCGAAGAGAAATTTGGCCGTCAAAAATTTGGCTCAAACAGTTTTATTTCACGACATCTTAGATCAGAGGTTTCCAACCTTTTCTGACCATGTACCTTTTCAGCATTTCGACAGATGAGCATGTACTCCTAAAATTTCTTATGACAAAAAGGCTGAGTAAAACAATATAAATCCACTTAATTTTTATTAGATTTTTAGAACTATAAAGGTAGACTCCGTTTTTATGCCTCAAAGTTAATACATTTAACAATAAGCACATTTTTGAAAATAATATTCACTGATATATGTATAAATATTTGGAAATAAATAATATGCAATACATTTTTCTCTTCTCCCACCAACCTGAAATGTACCCCTTTAGATAGGCAAATGTAACCCAGGTTGGGAACCACTGGTTTAGATGTTGGTATTGCCATACCTTGTTTCGCATCAAGTCAAAGTGTACTCTGCAGCAGAGCTGTGTCTGTGGCTTAAAGTACCAGTGCTTACTTCTCCATGACCTTGATCAAACATATCTATTTTCTTGCTTCACCTACAGTCACCACTGAAATGATTGGATAAGTTCACCATTTAAAAGGAGTTCCGTATTAAACGCAATGCAAAAAAGAGGCACATTTGGTTATTTCACTACCAAAATTAGGGAGCAATTGAAATTATGTTGAAAACTTAGCACTTCCGTAGCGAATGCCTTAAACAATTAGGCACTTTTCTGTCACTAACATTCGAAATTTCGAAAATTATTCAAGAAATTCAAAAGAGAAACAAAGGCTGTGATATAGATAGCTCTTTTAAATGGCTTCATAATCCTGCTTTACTCACGCCTTCTTGCTACTGGGACTTACTTATTTTTAGTGTAGGAAAACCAAGACACTTTGCACGTATTTATCTAAACATTTACGTCTAACTCGACCTAAACATTATGCGTTGAGACTTACGCCTTATGTCATAACGCTTTGCGTTTCCGGGAAATATTTTGTTTTGAGCGACGTCCCTTCAAACGAATAAATTGGACCAAGACCTGCATCTGCCCATGGTTCTTCCTGTTTGCAAAATGGGTTTAAAGAACCGAAGATTGAAAGTGTTTTCTAAACTGGTGGAAATCCTGGCGCAGCAGTTCTTTTATTGTTAGTTGCAGCGAGGTTGCACGCAGCCGCGCATGCACAACGTGAATCGCGTTTGACTCGAATATTTCAACTTTGGCTTTCATTGGTCTGCGAATGCCGAAACTAGACGCTAGACAGTAATGTATGGCTTTGAACAACCGGACATGTCGAAATTTTGATTGACGTTTGTGACGCAGGCAGACGTACGTCATGATTCTACTTCCTCCATGGGACAACCAAAGAGACAGGCGTCACAGTTACCAGTGGAAGAACTGGATAGAAATAGCTCGAAACAAGCTCGGTGTTTGGACAAGTTGTTTATGGAGCAAATAAACAAAATTCGTCTGAATCTGAAAATTCTAAATCACAATGCCATGTACAGCCAGACTCAATCAATTTTTGCGTGACTGACAAACGTAGATGCGCATCGGTGCAAAATTGCGCTTGCCGCTGCTATCGCTAGAAACCGTTAAGTTCTGGATTTGATCCAACCACATGCCGATACCAGTTGTTGAGTATTCGCAAAGAAACTTGATTACAACATGTAGAAACTGGTGACAAATTTTCTTTATGTATTCGGCACTAGGATTACTGTTGAAATAAGTACGTATGACGATTTTAAGCAATAAGCCACAAAACCTGTGTGGTTATTATTTTGACTTTACTGCACTTCGACTCTTCAGGTCGATTTTGTTTCAGGGAAATTAATTTTAATCAGTCGTGACGTTAACCGAGCCAGGACCTTTGTAAGTGGTTTCTGAGCCAACTCTGATCAGTCGCATTGCAACGTTAGACCAGGACAGTTGGACTGACTGATTAATCAACATCGCGATTTCTTGAGCGTTGCCTTGCATGATCAAAAATATTTACAGGCCACTTCCATGTAAAAGACAAGACTTGCTATCTAAAACACACAACCGACCAGCCCGTAATCGTAGCGACTTGTTCTCCAAATAACTTAACTTCCTCTTTCTGCAAACTAAATGCAACACGTTTTTCCCGATATACAGACACGTTATAACAAAGCAATTGAAAGCCTGAGAACACTAACACTGATTGAAGCAATCAAGATCTGGCTGCTAGAATGACCTATTTATTGGTCAAGTATCTGTCAAGTCAAAATTCATACAATCTGAATCAACTGCCCGATTTTTATCTCTGTTGCAACGAAGCTGTAGCTGCCTATCAGGATGTAGAACAAGACTGTTATTCTCTGTTATTCTCTAAAATAAATTCAGATGGAACTAATCCCGAAAGCAATGATACTATCTTTAAATTACTGTTGGAAAGACAAACAAACTAAAGCACCAACCGTTTCTTTTCTGCCTGAGACGATGATTCCACCAATACCTACTTTTGCTTCCCTAAAAGATATAAAACTTGAACCTCGACGGTAACAAATGAGCCAACCTTTCGATTGAGAAGTCAGCCTAAAATCTTGTAACTTGCTGGGCTACAACTCGCAGCAGAACTTCATCCTAACCCAGAGTATCACCGGCGCATTGTGATAAATTTTACAGTTATCAATAGAAAGGTATGAGCACATCTCAGACAATCTCCTTGAATCTGCAAGAAGTGTAAACTAACCATCAGATTCATCAGATTCATAGTCAAATAACGTGCCTGATTACATTTCATCAAAAATAAGTCAGTGCTTCTCTTTTGAAAGTAGACCTAGAAAAAAACTAGTGGGAAAAACAGAAACACTGTGAAACTCAATATCTGCTTCACTCTTTAGCTTCCCGCAAAGCAGAAAACCTGCCTACTCTCGAGTGAAGCACTTTTATCGCCGCGCAAAAAAGCAGCTCTATGACTTTGCTGCTGTTTGCTGCTATAAAATCTAGCACCATTACCAGAGTTGATGTCAAGTACAGTAATGCTGGTTTGCCAACGACGAAGTTCTTCCAAGTTTTCCTTGGCCATCAACTTTATGGAAGGCTCTTGCAAACATGCATACTTAACAAAAAATATAAACGTGACCGAGCAAGGGTTCTTTAGGCAAAGATCGAGCCTGTAATTCTCAAGTAGGTAAACTCAGTTGCTGAAATTATCAAGAGCGTGAACATAGCAATAGTCGTTAACTCGTGATGAAGCTGGCAGCAGAGCATCAAGCACTGATCTTTGAAACGATCGCGTCCTGCATTTGGCCTGAAAGCTCACATAGGAAATTTTAAAGCAATATGGCAGCGGCTCTAGCCTGGAAGCTGTGCCGCCGGGTAACTTTTTTTCTGACTGCCGGTGAAAAACAGCTCAAACAAGAACACCTTCCGGAGCACGGTCATGAACGACAATTTCCGATGCCACGCCTCGAAGCACCACCAGAGCCAGTAAACGAGCTTTGTTGACAGCGGCTGGCACCCGCGGCTGGCGAATCGGAATAGCGACAACCATGTCGCAAAGGCAAATGGAGTCTTAATTAATGTTCTTTGGTGGTGTGTTAAAAACAGAAAAGCTTCGCAGTGGTAAATTTGTTTCCAGTCGATGTGGTGCATAGAAAATTGCCTAAGCTCCTATTTATAAAAATAGCACTTCTGTCATCGTTTCTTCCTCTGTGAAGCGACAGGGTCAAAGCTCCGTGTTCCGGGGTCATTTATCGCGAATATACATCGATTGCTTCCTTCCTAGTGACTCTTCCACAAAAATCATTTTCATGTCAGCGTTTTGAGATCAGCACATTTGTTTGTGAGGAATTTTTACCAACATTGTTCCGGGTCGAAACTATTGTGCTAGCCTATTACCGAAAAATTATCTAATTGGCGTCCACTCTTCTAAGTTCATTCATATCTCTCCATTGGCAATGTTTCCCTGATTCGATACCCTCATCTGGTATCGAAAGAAAGACTATTTATTTCATTGAACTTGGGAGATGTTCACGCGTTGTTGTCTGATTTTTGTTTGTAAATGTTCAGCCATCATATTCTTCTGACAGGAATGTAGCTTCAATCGCGTTGTCCGTATTTTGACGAAGCAACTGCCAGATGAATCCCCAATTGTTCAAAACCAATTACTATTCGGTTTTCTATTCCGCCACTAGCAAGTCCAGAAGTGGCGTCGTAAAGGATTTATTCGTGACATTCAAAACTTTGATTAACGGTCTACAAGCTAAGAGAACACATGCTGAATGCAGGACCGTAGGAAAAGATTTTGTCCGGACAGTTAAAAGGAGTTGTTTCCTTAACTTAAAGTTAATCACAATCACTTGCAGACTCGGCCCAATTCACTTAAATCTTTTCGTGCACTGGCTTTGTTGAAAAATGTTTGCCTGTAAACTGCATATTGCTTTTTTGTGGTCCAAGACTGATTATAACCCCAATGTCATGAACTAACTCATTTAAAGAAGCAAATATGACAACCTATGACCAAATCTCGGTTAGCTGTTAAGCCCAGATGACTAATGTTTTAGTCAGACCAACAGCTTTTATAAAAAAAGGAAAGGGAATGAAGTTACTGGAGACGGACAAAGAAGCGATTTACTGGAGACAGAATATACCATGAAACCGCAAGAGTTCAAAGCGTACTAGTCTTTCAAAGTCAGAGCAACCACGTAAATCTGGAAACAACAAAAGGCCAAACTTAAGCGTGTTAAGCCAATTTAAGTTATCACGCTCGTGAAGGATTGCCAGTGGCACAAACAACCTCCACAAACATATGGCAATTCAGGTTTACCTGGCTTTTCCAGCTGATATTAAACCTAGAAGCATATCAAAGACTTAGTGAATTGATTACATTGCAGATCTTACGTGTTCGCTCCTGCTGAGTGTGTTTGCAGATTACAGGGGTCACCAACTGTTTTGAAACTAACAGCTACTCCTTGGGTACCGATTAATGTGAAGGGCTACCAGGTTGATGCACACTTTTGCAATACAAAAATTGCTCATTGACCTTTAGTTATGTTATCATCATTGATGATATTGATCTATGTGAACACAATGATCATGTTAATGGTATTTTTAGAACAGGCCCAAGGGTGACCCATGTGGCACGTGCGGGCTACCTGGTGCCCAAGAGCACCATGTTGGTAACCCATGAAAATAAACAAAGCATGTTTGAATTCATTGTTCATCTTGTGCAATGGTTACGAGAAACTGCTCACACAAACTTTATTATTTAACTAGGTTTTAGTTTTAGGCAAGTTTTCAAGACTGTGCAGAAGCCTACTTCAGCATCAGCAATTTGGGAAAAAATTCCTGAAAGGTGTACAGAACTGTGTTGATGATATTTTTAGTCTTGTGAACTTCTAACCGGAAGACAAGTGCACTTCTGGAAAGAGTTGTCATTACAAATTGGTGAACACTGTTTACCAAAAATCAAAATCGGTCAAATTAAACTAAGCAGCCAAGCCGGTACGCAAGTGGGAAAATTTCCTTCAGTTAATTTGAAAGCGGATTGAAACCAACCCGTAGCCAGGTTGTTTTAAAGTTTGGAGGGTCAAATTACATTTTAAGGGGGTCAAGATTTTATTTTAATCGTATGTTTGAAAAAAATTTTCTGGGCGCAACAAAATTTGGGGAGCACTGCACCTGAATGCCCCCGCGGTTACGGGTCTGATTGAAACCAGTACAGGTTTATGGATGTTGTTACTTGCCGCCCTATCATTCTCTTATATCACGAGCGTGAGAGAATGTTGCGAAAAACGATTTCAACCTCCTGTGAAAAAAGAAAAAATGATTTGTTTGAGTAGGGGCACTAAAAACTTGGGTTCCTCTTCGATTCAAACTTTTCTTTGCAAACGCACCATAGCAACCGAGCACAGAACACAATTTCCAAGAGCTGAATGAATTTTGATAAGCAAAAGATATCATAACATACTTATACATCATCAGCAAATAAGAAGATTTATTTGTATCCTTTCCATTACAGAGAAAAAGTGATATAGAGACCGTAACTTACTAGACCGAGACCGTAACTTACTAGACCGAGACATCGTCAAAAAATCTGAGACTTGAAATGGTGCTAGATTCGCCAAAATTTTTCTTGAATTAAAAAAAATAGTCATCAATACTTCAAAGCTGTAACTTTGTTGAGTTTCTCGAATTGTTGCCAGCATTTTCATTTTCTCCTTTCCCGAATATGCAACTTTCAATGAACAGGTTGAATTACGAAAACTTTGCTGAGCCATATCGATGGATCAATATAAGTATCGAGCAGTGGTGGAGGAACCTTTTTCAAAGCGGGCGGGGGGGGGCACAAGTGCATGTCAAAAAAACTATGGAAAATTTCTTTCATTAAACGGTTTACTTTAACACAGGCCCAATACTAATTGTGTGGCTTAAACCTATTCAAGCAAAATTCGAAATTTAAAAGTGAGGGGGCCAGGTCTGCCTAGAAAAAGTGGGGGCCTACGCCCATGCGCCTCCCCGGTTCCGCCAACCCTGGTTGCGAGACCGAGACCCGCAGCCTTCGAGCTGAACTCGCAAGAATTGGTCTCGAGATTCCACCATCGCTAAAATTATTTGTGAAAAATAGAACCGAATTGAAAACGACTTTTGAAAGAAAACCATTTCATTTTCGTAAAAGATGACCAAAAAGGTTTGCCTACAAGTTAGGACAAACTTTAACTGATTCGGACGCAGAGGCATAACGAGGTTAGATGGCGCCCGGGACAAGAAGCAAATTTGACGCCCCCATGTTTAAACCTGAGGTCTTTTTGAAGTAAATGTACTGCATTGCAGAAGGTACTGTGCCGTTGTTGGGATTTTTCGGCACTCTCGCAGCCATTCGGCGCCCCCATAGCGCTTTGGCGCCCGGGGAATTGTGCCCCCTTTCCCCCCTTGTTACGCCCCTGTTCGGACGTTATGTGTTTCAGGATGAGTTGTCGGAATGTTTTTTTCAGGGGTACCAACAGTGGTGAAATTTCATTTTACCAATTCGAAACTAAGAGAAACACATTTTTCTACTATAAAATTCAATAGAAAAATATCAAATTTCAAAATCGAGAGGACGGCCAAGCCCCCCTTCCAACGTTCATAGACGCATCTCTGCTTTGTCCTTGCGCAGAGCATATAGATTTGCAGCCACGTTTACGTTCAGTAGATTTGAGACTTTATACAACGCGAAGCTATAAAAGGAGCTGAATGGTTTGTGTCGATATATCTTTCAGCGAGGAAGTTTTCAACGCTTGCCATCATTTACCGAATTCTCTCGCAAAGTTTTGAGCGGTTTTGAGCATAACACACAAAACTGTAGGACCACGGTGTGACGACATCGTCCGAAAAGCGACCTTGTGTTCGGAAAAAGTTGAGTACGATGGCCGAGAGCTTTTTTCGAATCCTAACATCACACGCTTGTTTTGTTTTGAAAATTGCCAGAATTGGCGTAAATCTGCTCATCTGCGAACAACCTTTGTGTTTTCCACATCCTGTACAATCTTCTGAAAGAAATACCAAGGACAGAGCCGGTGAAACTATAACTACGCCCACCAGAGACTCGCAGAGACTGTTTTTTTCCTGTTGCACAACTTCTCGTAAATATTAAGATGTTTTGTCTCCTTGAACAATTTTTTCGGCCACTGGCAGGTTGCCGTTTTGTCCTAGGCTTGATTCTATCAGACTACTAAGTACGCCATCATAGATTCTCGTCTGCTTTTACTTCTGCCTGAAAAGCTTATCAGACCATCTTCGACGCCCTGTTTTAACTCCGTCCGAAAGGCATTTGTCGAATGGGTTTTTCTGCAAGCAATTTAATAAAGTGCGCAAATATTTAAGCGCGACAAAGCAAATACGGCGAATTGCTTGAACCAGCCTTTCACTTTTTCTGAAATTTTCAAACTGACGAACCCAGGAACTAACGCATTCCTCCATCGAGAGGACTGTTTCAATCGTATCATTTCTTCAAAACATCCGAACTCGACCCAGCCATGATAAAATTTGCTCCTGAAAGCCTCTTGCGATCGGACCAGGTAGCTCTCCGACCTACTCGTTCGCGACACTCGACTCAAGCAACTGCGTTACTCGTGGTTACAGTACACCAGCGGTGGTGAACCTACTACTATCGCGGACCGCATAAATCGTGGGTTATCGCTGGCGGGCCGCAAATAACAACTGATTTTATCCTAAAAGTCTACCTTTATCCTACGAGGGATAGAGGCTTCTTATGACATAGTCTACTGTCTTAAGTACCTGCTTATCAAGGAGATTTGTTTTGACGCGATTTTGTACTCTAAATTGGGTAAAGAAAATTCTTCTGCGGGCCATATCAAATGTTGACGCGGGCCGCAGGTTCCCCACCCTTGCAGTGCTCCAACGCACACAGACTGGTTTCTCGTAGTTACCTGCGAGTCAGCTGTCGACTGACGCAAAAAGGCAACTGCAACGCTTCCAAGACAACCGTCAT
>JGI24021J15306_10005864_pt1 | contig 14660 bp, 4 predicted proteins | sample Ectturendosymbi1_FD_15306 | JGI IMG/M metagenome (IMG submission 15306)
CTTCGATTTCGGCCAAAAAAACAGCAGTTTTCGGTTGCCTTACCAACGCCCTAGCTCCTCCGCCGATTGCGCTAGAGAGCTGTTGAATGGCTCAAAAGAATTGGCCAGTCTAGTAGATTACACTCGAAAAAAAATTTTTTAGTTGGGTGGTGCGGATTTTTTGTGACTGACGTCATAAGTGAAGCAGTTTTTGGGTCATTTTGGCACATGTTGCCCGGCCTGGGGCCCAACCGCTAGGCCAAAGTGTTTCGCTGAAGTTTTCACTGAAATCTAGACTCGAGTCCGAGTCTTTTGAGCCTTTGATCAACTTTCTAGCGTTTCTGGTTCAAAACTTATGATTTAAAATAAACAAATTAATTAATTATCTAATAGCAAATTAGTCAAATATTTTTACTAACTTACATCATAACTTTTGAACCCGAAACCCCAACAGGTCATCCAAAGTATCAAAAGACTCAAGTTGTAGCCTAGTTTCCAGTAAAAACTTCAGCAAAATACTACCACCTAACGGTTGGCGTCCAGGGCCAGGCAAAGTGGGCCAAGGTGGCCAAAAAGTCCTCCACTTATGACGTCACTCACAAAAAAACCGCATCCCCCAAGCAAAAAATTTTTTTTCGAGTGCAATCTGCTAGACTGGCCGATCCGTTTGAGCCGCTGAACAGCTCTCTAGCGCAATGGGCAGAGGAGCTAGGGCGTTGGTAAGGCAACCGAAAACTGCTGTTTTTTTTTGCGAAAATTGCCGAAACCAGGCGGCTCTAAAAGTGTTAAGAATTCCTAAATAGGTTTTCCAAATATGCTGTACAGGGTATATATATATATATGATACCTTGAAGAATGCTTTAATTTAATATAACTTGTTTCTGGGTTTATTTTTTCACTCATAGACTGAATTTTTTTAATAACTGAAAAAAATTGAGACAATTTAGTCATAATGTTTTAAAAGGTAGGCTAGTGAATGCTGTTACGGCGAGTTTTAATGCTATTATAGGACAAATGGCTGAAATGTCTCAGCGAAAAAAAGCCCAGACTTGTTTTACCCTATAGGAAACTTGTGTATTTAATGCATTCATAGTGATGTTGGTGATTGGTTTACAGTGAAATCAGCCTGTTTTTTTTCAGCCTAGTTTTAGTTGGTGTCTTGAATAGTCTTATTTGAGACTTACGCTGAATTGATACTTGAGTGAGGTCATGCTTTATAAGCTGCCATTTTTGTAGCAATAATAAATTTATCATGAACAATTTCAATGGAAAGTCTGTGGCTTTTTCAACCAACAACAAGTTGGCAGTATGTTCATCAGATGGTGTCCTTCACATTTGGGATGTTCTTTCAAACTCTGAAATACATCAGTTCACTCCAACCAGCCATCTTTCTGCAACATTTACATGTTTATCATGGAAAATAAGACAGCATAGACAGCAGGTTTGTGTTGAAGGAGAAATTTAGTATCGATTTCTTGTGCATGATCACAATATACAGTGTTCCTATGAAGTATGGAAAAAATTGTGGTCATTTTCCAGCCTGGAGAAGTCTGGAAAAAAATTTTTTGGGCCATTACAAAGGAAAAAGCAAATAATTTTCCAGACTTGTATTTTATTTGGATATTTTTGATAAGATTGATCATATTATTTTCATCATTTTAAGTACAGTAGTAATGCCTGTATTGAACTGGGAATGCCATTCGAAAAATTAAAGTCTAGAAAGATTTAGAAATTTATTCAAAATTGCATGGGAACCCTGAATATATGTGCAATTGCTAATCACTCTTCTAACTGATTGTCTAATGCAGTAGCAGATAAACGTGATTAAAGGTAAAAAATGCCGAACCAATCATATGTTTTGGACAGAAATCTTCTTAGTTCTCTAATAAGTGTGCTTTAAAAACCCTCATTTTGACTTCACCCTAGTCCAGGTTTTTTTTTGGAAAATGTTAGATACCCAGTATGGACTTGTAGGGACCCGATGACAATTTTCGCTGATTCTAAATGCCTTACGCCTGAAAAAAAACCTGCCCAAGTGATTTTAATTGTATGAAGGCCAAATTTTGTTTTTTTGTGTGACAAATCATTAAACAATATAAAACAAATTTGATAATTATTGCCAGTGTCTAAACTGTGGAGATAGTAATTCTGCAATTTGCCTAATATGTTGGTTTGGTGTGGCACTTGAAATTAGATATGCAGTAAATTGTGTTACTCCCATGAATGTAGTCACCAAAGCTTTTCTACACTTCTCTGTTATGATTGATGTTTGCCATTCAATGAATTTGCTGACAGTGAAGTTCAGCGTCATGTTGTTGACTGTGGTATATCTGACATTCAGTTTTTGAAAATTTTGTTTTTGCAGAGTGAAGATAATCGAAAACGCAAAAGAGCTAGGTTCAGTGATTTGGAAGTAGTCACATTTGAGTACATTGCACTTGGAACAGCTGTGGGAAGTGTAATAGTTTATGATAGTATATCTGGTGAAGTTATTTCGAATTTGGTAAGTATATATGTGTTTTATATAATTGCTGAACATTCTAATGATGAATTTTTCAAGACCCGCACCCATAGTGCAGAGTCTTTAACATAGTTTTGATCATGTTTTGTGCATTCTGCATGGAATGCATTGATATGATCAGGTTGAACTTTTATTTGTTCTTATGTTTGCATTGTAAACTTTTTTCTTCTCAAATATTAAGATTGAATATCTCAAAGTCTCACGCAATGCTTGTGTTTTGCAGGCTGGTGGTCACAGTAAATGTGTAAATGACATTTGCTGGAATGATGAGTATACCTTCTACAGTTGCTCTAGTGATCAGCACATCATCGAGTGGGATGTGTCATCAAAAGCCCACAAGTGGTGGGTAACTGCATAGATTTTTTGTTAAATTTTTTTTAGTCTATAGTTATTTACTGTCACTGCCAAGCTGAGAGCAGCTCATAAATTTATATTGTGGGCAATATTTTTAGAGCTCTACCCTTAGTTATCACATCTTTAAAAAAATCCTGAAGTTGCAAATAAAGTTTGTCTAGCCATAATATTTAAAGTTTGTGAGAAGTTTTTTGGTAAATCAAAATAGTAAGCTGAAAACTCTCCATGTTCTTGAGGTTTATGGTTTATACATGACGCAGCTTGTTTTATTGGATTTGTACGTTTAAGTGTGCTACCCCTGAAGGTCGTGTTCTTTCACAATGGTGTGTGTACTCTGTACCTGCTAACCTTCCAAATTGGCTTAGTTACTGATCATATTGTTGATATTTTGTTTTCACCTGCTCAGATCACTAGACCAGCAAAGTTGCTTAAAATGATTTGCAGTGTGCTTGTTTTTAGGAAATTGCTACTGAATCAAATGCTTTATGCTTTCAATCATACGATATTAAAAAGTTGTACAATTTGTTTATGTACTAAGAGTTTGAGTTCTCCACCTCCATATGGCTTCTTGACCCATTTCTGCAATTTCATGGTGCATCGTTGTGCGATACCAAATCTTTCTTCATGTTACTTTATTTCTTCTATGGTTTATTATTGTGCATGTCTGGATACAGGTTCTCTACTTGTTTTCTATTTTAACTGATCGGCAAACGACCTGAAGTTCTTTTTGTTTTTTTGCCGACTATACTTTTATCTGTGTAGTAAGTGGAAAGCTGACAAGCGTGAAGTTTACAGCATCGCCATAGACCCTTGCTCCAGAACGTTGTTGTCAGCCGGACGCCTCATTAAATTGTGGGACTTGAAGACGAAGCAGTTGCTTAAGGTTGGTTAGAAGTTAGTGGAATGTTTGCATCTGGTGTTATAAATGGGTATAACTCTTAATTTGGCAAAAGATAAAGATATAGTACAATGCCCGGTGCACTGATGTTTTGTTTTTGACATCCGAAAGTCTTGAAGTTCCCCATTTGCCACACGGTGCTCTTTGCAGTTTGAACGGCAAGTGACAGAAGCACAAATTCTACATTCTCAGGTTTGGCGTGTTAGACTTGATTTGAGAAACAGACTGCAGCACTGGTTTTTTTTCGGCACCAACTTGGACTGGTGTATGTTAACCCTGTGCTGACAGAATCAACAGGTTTTTGGCTTTTTTTGCATGACGCTTTATGTAAGCTTATTAACTCACTTTCCAGGCCGCTTAACTGAATCACGAAACGCTTGAGTGGTCGCGTTAGCTTTCGGGAAAGTGAGCACAACACGCTCGTAGTTGCTTGGTTCGTAAGTGAGCTCGCTGGAGAAAGCGTGTTTGTGAAGCAGGTGCCTTAGCCTTGACAGTGGCATGAAGACCTGCTTTTGGTTGGATGATGCAAGGGTGAATTTAAATCACGTGTGTCGTCGTGAAATCGTACAACGTGTTTGTCTTAGTTCTGCGATACATATTGCAGTAATAATGACATTGAATTGCTTTGTGAAGTGCAATGAAATACTGTAAGCTGCATAACAAAGGCTGGTTGTAGTGTAGCACACTAGACTACTGCTTCACTGCAGTGCATTATTTAGTTTTTAATAATATCATAAAGGTGAGTTACAGGTCGAAGAAGTAATGAAGTTGAAGCACGCATAATTTGGATGTCAATATTGTTGTCCATTAAAAATGCTGTTGCAATCAACATACAAAATTAACGGCCTGGCCTACAATTTAAGTGCTGGTGTTGATATGCCTCAAAAAAGCACGCTAGGCCACCGTGTTTCCCATTGCAATTCACCTTGTAAACATCAACGGCCGTCCCATGTTGAATCTTCTGCTTTGCATTACAACTTCATGTGCATAAAGTTGTAACAAAAAGCTCACTTTCCAGGTGACTTAACTGAGATACTTGCAAGTATCCTGCTCTGTTTTGCATAGACCGGCTAGGCATATTTCGCAGCAGCATGAATGCTGTCACTGGAAAACTTACAACTCTACAACAACCAAAAGATCATGAAGCTTATGCCACTAGCCTAAAACAGACAGCAGCGCAGAACGCACAATTATGTCGTTCTAAAGCTCCTTCATCCTTGTAAACATGCAGCTCCAACGTGCGCGTTCTTGTTCAACTACTGCACTGAGCTCTATTGACGTCATAGTAGCTTAATTCGAGCGGATCGGTAGCACGAAGCGCGACCATGTAAATAGGCATAACGTTGACTGAAGAGCATCGTTCATCGCATAGGTTTCATCACATTACCACAGAAACTGCCAAGCAATCGCATGTGTCGCACCTGAGATGCGATTCCCACAAAATCTGGAATCTGAACCAATCAACGCCTTAATTTCGCGTTCCATAATTGTCTGCATCTCAGTTTTACTTGGCTAACTCCTCTGTTTGTCTGTTTCATGTTCATGTGTCATCTGTAGTTGTGTTTGCCTCGGCTCTCGTGTTGTGCTTCTCGATAAGTTTTCTTTGCCGTTGTTATCTCAGAAATTCTCTGGCCACACGAGCCCCGTCATATCCCTCACGTTTGTCAATCCACCAAATAAGACAGTAGATGATGCGCCGCTCCTGGAAAGCCTGGATGGCACATATTTTATTTCTGCGTGCTTGGATGACCGACTGCTTAGCGCCTGGTGAGTCAACCGAAAGCTTAGCACGAGTGGCTGAGCATGGCGTTTTAAATAGAATGTTCAGAAGAACGCTGGACAACCCTCGCAGTAATACGTTTGTTTGTACGGTTATTTGCACATTACCCACCACCAGTTTCCCAACAGCCGCGGGCGAATTTCGTAAAGTGTCCCAAGTTTGCTGTGAGGAGCTTAGTTCCAGCAAACTTTTATTTTCTGAGCCGTCAAAATCGTTCATCTGCAGTGTGGTTACTATGAAAAATATTATGCAATCTGATGCACTCTTCACACTTCGGAAGTTTTGAAATGGAATGACATCTTAAATTTTGGCGCAAAGTAAGGATGTCTGTGAACAATTAAATTAATACCTTACCTCCGTTATTACCAAAATTCAACTTTACGTTTATGTTATTTCACACCATACGAGTCAATTGCGTCTTTATAAGAAAAATAGTGTTTAATTTTTGCAGATCCGTAGCGGCGTGGCATGAACCTAATTTTCGCCTCTTGAACTCAGTCCACTTAAACGCGTTGTATGCAAGCCTTCGAAATAGGCAACTTGTCTTAAGCTGTAATGTAAACAGCATTGCAGTGCTGCTCTCAGAGTTATGTAAACAGCTGGAGGATGGTGGTCAGTGGCATTCAAGAACGCTCCAAGATAATTTTTCCTTTGCCTATATTTTTTTGCTAAAAATTGTGTTGGGCGATGTGAAACCAGATGGAAACTAAAAGTTGAGAAACATGAAGTCCCTAGTGCAGTTTGAATAAACTGGTATAGACTTTATTTCTAAGCTATGATCCCAATGGAGAGATGAAGCAGGTAGTCGAGAATTGTGTTGAAATTCATTGTAAAATTATCTTTAAAACTTCTCAGCGATAACTGCATTAACGCTGCGATTTCTATCATAGGCAAATCAGAAGCACCAAGCACAAGAAGACGTCTTTGTGCTCTTTTTCGTTGCCATGTGAACCGCGACAGGTTCGAATTGCTTCTCCAGCAACAAGCGACGAACCAGTTCACATTTTGGCAGTGACCGATGACGGAGAAATCGTGTTGTTTTCTCATAAACTCAACGGGTATGTTGGGGGAAGGGATGTCATGTGAAGCTGGATTTGTGGCAGCAACGCCCGGCATTAAGATTTAAGTCGAGAGTGAACTGTTCGTTGCAGTGTCGTGCACATGAGCTGTGACTTTTGTCGCCACCAGTGTTCCCTCTAAGTTGCGCAACTGCGCAGTACCATCAGACCACTTGCGCAGTGAAATCTCGTTTCGCGCACTTGCAGCATTCCAAATTTAATATCGTACATGTATCGCATGCCGTGTTTATTCGATTGTAAGCCGCACGTAAGGGTGCAAGAAAATTAATGTAAGCCGTCCTTGATTATAAGGCGCATAGCTTACCTAAGCCTCTGAGATACATTCGGGCAGGGTTGCCAGATATATTTTTTCAAAAAAGTCCAAAAACGGCCAACAAATTGCTGAAGCCAAACCCTTCGGTTGACAAAGCCAAATTTATTAAACAATTTGCCTCCTCACAACTCAAATTAACATAAAAACACATCTTGTGTGCTTACAACGCCTCCACAAAAAGCAATTAATTAAAAACTATTTTTAGAGCTTGTCACTTATGACAGAAAAATGCCAAAGTTTTTTTCTTTTTCAAAAACACCTCAATAAAAGTACCTGAAAAATCAACAGTTACTATAGAATCATCACTCAAATTTTGAACAATTCAAAAGCAGAGCTTGCAGTTTACTGCAACAAGTCAAAATGCATTCAAATACAAGTTCATTTTCATTTTGTACTGAATACAATAGCATTCAGGTGGCCATCGTGCGGGTCGCGAGCCACATGCGGCTCTTTGCCCAGTTTCATGCAGCTCTTACGTAATTATATACCAGACGTCCCGCCAAATCACATGCATAACAATAAATGCCTTGTTAAGCTTTTTTGTCATTGTCTTGGTGGTGGTGTGTGAAATCTAGCTAACTAAAAGTCTGTGTTTGAGTGAGGAAAAGATGGCCAGGGTTATGTTCATGTGTGCCAATGTGTATGGTGTGGCTCTTTGCTGTAACACAGTAGTGCTATAAGAAATGTGACTCTTGCTTTGTCTCTGACTGGTTGGCCACCCCGGCAATAACGAGACACATACTTCCAAATCAGCTATGTCCAACCGCGTCCCGAGGGCAGTATGTTTTGTGCGGTTCAGGTTTTGGCTCTAGTAAAACTATCCTACAAATGACAACTTATCCTTGTTTTGATAATCTTGAATTTGTCATTTTTGATGCAGGTGGTCCTCAGTGCCACTTTATCACGTCTGTTTGAGTGTTACCATTGCAGTTAAGATTCGAACACTATCAGTACATCAGCTTAAGCTAAATTTAATTGGCTTAGACCAAAGTAAGCCATGCAATGTGCATCCCTCAATAATATGTCATTCAATGTGCGGCCCTGATCAAGATAGTGACATAATTTTTGGCTCAGTAAGCCATTTGGGTCGGACATCGCTGTTCTAAACGAATGGCAACTTCATAAAAAACATCGGGATTGTAGACATAAGATAAAATGCTAAATAGGCTAAAACTTGAATGCATAGGCAGCAAGAAAAGATTCACGGCTAAGTCGAAACCAGTTGTGTCGCTACCAAATCTCACAGTTAAAAACTATAGGCATGGGATGTTTAAGATGGTTCGGAAATGCAGAAACACTTAATTTCCAAAGGTTAACTTAATTTGCCTACGTGTAAGCACCACTTGGAACTTAGCACAGAGTTTGTTGAAAACAGTGGCAACATAAAAAGAACTGTTAACACTGATTAGTTAGTAACACAGGCAGTTAGCAATATTAGGATAACAATATGAAGAGTATGCTTGGTTACACGCGACATCAACCGTATGGATTGTCACAAGCCATACCAACCCCACACTTTGGTCTGTTACAAGCCATGATACAGAACCCATATACAGGTCTACGGCTACGCACAATGGCTTGGCCTGCAAGGTCTGCACAAGGCGGCAAGCACAAACCGCACCCTCACACTGCCTTGCTTGCACTTATAAATAATTCACTACACAAGGTGAAACGCACACACAGGGGACGAGACTTCAAAAAAAGGTGTTGGCGTTGATAGTTTAACCTTATAATATAGACATATTTTCAAAAACGGCCTACAGAAAACGTTTTCGGCCAAACGACCTTTAAAAAACGGCCAAAAAAAGCCAAACGGCCAACCCAAAAATCGTATGGCCAAATTTCTGAAATTTGGCCGCAAAGCGGCCAATCTGGAACCCTGCATGCGGGTGCTAGCACGTTTCGCGTTTAGTTGGCAACCCCGATAATGATATTTCACCACTTCAACTGCCCTCTGTTCATCATAACCCTCCTGTGACGAGAGTGCGCGAAGAAAAAAATGCGAAAAGAGAGTATGGTCGACAAAACATAGCCAAGGAAAGACTGAGCGTTTACTAGACCTTTCGATAAGGTAAAGCAAAAAAAATATACAAGCGCGCGCCCTTGATCGTTAGCGGCACGAAATATTAAAAAAAACTTTACAAGCCGCGGCTTACAATCGAATAAATACGGCAACCCTTGCAGCGCTTTAAACGTTTTACTGGTTATATTTCTACATGGTTGCGCAATCGCATGCTCACTAAAACAAACATTTGCTCAGTATTTTTTCTAACATTCCTGCAGTAAGCGTGCGCCTGGTGACGTTGATGATTTAGCGGGGTTCGCGCGTTTAGCCTTAGTGAGTGGTTTGTTGGGTGCGACTCGTTTCTTATTTTTCTGTCTGTGCTCTAGAAGATTGAGTTTTCGTAAAAACCAAAACTGTACGTTTTTACTGAAACAAAAACGATTCCCGAAAATCCTTTTCTGTGGACCGGTGAAAAGTGCCTCAAACCAAGTGAACTCGGCAACGGTTCTGCCTTCGAATGATCAAAAACAGTAATTGCCAGTCTGTGAAGTTGATACTACGTCATATTCCGTTACGACATATATCAATTACGTCATATTTTGTTGCAGGCCAGTTCATAAGCCGCTCGAATCCTCTCGCACCATTAAACTGTGCACGGAAGACGCCGAGCCTCTCAAGGTTGTGGCCGCCGCGTTTGAAGCCGCTTCGACGTGCGACGATGTTGTCGTTTCATTCGCGTATGGATCGTCGTTAAATTTAACATTTGAAAAACTCGTAAGTATCTAGATTATATGCGTTGTCGGCGTATGGGCTTTCAGATAACTCATTCCGTTTTGCCTTAACGCGTTCAGTTATTTGAATTCAGATATTTTTACGTTGAGTAGAATAAAATTGACATCAACGAAGTCGGCCTAAAGTTTCTTAGTCTTTGGGCACCCGCCGGATGTTTTTTAGGAAAAAGGAGTGATTATTAGGGCAACCAAAAGTCAAAATTTTTTGCCTTTTTTAAAGCTTATGAAACGCCCACAAACCAAATTTCACGTTGATACCATGAGCGACTCCAAAGTTATTGGGTCAAAATTTATCGTTCGGTCAAAATTTCACGCAGCACAGATTTTATTCTCTTTATCGATGTTTTATTAAAGCTAAAACAACAGATATTGATATGCTTTTGTAAGTTTGGTTGAGACTTTGACATAATACTGGATTTTTGCGATTTCTGGCGTACTAATGTTGTTTTGTCCACAACTGGAACAATTAATGTTCGCTAGGCGTGATACCACTTGATGTTTAAGTTATAACAATACAAAACCTTCTCAGTGACTTCAGGAGATTTATTGACACTGGATATGTGCGTTTGGATTGATTTTAGTCTATGGTTTGTTACTTCTAGTTTCGTTGGGTCTTTAACACTTTTGATATTTGTTTCATTTCAACAGAAAAAAGATATTTAACCTGTTGCTTTGATGCTTTGTATTCTGCGTTTCAATTTCAAACGCAGGAAATTGGTAGGTCAAAATAAAGATAAGAATTTGTCAATTATCATGTCAAAATGAGTTTTTAGGTCAAAAAATTGGTTACCTTGGTGATTATTAACAAAATACTCATTTTTTTATCGTGCGACGCTTTGCCGTGCGAAAACAGCTACCCGCGTAAATGATCTGTAAAAATTTCCACATATTTTGCAGAAACTCACAGACCAAAAGGCAAAGGATGTTGTCTTGATACGAAAAGACCCCTCAAAGATATCGGTCGTACTTGAGGAAGATAAACTCAAGGTTTGTACTAGTGCGCGATTATGTTGCCTCTCGGATCATCTGGAAAGATCGGAGTTGTAATGGGTTGGAGGTTTGATTCCATAACGGCTTGATTTAGTAATCAATTAGAGTGCAACTCAGCAAGCAGGGCCCCCAACCGCTCACTCATGTCAAAGGTGCTGATCTGCCAGACGTTTGCGAATTATTACATTTTGTGATTCATCCAAAGTTTGCGATTCGCTCTGATCTAAGGAACTGCTTCAGATTATATAGTACAGTTCAATAGCGAGTCGACTTCCTGCACGCAACTTCTTCTTGTACCGCATCGTAGATTAAAACACCCATTCAGAAAAGAAACGAAATTTCGACGCTGATGCCCGGAGTCCCGAATCACTCGGGTGCCCACGACAAAGCACGGGCTGAGAAGAGGAAGCGACAGAATTCGATCGGGGAGTCCCAGGTGAGTTGTTACTATCTGTTTTTTTTTTTGCACCAATCGATGCAACCGTTCCTGATTGGTTGATTTCGTCGAAAACTTGCTCAGATGTGACACACACCCAACCTTGGTGCGGTATAATTTATCGAACAAACAGACGCGTGTGTTGAACAGATGACCATGGAGGAGAGATTAAACGCGCTGAGTGTTGCCAAGAAAACGGACGAAGACGTCGCCACGGCTCCACCCCCTCGCGCCGACTCGTACGCTATTCTGCTCTCGCAAGGCCTGCAAAGCAACGATCGGGACGTTTTGAATGTGAGCCTTTTGCTTTTTGTGCGCCTGAGGTCATGTACTGTTTTTGAGAATGTCTGAGCCTGGGACGTGCCAGAGACGCATCGCTTATTCGTGACGCAACCTGCTGCGGTCGCGTGTGCGTAACGTCTTTTATTCAAAGGCGTTACGCTTGATTGATCAGCTTAGTCGGCTTGCGTTTTCGCTGATCTCTTTTCTACCTGGTCAAGAATCGCAATGGGTTGCGTTTGCCAGCTTGCTTCAAGTAGAAGATGATATTTAGAGAGAGTATGCAGACATTAGTGTTATGTTGTGTATCATGCGCTTACGGCACTTCTATAGGAAAAACAGAACCTTCCTTTTTCGAGCCATAGTTCTTGCCTGTGGCTATTTGCTTAAACCAGGGGGGAACCTGCAGCCCGCGTGGTTGTTTAATATGGCCCGCATCAGAATTTTCGTTACCCAAGTTAGAACACAACATCGCCTCGAAACGAAACTCCACGACAAGCGGACAAGTAGACAGTAGTTTTCTCTCTTTATTTTCCTTTGCAAGATAAGGGTGTAATTTTGAGATGAAATCAATTGATTTTTGCGGCCCGCCAGCGATATTCCACAATTGATGCGGCCCCTGATAACAAATAGGTTCCCCATACCTGGTTTAAACATTGCGGTGAAGCGCTCGTCTAATTACGGGAACGTTTCTTGTTGCAGCAAGTTTTGCAGCATGCCAACGACACTTTGATCGCCAACACTGTTCGTGGATTGCCACAATCCTACAGCGTTCTTCTCGTCAGAGAAATAATGAGCAGATTACAGGGAAGTCCCCAAAAGTGAGTTGCGTTCGTGACTGCCTAAAACTTGCAAGGATACCAGATCCAGACAAAGAAGTAGCCAACGGAGTTTTCGGAAGCGTCTGACTTCTAAAATTTACGTTGGTTGCTTTTTCGTGTAAGTGTGATGTTATTACTAACTTTCTTGAGGCAAAAGAAAGTTTTCAAGCACTCAGAACGAAGTATCTCGTCATCCGGGTGGTTTTCTCTGTTAGGGTTTCTGTGGGCGATGGCCCGGGAATTTGATTTGGAGGTCAGTAGCATTTGTGTTGTGTTAATCCGTCTGCTTTTCTTAGCAATAAATCGCCAAAGGTGAAACGATGGTTATTGAGGATGCAAGCGAGAGTGGTTTTCACCCGTTTTTCAAACGTGAAAATATTAAGCTTTCGTGTGGTCTGTAAAAGAGTCCTTGAAATCCGGCAAAACTGGTTAATTGCAATCTCACCACTGATGCTTTTCAATATGAAAGCCTACCTTGCATCTGAAGATTTTATTTTCTGTCTTCAGTCTATCGTTGGCCAAACTACGTCCCGCGGGCCACATCCGGCCCGCCGACCAGTTTAATCCGGCCCGCCAAATACCTTGCACATTTTTTTTCAAGCACTACGTTCCCGACTGGACAGCAGTGCAACAGCATTGGCTGCTGCCTGTCACATAAATCGCAGTGTATCCGGCCCTACAGTGGCCAGCCAATCGCGAATTCGGCCCTCGGGTCAAAACGTTTGGCCACCCTGGTCTATCTGAACCACCAGTTGGCGGTAAACAGCTTGTCCCATAATTTAAAAGGTGCCTTGCTTATGGGATGGTAAAAAATGGCAAACGGACCAAGTAACGGTTCAGTCAAATGTCAAAATCTTGTTTGGCCGTCTTCGTGGCATAAAAAACTACAGCGCGAAAACCACAGATTAAGAGAAAATGACGATATTCGTTTTCAAAACAGCTCTTTTCGTGATCGGAAAAGGCCTAATCGTCGTTTTGAGAAAAATAAGATTCAAATTTCGTCCCTCAGAGCGTTTCCAAGTGCAAAGCTGCTTAAAATTCTGCTGAAAGAGGTGGCGAACTGTGCGTGTGCTTAGAGAGTGTTGTGATCATCAAATCTGGTGTTACTCAGAAAGATCACACATAACGTGCTGCCTAATGATATTGTTTTAATAACCTATAAGATATTCTTTATCTGACTTGAACCTCCCGAATTAGGTAAGGGACAATATTATTTCTTTCTTTTTATCAAGTTAAGATTTTTCTGTACTATCTAAATTAAAAGTTAGCCCACTTATCAGACCCTTTGTCGGAGTTGATGTGACGGGCTTCGCGTATTTTGCACCCTTCTAATCACTCGTGCCTGAATTGCCCCCTACCTCTCGTTCAAAACGAACTTTTTAATCGTGTAACACTAGGGCTGGGTTCAAAAAAGTAATGACTTATTTAAAACCTTCACTTATTACTTTAGTAATTTTTCCATTACTTGACATGTGAAGTAATTTGCTTTTAGAAAAGTTAAGATTTTAGAAGCACGTCTATTGCTGTAAACGCAATATTATACATGACATGCATCATCACAGATAGGATGAAACATTGAGGTGATCAGATTTCTTGCTTGTGCAGAGCGCTCTGTGGTTCGCACGTGTTGATTGTCATCGTGATTACGATTTGGAGCTTGAAGCTCATTGCATTAAATTGAATAGCGGCCAACAGGTGCGAATTTTGTCTGAACCGCCTATTATGGGGTTTTAAAATGGCAGTGACTTTATTGTGGTTTAATCTTTTCAAGTCCCAATGCTAATTTTCCTAATTTGCTTGAATTAAGTAATCCATTACAAATTACTTATTACTTTAACAAAAAATTTTTGTTACTTGAACCCAGCCCTATGTAACACTTGTTAATAACGGACGATCGTCGTCACTTGATATCTTATAATCTGTTAACCTGTCATTTTCTGAAACTAGCACATCTGTGATATTTGCACATTTGATTGTCAGCATTTTTCAAACTTGCATACTGCCATCGACCCCTGTGAAATACAAAAAAAAATTCAACTGCAACTCTGTCTCTTCGTGTGAACTACGCAATGTTGCATAGCGTAAGATAATTTGGATTTAATAAACTGCGCCTGTTAACCAGGCCTTTGCTACAAGAACTTGTTCTATTCATACCTGGACGGCTTCTTTGAAAGTTTAATATTGAGTATTCAGATGTACATGGTCCTTTCAATGATACATAACTTCGACTATTTGTACTTGGGCCCATCTAATCAGGCAATTGTATTTTTCAGTACTGGTAAAAAATAGACCATGCAAACCAGGTCCGTCGCCAGGATTTAGCAGCAGGGGGGGGGCCAAAAACCAGAAGGGGGGCCACATTTTTAAAATACAGCATTGGATGCATGCAGCAACCGTGGGGTCAAACGTGAAAT
>JGI24021J15306_10005867_pt1 | contig 14657 bp, 9 predicted proteins | sample Ectturendosymbi1_FD_15306 | JGI IMG/M metagenome (IMG submission 15306)
GAATTTAAGTGAAGGATTTTGGTGTGGTTAGAATATTCTTAGCAATATAAAAAAATTAAAAAATAGTACTTATAAAAAAGTAAAAAAGTAACAAAAACTAANTAAAGAGGTACAGAAGAAAAAAAGCAAAACAGAAAAAAACAAAGGGTGCACTTATATGTTGAGAAGTATAGAATGTGCACACAGAAAATATTAAAAAGTAAGTGTTCACAAAAAATAAGCAGAGTTACAGAATACTAGAATACACAGTTCTTTGTTCTGGACAAGGGAAATGTTGCTAAGTTCATAATTGGAAATTTTTTTCATGTAGGAGGTGTTTCTTAAGTTTCCAATTAAAGGTAAAGGTGGTTGACAGGAGTCGGATTCTCAAATTTGAAGAATAGCCGGACCCGAATCCGATCCCGGATTCAAAAATTTTGGAACAGGAGCGGAGTCGGAGTCTGAAAAAGTGACTCCGGCCATCTCTGCTTTCAAGCCAGGGTTGCGGCTGCATGATTGGACGTTTTACAGCTGCGGCCAAATGCCAAATAAATTTGGACGTGTTTCAAGCTGGCTGGCCATACGATATTTGGGATAGCCGTTTGGCTTTTTTTTGGCGATTTTGAAAGTCGTTTGGCCGAAAATTTTTTCTGTTGGCCGTTTTTGGAAATATGTCGTTGTTTTAAGGCTAAACTGTCAACGACAACACGGTGTACAGTAAACCTTTTTTCAATTTTTGAAAGTCTTGTCCTCTGTGTGTGCGTTTCACCTGACCTTGTCTTGTGTTGTGTAGTGAAATATATAAGGCAATGTGAATGTCACGATTGTGCTTGCCTTTGTGCAGACCAAGTCGTGCGTGTGCGTATACCTGTTTATGGGTGCTGTATGAGTGTATCATAGTAAGATGGCTTGTAACAGACCATGGTTGGTGTGGCTTGTGGCAATCCATCCCATGTGGTTGATATCCCGTGTAACCAAACAGTCTTCATTGTTATCCTAATATTACTAACTGCCTATGTTACTAATCAGTGTTCACAGTTTTTTTTTATGTTGCCACCATATGTCTTCAACAAACTCTGTGCTAATAAGTGTCAAGTGGTGCTTTTATCAAACTACGTTGTGCAGACAGTGTGTGTTTGTACTGTGGATTTATGTCTCTGTCTGCTGGCAAAATAAATTCATTCATTCACTTTTCCAACATTTTGATTGAAATCCTGTTTACTACTAATGGTTGAAGACAGTCTTTTGCAAATTTGCCCACCGTCTCCACAGTAGTGCTGCTTTTTGTTGGCAAATAGTGATACTTCACAGCAATGTGCCTGCTAATGCAACTTTCTAACATTACAAACTTGCATCTTTAAATTTTACGTTGTCGGTTTCTGAATAGGTGACAATTAATGTTACAGCAAAGCTAGTTACATTTCTGCATGAAATTAACCATGACTGTACTGTAGTCAAGTCTCTCACACATGCTACAGTGTTCAACTCTTATTGTTTTAAGACAATGACCTTTTTTACAGTATAATATACCATATACGCACAGGGTAAAACATCCGACTGAAGCAGTTAACAATCTTTTACGGTCTCTAGAAACTTGAAAAATACTAAAATCATTTTATCGAAGCCAAAATTTGTAAAAATATCAGAATCAGTGATAACACACCAAACTCTGTTTCAACATCAGCTTGGCTATATGTAACACCTAACATAAAAAGCTCTTCACACCAAACATGACAAACATCACTTTTATTTTTGAAACTTGTCCAAATACAAAACCTAAAGTGAAAAAATTTTGGGTGGACATGGCATATTATATCCCCACTATCTGAAAAGTGAGGGGCATGTCCCCTATGTCCCCTAATTAATTGCACCCATGGGCGTAACTTGTATCAGGTAAGATTTTCATTGCACATAACTTGGTAAATATTCACCTCTGACGGGTTTCCTACATATGATCATTGTCAGTGCATCGACATGAATGAGTCTACCAACATGTTTCTTATCATTTTCTGATTTGGTGTTCAGCTAAAACTTGACCTTACATTTTTGTCACAGGAAATTTTTAGGAGATTAGTGTGAACATACACACAGTAGTATAGAACATACATATAATATACTTCACTTGCCATCCAAACAAAAACTGATTTGTTTACCGCACTGTATATTCATGATGGTGAGTGCTGAAGAATATTTAAAGACATTGCGAGCAAAGATTCCATCTGAATTAGCACAAGAGTTGGACTCAATTAGAGAGCTTCACAGCAAAAAGTAAGTTCGATAACAATTTTGGTAGAGTACTGTGTACTGCAGTTTCGTACTGGTCAGCACTTGTACTTTATAAAGTATTTGCTTCTTTTAAGTTGAGGTCTATACTAAACACCCTAAAGCTGGGTGTTATATTGGTGAAGTTTTATTGAACCACTTAATGTTTGCTGATGATTTGTGTTTTGTCCAATTGTGTGTGGGTTGCAAAGTATACTAGATATGTGTCAGGATTATGCAGAAGGTAGTGTTTATTTTACTGCCAAGATGCTGGCGGCAATGGATCGGCTGGAGCTATTGTGCCGCCAGTCGAACATTCGATCTCATGGCATGGTGCAATACAAAGAAAAAGGTCACTTTGTCAGGAACACGCTGTCCTGCTCAGTGCTTGTTGAGTAATGGTTAGGTGATGCGGCTACTAATAATATTATGCCAATGGTTGCCGGTTCGACTCTTGAATTTCTTTTGTTTTTTTTTGCTTTTTTCCAGGCTCCGCTTAGGTGTTCCCTTTATGCGTTAGTGTTGTTAGGTTAGGGTTAGGTTGTAGGTTTATCTTTTAGTTATATTTACTTCCTTTCTACCAAGCCTTTTGCTGCTGCCATCCTGGTGGCAAAATAGACATTGCCTATGCAGAATTGCATTGAATTATTTTCAACTCCATGAAAACTGTTTGTTTGACATTTTAGGCTAAGAGCTCAAATAGCATGGTCATCCTGTTGCTGACACAGGGTGGACCAAGTAAAATCTGTCAACCACTACATATATTTGGGGATTGCAATAGATACTAAGCTCCCAGATAACAAAGACATTCAGAGACAACTGCGATACCTATATTGTGCAGCAAACAAGCCCCAAGCTTCTTTTTTCCAATGTTCATCGTAGTAAAAATGTACTTCTTTGTTCCTGCTGTATGTCCATATGACAGATACATATGCATCACAATTATGGTGTAATTTCAGGAAGGCATGTATGCAGCGATTGCGTGTGGCTTACAATTTTTGGTGTAGGGCTCCATGTAATCTGCCGTGGCAAGCAAGTGTTAGTAGTCATCAATTTCAGTGGAACATTCCTACCTTTGAGGCCTTATTGAGAAAAATTGTGTATCTGTTTCTTGAAGGCAGTGATTATAGGTCTGTCAGCAGACCTTCATTTTTGAAAATGAATTTTTGAAAAACATGACGGGTGCCATGTTGAGAGCTGAACTCAAAATCGTTCACATAGTAGACATAGACTCGACTGTTCAACTACCATGATGGTGCCGCTAGAGTGACAAACTCAGCATTTCATTCGAACCGTGTCCTCGCCGACAGACCTGCAGCCACTTACTTTCTTGAAAGATGTAGAAAGTCTAACAACGTATGGTTCGCTGTAGATCCATTTGAGCCCTTGAACAGCTCTCTAGCGCAATCGACAGAGTAGCTAGGGTGTTGGTAAGGCAACTGAAAACTGCTGTTTTTTAGGCCGAAATCAAAGTACGATTATATCGTACATCAGCTCTCAAAGTGTTAAGAGAAAAGAGTATCTCTGAGCTCAATTTTGCTTTAACACTGTCTATACTAGGCTATGTATTTTTACATCTGTGTACATATACTAACATGGATCTGGCATCTGATGGATACTGGCTGCGATCTTTTTCTCTTGAAATTATGTACATTCACAAGCAAACACTATGAAGAGAAATAGCAGATTTAACAATTTACCCACTCGTTTGGGCTTCAGTTACAAGGTTATTTGTTGAACACGCATAAACATGTTAAATCTCAAAAACTAAACATGTTAAATCTCAAAGACCATTTTTTCAAGAAAAACATTCAGCACAAAATTGTTAACATGTGAAAATGTTTCCATTTGCAAGAAGACTCTTGCAAACATTGCTTGTGCTGGCAAGGATTGATTTAGGGTTGTAACTGAAACCTTGTGCAATTTGTTAGTTTTGTAACATTATGAACTGGCAACATTGAGATTGGAAAACAAATCTTAGTTAAAGCTTTTGTGGACTGAACATGAAAAACGTGAGGTTGATGTCTTCACCTACCAATTGGTTTCTTTTTTAGGTTGTGGCATCAACTTACTGCTGTTCTGCAGAGATATGTGAAACATGAACATTTTAAGCAGGTAAACAAACAGTGTTCTACACATTAACAAAGCAGTAAGGTTTCTTGCTAATGCTATAGAAGCTTTCTTGAATTTAGTTTATGATTTTGTTCTTGAAGCAATGGTACTGAAGGTTCAGATGTGAATCTTCCGTTTCAATTTTTATTTTTATCCAATGTATATAGTAGTTATTTCACATTTACTTGGTTCTCAAACAGTGAGATTACTTCTAGAATTCAAATTGCTAACTGTGGGAATGAAAATTAGCCCTAAAAAGATTTAGGTATTGTGTTTCTCCAGAGACCTAGGGAATGTACGCCATAAATCTGTGGCAATACACTGCAGCAGGTGAAGGTCAAGTACCTTGGTGAAGTATTCATGAATGACAGAAAAGAGAACAAACAGTTTGATACATAGATTGATAAAGGAAACACAGTTTCACAGGGTGACCCCAACTAACACAGAACTCATAAAAATTTCATGAGATCCTGCAAACATCCAATAAACTTCAAGAACTTTGCAGGTTTTGAACTTCAGTCAGTGTACAATCGTTCCCCAAAGTTTCAGTCGTTGACGTCCCTTCACATAAAAGTCATGTTCTTTCCGAAGTATGCTCCAAACGGCCTCCACGGCGTTGGAGGCAAACTTGCAATCATCATGCAAAATTGTCAATGTTTGCATGTTTCTTTGTGTCCTAGCACTCACCATTCGACCAAAATAGGTATTCCTCAGACCTTTTGAATTAAGATTTCGCGCAGTCCCATACTCACTAAACTTCTGAATCCAGTCAAAAAATCTGCTTTTTGATGGAGCATGACAACACTGAAACTTTTTCTGAAAGGTTGCTTCCATTACTTTTTATGAATTGTTAGTGAAAGAGGTCTCCACACAAAATGCCTTCTCTTTGGTTGACCAAGACATGGTGGGAAAAGCTATTGTTGCAATATTTCATGTATTCTACAATCTGAAAAAGAAAAGAGGAATAACTAAAATTAAAATTCTTATGCAAAGATTTATGGATTCTATTTTTTTGGGTCACCGTGTCCATGAGCTTTATCATCCCATGGTCACAAAATGGGCGTTTCAAACACAGCAAAGCTGTTAGTTTTTAAATCGGTCTTGTTCCAATTCTCACCATGGTCATGATCTTGGGTAATGACTAAGTTTAGTTCAGATATCAATAATTTTTGCTATCCACATAACGGATATATCCGCATATTTGTATTTTAACTAACTGGATAAGTGCTAATTGTCAGACAATGGAATTCACGAGATTTGCATGATAAATTGATGTTGTAAAATCATGGCATAGTTTCCTTGTAAATATACACACATGCACTCTCTGAGTGTATATGAAGAAAATCATGCAATTTTAATATTACAGCTTCTGCAACACGTTTGTCATGAAACACAATGCAGACTTCATCTTACAATGCAAAAGCACACTTCAGTAAAAATAATAATTACAGGGTTTTAGTAGAACTTAGGTTACCCGTATTTTGAAACTAAGAATGTCTAAACCTACTGAAAAGGTATAAAATGCATTTGTAACACTACTTTTTTATCCAATTAACTCTTTGGCTTCCGGCTGCTTTTCGGGGATTTTCGAAAAAAAAACGCCTAAACGGACGTGGCTTTGCGTGAGTATATCTCGGCTCCTGTTCGGGTTACGGCCTGGTCGAAGCGTCAAAAGATGCGGCAAGTCTTCTAGTCTGCACTCGAAAAAAAATTTTTTGCTTGGGAGGTGCGGGTTTTTTGTGAGTGACGTCATAAGTGGAGGGCTTTTAGGCCCACTTTGCCTGGCCCTTGGTGCCAACCGTTAGGTGGTAGTATTTTGCTGAAGTTTTACTGGAAACTAGGCTACAATCCGAGTCTTTTGATACTTTGGATGACCTGCTGCGGTTTCGGGTTCAAAAGTTATGATATAAGTTCGTAAAAATATTTGACTAATTAGCTAATTAGTTAATTAATTTATTTGCTTATTTTAGATGATAACTTTTGAACCAGAAACGCTAGAAAGTCGATCAAAGGCTCAAAAGACTCGGACTCAAGCCTAGTTTCCAATGAAAACTTTAGCAAAACACTTTGGCCCAGCGATTGAGCCCTAGGCCAGACAACATGAGCCAAAATGACCCCAAAACTACTTCACTTATGGTGTCAGTCACAAAAAATCCGCATCCCCAACCAAAAAATTTTTTTTCAAGTGCAATCTACTAGACTGCCGATCCGTTTGAGCCCTTGAACAGCTCTTCAGCGCAATCGGCAGAGTGGCTAGGGCGTTGGTGAGGCAACTGAAAACTGTGTTTTTTAGGCCGAAATCGTAGTACGAATATATTGTACGCCGGCTCTCAAAGTGTTAACTGATAGAATTATATCCGGATAGATATTGTATAGCAAAAAAACTCTTGCTTAATCGGTTAACTGTTTTCCGGATAATCCAACCCCAGTAATGGCTAAAAGAGTGATATCTCAAGTACAAGCAGCAGAGATAGGATGTTGCAGAGAGTTCACAGTGTGACACTTTGCAACAAGGTGAACAGCTGTGAAATTTGTAAAGCCCTGAATGTTGAACCACATCTTTGAATACAGTATATCAGCTACATTAGTTCCACTATGTGTGCAGAATGTCCCTAGAAATATTGGCAAGTCTTTCCTGCTAGGTACGCCCACATGAAAGCAGCCCAGAGTTTCTCCAAGGACCATGTGGTGTGGTGTTGGAAAAAGTTTTTGTTATTTTTATAAAGAATTCATGTACGACTATTACTGTAACAATTATGGTTAGTGATTACACTGATTGATGTTGTATACATTTGTAGTATTATCAGTGTAGTTTGAACAAAAGATCTGTTCTTGGTGATGGTGAGCATGCTTTGAAAGCAGTTTAAGAAGTGTAAAATATCCAGGTCAGATGTAATTTTTTGTTGTGACTGTATTGCAAGTAAAGTTTTGGTAGTGCACAATATTTAGGAAAAACACTGCAGAAACAAAAAGGTATTCTTTGGCGAATGGCAAATTTATCCTGTCTTTTGCTGAGCCTGGCACATTGTTGCAAATTTTCAACAAGGGAAAAATGAAAAACAGTTCACCGTTGCGCACTGTGTTATTAACAGTTAACACAATGTGTTAACGTAGCTGTGGAAAAGCTCAAACAAAATTTTGCAGGTGACTCAATTGAGTTGTATTGTAGTCATGCAAGACTTTAACAAAACAGTTTAAGGTTAAAAATTTATCAAATAAGAAGAGTAGTGGTCAAGTGAAATTTTTGTGGTAAGATATATTGTATATATGTAATTGACAATATACTGATCTACTTCACAATGAAAACACATTCTGAAAAGTTTCAGCACTGTACTGTCATTAAAAAGTCACTGTTTTGCAAATCATGAAAGTGTTTCTGAAAATAGCCAATCACACTGGCTGTGTTATAATTTCAATTGTTCGCTTCTTTCGATTGGCCTCAAAATTGAGTGAAATTCTTCTAGATGGCAATTAGAACAATTTCATGTTTATAGCATTTCTGCACTGTTTTGTGTAAGAAAAAAGTTTCATTATACTTGCTTTGTAGTTCCTTGGTAGTGTCACATTTGGTCTGTTAGCACCTACTCCTCATTGCTTTGTGCTAGGAACCACACAACTCTTTTCATAGGGAATGTTAGGCTTATGGTATGATATTACTGAGAATTGAACCCAAGCCACCAGCTGCGAGTGGTGTGTGTTCAACTCACTGTAACACCTAGCTGGTAATTCCCCATGGACCCCACTTTGTCAACTTCAAAAAGCAATTGACTGGGTCCCTTAAAATGAATTTTGGGAGTTGTGCTTAAACACAATGTTTACAACTACTTACTACTGGCTGTCGATCCATTGTAATCCTGCTTATAAGTTTGTGTCTCCCAGCATCATTAAGTCAAGACATTTTCCATGTTGCACTCCAGCAGGGATGTTTACTGTCACCACTGGACAGCCTATGGTGAAATGGGTAGGTAGTCACAGCCATATCCACAAGGGTGTCATTGTTGGAAGCTGCAAGATCAACTTGTCCTTTGCGAATGATTTGGTACTGCTTGCATCTTCTGAACAGGTCTCCAACATGTGTTTGATTATATTTTACAACTGTGTGATGCAGCTAGAATCAAAATAAAAAAGACTGAAATAGAAACCCACATTGGTGTATCCTACAAGCATGTAGCAAAACACTTTACCGGGTTGAGATGTTCAAGTAACTTTGTTGCCTCACCTCACATATTGTATAAATAATCATGTTATTACTACCTTTTTCAGGGAAGTGATCTAGTGGAATTTTACAGAAGTTTCATCACTGATTTTGAAAACAAAATTAATCCATTATCTCTCGTTGAAATTTTGTGTCCATTTGTCATTCGACAATTGTCAGGTATGTGATAACAGTAATGTAACTTCAGTTGTTGCCTAACTGGTAGTTAAAGAAGTTATAACTTTCAGTGTTGTATAGTATCATATAATGCTATAACCTTTAAAGGATAAGAACAGGCATGGACAAAATATAGTAAAACCACATAGTTTTTAGTGCACCACATACAGTAGTTCAGCTTTTTAATTAGCCTGCTAAACTAGGCCAAACTATATTAATGAAGTCAATTCATTTTTCATCTCATTTGTATTAGCTAACATAAACAATCCCATCCATCAGCTCTTGATCGAAATTGCTGTTATGTTCTGGAATTCAATGCACCCTGTGTTTCAAAACATCTGCCACCCTTGGACTACATTAGAAGCTGTTTTTTTGCTGAGACATTTCAGTCACTTGTCCCATAATAATACGAAAACTTGCCATAACAGTATTCACCAGCGTATATCTTCAGGCATTATGACAGAATTGACTTGATTTTTTTCAGTCATTAAAAAAAAAAGATTTCGGTTTATGACTGAAAAAAGAACCGAGACTAGAAGTAACAAGCATGTAAGGACTAGCCACAATAAGCACATAACACTTTTTCAGCAATGGAACCGTTTTTTTTTCAGTAGTCGGCCCAAGCCAGAGCTACTTACTTTGCAGAAGTATCAATTTGTTCACATGTTCATGAAATTATTGTTTCAAATGCATTGGTCATCTCATGCGTGATAGGAACAGCATTAAAAAAGATTGAACAATTTTCACCGGTGTTTGCACATGGATTTCTTCCATGCACATGCTATGCATCTGTGAAGGTGAATCAGTCCAAAGAGTGTCTGCATTTGCAAACTGGAAAACTAAACATTTATAAACAACATGGGTGGAAACTTCTCTGCTCCTGTGATGGCTGACCAGGTTAAGGCTGGGATGTTCATCAGTGCTTGTCCAGCAAATAGGTTGATTTGATGAGCGAATCCCACTGGCCAGGAGGACTTGTTGATATTAAAGTTAAAAGGCTGATGGACATTTCTAAAGCAAGTGGACGTCCCAAACTAAGCCTATCACTTCCCCAAATGCAAGGGAGAAACCTATGTACTAGTCTTGCTCTTTTGAGAGTGCAGGTTCAAGACTAAGTTAGTCTGCAGCTGACTCAAGTCGAGCTGGGTGACTTCATCAAAAGGTGCAAACCTTGTAAAAGTACATTCCATCTTGACACAGTTCACTTCGTTTTGAAAACCCGATATACTGTAATCATCCTGAAACTTACTGCTTATATTTGATTGGCCTGATGAAGTCTTAGTTTATATGTCTGTGACATGCTCTACAGCAAGTGTATATTTCTCTCACCACTATTTGATGTGTTGCCATTCTGGCATATGCCAGAGCATAGTTTGCTCCATGTTTCCGCAATAGTTACAGCATTTACTGACACCCTGGTTGTGCACCACCACCGTCTACCTCTGTACTGTTATTGAAACTGCAGATTCGCAGGAAGCTTTAGATTTCTTAACAAAGTTACAAGAAAAGACTAAAGGGAGTGACGAAGCAACCATCCTTTGTTCCACAGCTATGGGAAATATACACCTACTGTCTAATAATTTCAGTGCAACTAAAGTAAGTTTTGCACATCTTTTTACGTGGCACTGTGCTAACTTACTGTATATGCATTGTAGTTCGTTCGCAAATGTGTGAAAGTTCCTTCCGCTATACAAAGGAACTCGGGTAAGAGAATAAAACTCGGAAATCCTTGAATATTTGCAATTTCGTGTTAAAAACAACCACGCAAACAACGATTTGAATAAGACCATGTTGGACATTTTGAAAACCGTTGTCTTAAACGTCAACTGAATTCAAAGAACGAAGAGTTACACCACAAAATGTGCGAACAGTAGCAGACATGAAAAGGCTTCAACAATTGCTCGTCATTGATGGTGGAACGACCATTGACATTGAGAGAACTTACTAAGAACCGTTGAGTCGAACCCAAATATTGAATAAAAAACAAAACAAAATAAAAGAATTACGCGCAGTATGGGTCTAAATGATACATGTAGTTACACTGGAGTCACTCGTTACAAACAAATATAGACAGGGATTATATATCGATGCGTCATCTACGCTACGTCTTTCAATTGTTACGCTCTTTGNTCAATTTGTCACTCGTAAATTATCTTTTTGCCATTTTGGCCCGCCGCAAATGTGTTTGCTACGTTGTTTTTATTGGAGTAACAGCTACAATCAATTTTTGCTAAAAGATTTTTGAAAAAACATTTTTTATTTTTTGGGGTGATTTTAAGTTACTGCAAGACCCAATGCTGCTAAAAAGTGTGGGGAGGTTATTTTTCAAGGGAGAAACACTTTTTATGGAAATTTTGGGAAACATTAAAGCTTTCATTTGGATTTCCGTCATGTCATGTTAGTTTATGTTATGTCATCTATAATGTATTAAAGGACAGGTTAGCCAAAACAAGAGGACTCTGACATATGTCAAATAGTGAGATTGCATAGAAATTTTAGAAAAGCTGAAAATCACCTTGATTTTGAAATACTTCTGCCCTGACTGTTCCACTTAAAACGCAATCATCTTTTTGACGTTGGCAATCAGCAACTGCAGATCAAGTGGGTTCTGTTTGTTCAGCTTTTTAAGGTTCCGTTTGTTCAGCTTTTAAGACAGCATTGCGTTTTTTTTTACAGAAAATCATAGAAGACACCGAAAAATTGTTAGACGAATTGCCTGGTGTAACATCAGTTCACAGTCGGTTCTATGAACTGTGTAGCAACTACCATCAAGTTTTGTGCAATCATAACGAGTATTACAAAGATGCTCTTCGTTATTTAGGATGTATGGAAATCGATCAAATACCAGGTACCGTATGCTGAAAGCAACGTGGTTGTTGTATGAACCCTCCTATTTTGCGTATTTCAGTAAAACATTGCATATTTCAAACAGTGCCCGAGCAACAAGAAAGAGCGTTTAATCTTGGTCTTGCCAGCTTGTTGGGTGACAAGGTTTTTAACTTCGGTGAACTGGTAAGGTTTCGACGAATGTTTTTTCTCCTGTACGTTCGTAATCGATGAGTTTGTATCATTTTCGTCCTTAGCTTCAACATCCTGTGTTGGAATCGTTGAAGAACACTCCGCGTCAGTGGCTGGTGGATCTCCTGTTTGCTTTCAATAGTGGAAACATCGAAAAAATGAACAGTTTGAAACAATATTGGGGCTCGCAGGTGCTGAAACACCCTTGCTTTCAAGTTTATTTAACGCAGTCGTTGCACTGAGTTAGCTTGCAATCGGCTGGTGTTATTTTTAAACGTACGTATGCTGTGCTGTGAAAAATAAAGATTTAAAATTAGAATTAGCGATACGAGCTGGTTGTATATCGGGAGGAGTTAGGAATTGTAAAAAGTGTGCAAGGTTTTTGCAAGCACTTGAAATGTGCTACTAGTTGCCGTGTATACATCGGCAGTGGATTGCTTTATCATTCATTCCCCATCATCTGCTAATTAGAAGTTAACTATAAAGGTTTTATATAAAATCTAAAGATAGTTTTAAGATTTTGAAGTTATTGACTGTTCTTCCTCGTGATCAAATCTTTTGGAAAGGTCGAGTTGGAAAATTTTGGAATGTATGAGTCGGATATTTTGCCTCCGAGTCCGCAACCCTGTTATAAATTAGTGATAGCGCTACCGCTTGATATCATTCTGTAAATTATTTCAGTTAGTCTCACAAGCTGCCGGCCAATGAAAATAATCAGCCTATTGTCAGATTTAATGAATGCGCAACGGCAGCCTCCTCATCGGCACTTCACTGGTTTATCAAAGTCCTTGCACCGGTTTGATGACGTGTCTCGTCGGTGCTAAACCATTTATGCTGTCACAGCACATGCGCAGTGGAACAAGTATAGGCCGGTACTTGAATTGGTAAAAAAAGACTGGAAAATATAAGTTTTGTCAACTACTTCTTCCTGACAAGACCTGGCTGCACGTACGCAACTTTTGCATCAGGGCAGTCAAAGAACAAATAATTTTTGGTTTCGAAATCGTCAGGTTTTCCAGAAAAAAAGCGGTTGAACTTTAAGAAGCATAAGACGAATTGAGTAATCCATGCAGGTTATTTGGGTCAATCTCTTGGTTCTGGAGACAGAGTGAATGCATAAATATTATTGTAGTTAAATTTTCGCAATTTTTGTTGCAACGTCGTGCCTATACGTTTAGAGACCTCAAACTTGTCCTTACACACAAAAAAGCGTTTTTTGTCGTTTAGCCGGACTTAGTTTCCAGCGAACTGAAGCTCAGACAGAAGATCATGCTGCTGTGCTTAATGGAGGTAATGCATGCTGGATATATTGTTTTGAATTTTTGAACTTTGCTACTTCGTCGTAAGCAAGCGGGTAATAACTGGGATTAATTTAAAGTGGCAATTGCACCAAAGGTGTGACTATTTCCACTCGAACTATATTTGTAATGTATCCGCATTATGCAACACGTTCATTTCACGAAACAAGTTTTGACTTGTGTTTTGCTTTGTATATCACAAAGCCACTTAGACAGAGTATCCTCAAGTTTGCTGATACCACTTTTAACTCATTGACTTGTTTAAAGTGGAGACTACTCGAGTGAAAGGAGTTTTTCTTCTGGGCTACGTGATTTCTATGAACGCTTAACGTGCTTGAGCTTAACCATTACTTTTAACTAAATTCTTCGTTGGGTTATGAGCTTGAAGTTGACGCTCGTATTCTGGGCAAAGTGCATTCTTCATGAGCAGCAAAACGTTAATTCGGATTAAGAGCGTCGTCGCCGGTGAGGCATGCGATCTTCCCCCAATTGCATGCGATGCCCCACATTTGAAAAAAGCGACAGTCGTTTTTAGTTATTTGTGAACGTTTCCGCCATTTTTCTTTTTGGCCCATAGCAACCAAGGCTTTGGCGACGCACCAGATCAAGATAGTTATCGTCAGGATTTTCGAATGGACATTTGCAATGTTTTTGTTGTTTATTTTTCAAGCATGGTATTTCATATATGATCTGCACACATAAATTTTAACTTTTTGCTCCCAATAGTTTTTCATAACAGTCATGCGTGTTACTGCTTAAAATTGCCGTTGCTCTCTCAAACCCACCCAGATTTCTGTTGTATTGTTTTATGCAACATATATGTACTCGTGTTAGTGCTTAAGCATTTACTAGCAGATCTGGAATTAGCGAGTCACATTCATACTTGGGAATTATTCGGTTGGGAGTCAGAAATGAAAAGCTCTTTACGCACTATCAGTTCGAGATATTATGGCTTGGTTTAATGTAGCCCTGCAATCAATCATTCAAGAATTTTCTCATTGCAAGATTATTGTCGAATTGGATCTATACTTATTAAGTCGCACAACTGTGTGACTGAATCTTGACTTCATCGTGAATAATATTGTAGTTAGCAGTTAAAGACAGGATTTACGTTTCATGTTCACGTTCGTCACCGATTTTTTTAAACCATAATACAGGTTGAACGAAATGATAAAATAGAACCACCACAATGTCGCTCAGCGTTATTTGAGTGATAGGTAAAGGTTATTTTGCCTTATAGGCAAAAGGTTATTTTGCCTTATTGTCAATCCGACAAAGAACCAGTGTTCTCATCCGAAGGCAAATATCTCGAAGTGAGATCGGAGCTGTTTTGAAGGTTTAGGCCAAGGGTTCCCAACCTGGAGTACATGTATTTGCCTCTATGAAGGGGTACGCTTATTGTACAGCCGCAACAAATTAACTTTGAGACATAAAAACGGAGTCCATCCTTATAGTTCTAAAAACCTAAAAGGTATATTTAAAATTCAGTGGGTCTTTGTTACTTTACTCAGTCTTTTTGCCCTACGAACTTTTAGGGGTACATGGTCATCTATCGAAACGCAGAAGGGGTACATCAGGCCTACCCAACCTTCTTAGTGTCGCGGGTCACTTTCACA
>JGI24021J15306_10005869_pt1 | contig 14654 bp, 8 predicted proteins | sample Ectturendosymbi1_FD_15306 | JGI IMG/M metagenome (IMG submission 15306)
TATGGTTTGGGTATCTGTGCAAGGACGAAATGAGCAACAGTGATACACAATTCATCTGCTTTTGCGCATAATTGCAACTATGATACGTGCCACAGCTAATCGTATCACAAGCGCCTTTTTCAAAACAAGCAAGTTTCCAAGCTTTCTGAAAATGGCAAGAGCAAAAGAGAAATATTTGAAGAAAAAGTAAAGGACCACCTGCATTTCTGACTGAATATCTAGCTATTCTTGATTTATGTTTATTTCCTTCGCAACTGGACATTCAATGGGATGCCAAAAGCATCCACAGTGAGTGTATTTATTTCCTTTCATTCTTTCTTATTACGAACATGCACTATCGTTACTTGAAATAAAAAAACATTCGCGTTGCAACAAAGCGGCGAAAATTTTTAAGAAAAGCAAGCATTGCCGCACGGAGCATCGCAATGCTTAGGTATCAAGACCCAAAGACTTCGGCACTTCTGCTTTTGATCAAAGAATCTATCCTCCATTTCCACTATTATATGATCTAAATACGGTACAAATATGGCTTCCCGACAAAAATGCTCCGGGTCATTAGAAGGATAATTATATCCGAAAATTTGACTTTTGCATCTTCTGGGAATCAGTAGTTGAGCATCATAATTTTGACATTCATTCTTAGCTTGGTCAAATATTTTATGAAAAACGTTTTCGCAATTGCTTCTGTTTTGTCGGAGAATATCCAGCACACTATAAATGAGCTCAGTCACGGAAAATATATCCAATTCTTTCTTTTGCAGCAGTTTTGAAACAGGCAGGATCATACCAGAAATGTGTTGCATAACTAAAGTCGCGATTAAAAACGTGCATTTCTGTACAGAATTTGGTAAAGTTGCTACTTTGGTCGCAAACTCCACTTGCTTGTTTTCCTGCTGCAATTCCTCAAGTGTAGGAACAACTACTGGCAATAGTGCCACGAAAATGATGCTCGAGTCATGTCTTTCTACCCAGCGTGTGGCGCAAATTGATTTCAGCTTCTGTCGCGAAGAAGCCGAGCCTGAAACTTCTCTTTCAACATTGTCCTGAAATATCGATACGCGCTGTGCAGAACGCGATAGAAAAACGCATATGTCCAATATAGTTGCCATCTCATTTCTAATAACTAGAAACTACGATGAAGTGCTAATGACCAAGTTAAGAACATGGTTGCAGCAGTAAGTGCACACGGCCAAAGGGTACAATTCTTTCACTCTAGCCTGGACACCACGATATTTTCCGCTCATTATACTTGCGCCATCATAACCTTGGCCACGCATATGTTCCAGATTCAGCCCAAGTTGAGACAGTTGGGCGAGAATCCTAGATGCAAGATCTTTGCCTGTTGTTGAAGAAATTGGAAAAAAGCACAAAAATTCTTCGTGCACTTTGGCATCTTTGATAAACCGAACAGATAAACTAAGTTGCTCTGTTTAACTTATATCAGTCGGTTCATCCTCTAGTATCGAAAAGTATTTGCATTGGGAAATATCGGAAAGTATTTGCTTTTGTATGGCATCACTATCAAAGATACAATTTGATTTTGCACTTTCCAGCTTAATTATGAAGCGTTGCGGGGAGCCTTTAAAAAGAGGTCAGATGTTTGCTTGTCAGCAGCCTCCACTCGCAGTCTTAAGGCAGCTTAAAAACTCTGTCACTGCAATTAGTTTCTTTCAGTGAAAACGCACCAGCGTCTCTGTGACCCCTCAATGGTATTTCTTGGCGACCACAAAATTCACTAGTTCTGATGATATGGGAAAGACGATTTCGATTTTCCTCGACAGCTTTCTATTATGTCGACCGCTGTTTAAACCATTTCGTACATCTGTGGATTTGTCGGCATCTGTCTGCAGTGATGTACGCAGAGAATTTTCATGGGGGAGTTTCATTCAGTGCCATATGGTGGTCCTTTGTTTGTGGTGTGCGGTCTTTGTGACGTCATAATTTGACGTCATGTTCATGTTTCCAAACCAACGTTTTGGCGAAGTTTGTTGACATTATATGCATATTCTTCTACACGCACTCGCCTTACGTTATGTGTCATTGCACTGAATATAAACTATTAGTGCTCCAATTTAGGATATCGGTGGTAAGTAAACGCAATGCTTCGACACAGGAGTTCATAACTGCAAAATTTTTGTTGCGTGTTGAAGGGGAGGAAAACACTCATCACTGCGTCAGAGCAATATATATCTGCAACATAAGGCTGCGCTGATGTCTCGTCGAATGTGAGCAGTCGGGCGTAAGTGTGTGGCTGGACTGGCTGACACATACCCGGGTTTGCAAGATCGAATCTTGCTGAACTACACAACAGGGTTGCCAACCTGTCTTGATAAAAAAAAAACAATACCTTGTACCGAAAAAGCCAGATAGCAGTTTTGAGGCATAGCCTATACACGTAAACATGCAAAACCACACACAAAATAGACATTAAAACTCGTCAGAAACATCGATATAACACATGTCCAATCTATAGAAGCATATTCTTTCCCCGTAAGTACACTGCCGTGCATTTGTTTTTTATCAGTAACATCGATCATTTTTAGGGCAACAGTAATATTTTTGCAATATTCTGTGCACCCTGCATGGTAATAGACCCTCGTCGCAAGAGATTTGTAATGAATATCAGCTCGGACCATGTTTTGCGAGAGCTAAGCCTATTGACTGAAAATAAGCAAGAAAAAGCCAAATTTTTCTGGCTTTTTTATTTCCAAAAAAAGCCAAAGGTTTTCAAAATAGCAAGAATTTCAAAATCTGGCTTCAAAAAAGCAAAATGCGCAGCCCTGCTACACAAGAATTGAGAATGCGCATAAAGTACGCATTACAACTATCAATTTTTTGTTACGTATAGAAGTCCAGAAAAAATAGTTTTCCTTTTCCCCTGCTGAGATATCAAATGCCTTCTATGTTTAAAAACTACTGTTTTTGAGCTCGTGCAACAGTTCTATGATGCTACAGAATTTGGTGATGTGGCCAATACGGTCAGCATTTGAGCTGATCATCCACAGCAGACAAAATAGACAATTATTTCGGATAAAGCGAACTATGGCGGAACAAAATCTTAAACATGCGTAGTGGATGAAAGGTCTGCAAAAAGTTGTAAGATGGTTTCTCGACGCAGACGAAAACCCTGATTCTCACCAAAACCTAATTATTACTCTTTGGCCCATTGAAAACCTTCCGTAAAATTTGAATGCAAATTTATTGCGTGGTATTTGCATTAAGTCGAGAAATTAACAAGCAAATAGTATTCGAAACGTTTAATTTCCTTTCGGCAGGTAATAAAGATTTTGTAAAATATCAAGCTCAAAGGGGGGGGGGGTTAACCCCAAACCCCACCCCTTGCGTACGCCCTTGTCTGTCTGCACAAAGTTATCGAAAATGGCTGCACATAATTTATGGTAGTGACAGTTTTGGTGATTATTGTAATGTTCCTTCGCCTTTTTACAATTGCAGTGTGGTCCCGAAACTACTGAGACGGGAGGTTTTGCGCTGCGACTGACAGCCTGTGATGAGCAAACACAAGGCACCATTTACAAAACGTTTCACTGTAAATATTATACTGTGCGCTAACCATGAAAATTCTTTCAACCATTGCTTCTGGAAACTTCGATGTTGAGCACCAACTGTTACATACGGAAACGAGAAACTTTAAGGAGGGGACCAGGAATTAAACAATACCTTTCGTCGATCAGCATCAGTCAGGGGAACTCCAACGAAGTTACCATTACCAATATCATTTTCACTACTGAATACTTGACTGGCAGACTCTGAGCACAAGCTAGTGTCATTTCTGTCTCTTTTGCAAAAGTCTCTTTCTTTTGACGAACTCCTTTTCCGCTTGCGTTGTACAACTACAAACTTATCCATTTTTCCTCGCACTTTTCTGACTATCACGGTACCCGAAATTCGAACTACAGGAGGAAAAACTCCAATCGTAACGCAATGCGCAACACGTGCAGAGTTTCTAGGTCAGTGTTTCTCAAAGTGGGCGGAAGGGCCCCCTTGGGGGCGATTTTGAGGGTCAAGTGGGCGAAAAAAACAAAGGGAGATAGGGGGGCGAAACAACACAAAGGGAGCGAAAATGCTCAAGCACTAATCGATTACTGAGTTTACTTTAGTAACCTAATTTTATGACTTGTTAGTTTCTTGCAAATTTTAATTTACTATGCTAATCGTTGGAGGTTGTTACTAAAGCAATTCATCTGTTTAATTTTTACTCTGGACCGTCTATGTGTTCGGCTACAGTGTGGATTGTTTCAAGGCTGCGGAGCCGTCGTAAAAATGACACAGCTCCGGCTTCGAAATTATTCTTTTCATGAACATGTCTCCGGCTCTAGCTCCTGAGCTCTTGGTTTTCATGAGTGTGGCTCCGGTTCTGGAGCGCTCTTTTTCCATGGCTCCGGCTCGAGGTCCGGTTTCTGGTCGTTTTCACACAATATCTTAATTGTCTTGGGATGCCTCAAGTTGAATGGAAAATGAATTATATCAAGTACACAAAACTAAGAGAATATACCAAACATTTTTGAGTAATTTAATCTGGTATTTATTTTACAAGCAGCGCTCTTACCATGTGGAAATCAACGAAAAAAGAATCACAGGTCAGACTTTTCAGAGAATAGTTACTAGCAGAAATGTAACTCAAGATAACGTTAATATAAAGAATTTCTGGAAAGGCAGTCGCTGGTTTTGCCGTCAATGCCTGAGGACCTTTTGTTATGTCTTAAGACCAAAATGAAGAAAATTGCTGTTTGGAAAACCACATTTATATCCGAGCATTTAAACACAGACCAGTGCCAAATGACCAAGTGTTTTGCACTCGTTTCATGCTTTGCCTGTTGTGGTCTTGACGATTCCAGCTAAAAGCGCTGCTCAGGCAAACCATGTAAAGATTGCAAAACAGTCGACTCTCATGTGTTCTTTCAAACACGCACACATTTGCATTTACAAAATGCGAAGATGTGTTTAAAAACCCTTTGTTCAAGTAAATGTTCTGACGTCTAGCAAGAAATTCACATTTGAGTTTTTGAACTAGCTGAGAACTTCTGATTTCTTAGCTTTTGCACTCATAATAAGCAGTGATGAATCACAAGCGAAAGCACAATTTAGCGCGAAAGCTTAGAAGAAAATAAGACTGGTTACCGTGCTGAAAAGATATATTTTTTCCACAGATGAAAACTTCAAGAAAAGTTCACATTTGTTTACATTGATTTTTTATACCCTCCTGATAATGTACTGTTATGCAAAGCAATGCTACCTCGCTACCAGTTATTTATTACTTTCATGTTATGCCACTGCTTGTAAACATATTGTTTCCCGATGAACTTTGCCAATAATCTGGTACACCTTGCTAGTAAGCGTCATGGTTTCTAACAGAAATTCCTACTTTGCAATTGCGTGCCGTGCATTTCCTACTATAGTATCATATGTTTATCACGCTCCCTGGTGAAAGCATGATTACACAGCGACAAAAGCTATGGATATTTTATTATATACTACTCATTATAGCTCAGATCTTTTCAGATCTCTACACTACTACAGACCAGGTTTGATCATTCCAACTAGAAAGTTAAATGTTTTGGTAATTAATGTTTTTTTTTTATTTCTACAGCAGTGGTTCTCAACCACTTCGCTGAAGACAGCCAAATCCATACCTACAATTTTGTTAGATAGCCGCACTAATAAATTTTACCACAAGTCAATTGACACATTTTGTGTTATTGCACTGACGAAGTATGTTGCACAAAATATTAGAGGTGTTACTGAAAGAGACCGCCTATTGCAAGGAACCCTTTCCCAGCAAAGAATTAGACACTAGCCTCTTGCAGAGTATATATTTCACCTACGAAGTAGACATCATCAGCTCTTATTCAAGTAGAATCTGATACAGAAAGAATGCTAAAAGGAGCACAAACGATGCTTGGGAGCTGCATGCGACTCTTAGAACAGTGTTTGAGAACCATTGCAAGTAACGCAACGCCTGCCAGCTACGATGTCGCAGGCTTAGCGATTATTAAACCAAAGAAATATTAAAGGCTTGCAGATCCATTGACGCAGTCTGGTGTCGTAACTCGTAACAATCGCGTTTAGTGTGCTGTAAAGAGCACACGTAAGTCTATTTTGCAAAACCGTTAGTATCTAGGAAGTGACCCGGAACCAAAGCTACCTCTCAAATGGCCATAGCTTTGGCCCCGGTCCTAAATTTTAAACTGAGCTCCGGCTCCGGATCCTTCTCATTTTTAATTTGAGTTCCGGCTCCAGGCAAAATGCCCAGCTCCGGCGCTCCAGCTCCATAGTCCTGGATTATTTTCACAAGAATTCTGAACGCAATATTAGCGTAGAAATACATTTTCGTAGTTCAGTTTTACAATGGCTTGGTTCAGCTATTTAGTATTTTCTTTATATAATTCTTTAAATTTACTACCTTGTGTTTGCATTATCAGGCTTGGGGGTCGAAAACGACGTGTCGAGAGTGAAAAGGGGGCGATGGAATAAAAATGTTTGAGAAACGCTTTTCTAGGTCATAGCATGTATGAGGCGGTTTCTCTCAATGCCATATGACATTTGAATTCCAACGTCTTTATCGAAAAGCGACATTCAGCGAGGGTTTCCTATAGTCTTAGCACGATTTGCTTATTGCAACTGAAGTGTAACACTCCTAACGTAACAAGGAAACAGATCACTACACCACTAGTTATAATCGAAATCTTTATATAGCTATGTATGCATGTGCGGAATTTTTTGTGTTTTAACAAATGGCAGCAATAAATTTGTGTTTAGGAAATTTCCGTTAAGGGGGGCTGTAGCCCCCTCAGCCCCCTACGTGCGCTCCTGGTGGTAACCCTGGGTGTGAGCTAATAATGCCGCACACCTGTGCTTGCAATATGTGCATCATGTCGAGCTTCATTAATTGGCAGTGTTGCAGTTCAGGCGGATTGAGAACGGCTCACACAAGCTCATATCTGTTCTGTCCACCCAGTAGTAGTACATGTATCAGCCATATAATGAAAAACTAAAGTTTTCTTGAGTGCACTTTGCGCATTTTCAATTCTTGCCTAGTTTAGTTCATACTGTAACTGCCAACCCTGCCATCCCAGTTGCATTCCTTCTCTGCTCGACACCGATTCTCGTCTTCGACGAGACATGTGCGCAGACCGATGCTTTTGCAGTTGTGAACTGCCCTGTCCTAATGTTGAGTGTGTTTACTCCACTGTTTTAATGCGCAGCCTTAAATGTTTGCAGTTGTGAACTGCGCAGACGCAGCGCTAAGCATATGCGCCTGAGTGGGGGAAAAACGGGCGCTTTCTTTCCCTGGAAATTGGGACTAAGCATCAACACTCTCCAAACCAAACCTGAAGTCAATTATTCTGAATAATTGACGTGAAACGTCACTTTATTTGTCGGTATGATACTCACACTGCACTTGAGACAAGTTCGCTATTTTGGTGTTATACAGGCGCGCATTTGCAATTAAGCTGAAAAGGCTTAACCCAAAATCGTGGTAGTAAGGACAATTTGCAGCATTTCTGTAAGCAACTATACTTGTATTTTTGGTTTGGTTCAACGCAAGTTTTTTCGCTAGGCCGCTAACAAAGATCTCTATCGAACAGGCTAGACAAATCAGAAAGTTGGAAGGGCCAAATTATCAACATAAATTTGCCCCGGGCCGCAAATATCTACTTCTTTTCGATGTGGAGATTTCGTTGTAGTATGAAAGAAATTCTGGAACGACAATTACTTTTTCGAGGTCGAGCTTCCGCAACATTCTCTACTATTGAGAAAGCTCTCGTGGGCCGCAAGGAGAGTTTTGGCAGGCTGCATGCGTCCCACGGGCCGTATGTTGTGAAAGCCTGCTATAGAAGAATGAGCACGAATTATTGAAGTGAATGGTGATGAGCATTCTCGTTTAATGACCTTGAGAATTGACAATTGTTGTGTGTAAATTGTGGAACAAAAGGCCTAAATCCATTTTTTCAGATTACACGAGGCCAGAGAGCAGAGAGGTACCCAATAAATATGTAACGGGAGCATGGTCAGAAAACTTCACCGCTACCTTTTTGGTTAGTTTCGTTGGGAGTGTTTTTGTTCCTGATATCGAGGGAAGTTAGAATAAGGTAATATGTTTATGAATTGGAACAACTTGTCCAGTGATGGTAGCCAGAGCTGTAACAGCCGCACTCCATACCCCCCAATAGGGGGGCACGCTGTCACAGGCGGCCCAAAATTCAGTTCCTTCGCCACGTTTTTTTGAGCTTATCCCCGCAAAACAAATCTATAACACACCAAATTCAAATATGAAACACTACAAATTAGTGAACTTGTTGTTATTCTGTATTCTGTTCTTCTTCTGTCATGTGATTTCTAAACGGTGCAGTACCTGCCGCTGTTACAGTACCTACAATAATATCTCCTGATCATTTTTGATACGTTTGTGAGCACTGCTGTGTTCAAGGGAAGGCAAGCGAGCCATTTGCCTCGGGCCCCCATTTTCAGCCTACCCCGAGGTGTTTTACGCGAAAAATTTCCTGATTTTTTTGTGAAAAACTTATTATCCACCCATAAGAGTTAGTACTCTGCTTTCACAAGGGCCCCCACCAGCAACTACTGTACAATGTGTAGGTTTTCTGTTTTCAGTGGGCCCTCAACAGCAACTGCAATGTGTCAAGTACTCTACTTTAAAGGGGCCCCCAACAGCAACTGTAATGTGCAAGTACTCTACTTTTGAAAGAGCTCCCAACACCAAATGAAATGCGTTAAGTACTTCACTTTTGAAGGCGTCCCCATAAGAAACTGTAATGTGCATTTGTATTTGGCTACTTTTTGGCTACTCTGTTTATTTGGCTACTCTGCTTTCAAACGGGCCCCCAAAAGCACTTGTAATGTATATGTACTCCGCTTGCAAAGGATGCCAATAGCAACTGTAATTTGTTAATGCCTTGCTTTCAAAGTGGCTCTCAACAGCAACCGTAAAACTAGAGAAGTGGCGGCGATGCCAGCTTGCTATCGCTTAACTTTTATGTATTGCTAGCTTTGTCTTCCCTTTCAGTGTTTTTAGGTCGTGTATCATGAATATCCATTTGCAATTTGTTATGTCAGTCATGTCGTAGTCTCAGGTATGTATCCTTGGGTGGCCGGCATATTCCCTTCCTAGGCTTGATCAAAAGATCTTATCATGGTTGGCTGAGTATGGTGGCGTCGTCAGAGGGTCCCCTTTTTCAACCTTGCCTGGGGCCTCCCCAACCTTAAGTCCAACACTGTTTGTGAGGTAAGAAACTTAATTTTGGCTTTAGCGTAAAGCGTCAGCATTCGTTGCTTGTAGTGTTGAACGTGATGTCGGCCTGTATGCCTGGTTGTATGCGTCCAGAAATCAGACTTCCACTTGATGAATGTATTTTGTGTATTGACGGTTGTGAAAAATGCAACATGTCTAGCCCAGGTAGTCTTCTGGTATTTTGTACTGCATAGAAGCAAGATACTTTGGTACTTACGACTAAAGTTGCACAGTTGCGCAGCCTGCTGTTCAAGCAGCAAGATGGAATTAATAGTGTTGTTAGAAGAACATATTATTTAGATATCACTTCTAAGCTGTCCCGCGCAGTGTTGCCAGCTGGTTAATATATACCAAATATCAAAATTTTGGTATATTTTCAAAGTGATTGGTATACAGATTTTTATATCGTAGGTAAGAAATATTTTTATTATATTCGGTATATCTTTTCGGAGGGTTTTATTGAGACTTTCCACCCAATTTTTTGTTATACTGTAAAGCGTGAACAGAGAAAACATAGTGGTGTAAAACTGTTAAAACTGCATGTGAAAAATTCAATGATTTTACTTAACATGGTAGTAAGCGTGCATTTTGTGTAAGCGGAAAACAACATTGGAAGAGAGCTGAGTAGTGCAACTGAACACTTCGAGGTATGTATTTTTGGTCAGCCAATGCATCCATCCAATATTTGGAAAGCTGCGTATCAAGGTGGCAGAACATTTGTACAAGAGGACTGGTGGAGTGTGAATGGCTTGCAAAGCAAAAATCTTCTGGTGCTTGTAAGTCTACTTCTTGTGCAAACTTCAAAGAGAAAATTTAAACTGCAAAGCAGCTATTACACAGCATAAGAATGCGATAGACCACAAAAGAAATGAAAATGCAGTTGCAGGTGTTGGAAGGTTGAATTGTCCAGCGGCTAATAAATCTGTCACTACTGAAGCATTTTGAGGGATGGCCACAATTCGACTGCTACGGCACTGAGTGCAGCGAACACGTGTAGTGCTAATTTGGATGACATCAGTCGTCGCAAACCTTCCAGAAGGGCCCCAATTCAAAATAGCCCAGGACCCCGAAACGAATATGAAAATTCGCCTCCGCAAGCAGCTAATAAGCTTGCAGTCACTCATGTCCGCTCCTTTGCCTGCAGAGACAAACTGCGAAGCTTACGAGCGGATGGTTCAACTGTTGGCCTTTATTGTGTCAACAATAACATGGATTCAATTCTTCAAACGTTCACTTCGAGTTACAGTAGCAGGCGCTTTTCTGCCGCATGGGACTATTGAACGCAGGCCTCTTGGCAGGTGATGCAGCGAAACAGTGATTGCTCAGCGACAAGCCGCTTAGTTTTATACTGCATGAAAAAGAAGCATTGCTGCTCCAACCAAGGGTAAGTTTTGTGACTTTTCCGTAGCATAGGGCATAAAGCTTAAAGCGTCTTATGGACGTCAAATTTACAATGCATCGTCAGCACTCTGTGAAAAGAAGAATGAGTGAATCTGCAGCAATGCTTGTACAAGTTTAAAAAATTCATTGTTAGTGTGGGACTGTGAATGTGACCAATGTGCCTGATTGGATAGCTTAAACAAAGGGTGGACAGTTAGCGGCCCACGGGCCGGTAATTCAACAAAATCATCCAATCTGAGAATTCCTCCAACTTAGCTATAAACTTGGACATAGACTTGCTTCTACTTCCGTCTTCCAGTGATTAGAAGGTACGGCCCTCCTCTGAAGGCGGCCTTTTCAAAGTGGCCCCCGATCCAAATGAATTGCCAAATAGAGCGCCCTAATCAGTCTGCGTTTATGCAGGCTTCTTTTAACACAGTAAAATATTGCGTGACTTGGAACTTGGAATACGTCTATGCAGGCTGTTGAGAATACGTCTTAATCGCTTAGGCTTAGTTCATGTTTCTGAGTGAGTTCCCAGACGATTGCAGCTCATGGCGAGATCTCAGGCGTTTGCAGCTTTTATTTCGAAGTGACGCTGACAAGTCTTGCGAAGTGAAATAAAGTCGCAATTGGCGGTTTCGTTAAACCATGGCAAAGCTACTTTGAAAAGAAGTTCCCTGCTTTGAAAATATGCAGATAGCCTATTGCGTTATCGTAATGTGCCTGGTTATTACTGCCAAAGAAGCGCATTTTTGTGACTCTTGTAACATCAGCAGCGCCGCCAGGAATTTTGTTCGCGGCGGGCCAGTCACTGAAGTGTCAGCCACTGATATCGTCTTGAGTCCGACTGTTCCAGCCGTTTAGTTTCGAACAGTTGAAAATTGATATAAAGCACCAGATAAAAATCTTAGCAAGTTTGTTTCGGGGGGGCATGGCTTTTTCGGCCTCAATCTAGCTGCGCTGCTGTGTAACATGGGCATTTTCCTTGTGGTGTAGAAAGGCTAAAGAGTTTCGTGATCGTCCATTTGCATAGCATCGTCAGCAACCTAAAAAGGATACGCAATTTTTTGCCTTTCCCCCTCCCTGCAAAAATTTCTGCGGACGCTCATGCAAGTGAGTATTTTCTGATCCTTTGTTTTAACGCGTTGTCGGATATTTTTGCAGTTATAAACTGCTCTGTCTTAGCGCTGAGTGCTGTGTTTTTCTCTAGTCTCCTAATTTGGAGCGCTGATGTATGTTCATTACGGTGAAACATTATAGAACAATAATTGAGGAGAGTGCGTGTAGGGTAATATGCATCTTGTGTCAACAAACTTCGCCAAAACGTTGTTGTGCAAACGTGAATATGACGCCACTTTGTGACGTCACAAACAGCGTATATCCAGCAACAATGACTACCACACGCCACTGCTCAATACTAGATTTTGGTAGGGGGTATACAAAAGGGAAGTCGCCCCGGGCATCACCAGAACTCTGCACGACACTCCCTCCAAACAACATCCCGTCCATCGCGTAACACGTTTTACGAAAAATTTCCCCAAGGTTTTGAGATTAAATGCCAGTGTAGGTATAGCAGATGCAAAAAATGATGATTGAGGCTACGCAGAGTAAGCAGTGAAAAAAGAAATTGTTTCTGGTGACGAATGTGGCAATATCCGCACAATCCACTAAACAAGCTGCAACTTGTGTTCAGTACCACTACACAGTACGAACATCGTTTCAATTAATCAGGTACTATTGCAAGTACTTCACTTGGTCAACAGTTTTACTGGAATTTTCATAACTCCCTCTGAGATGCGACGTTGGTATCGCTGTCTATACTGAAGCATGGTTTCATCAGGAAAGAGTAGCTCAAGTGAGAATAGACTGCTTTCAGGTGAGGGCAGTCGGGTGAAATTGAAAGTAAAGAGTAGTTGCGGCGATGGTACCAGAAGATTTGTGGCTTTTCCGGTCCATCCTTGGGAGGCTCCTCTGAAAGCTGGCTGCATCGGTTTGGTAAAGAAGTGACGAGCTCCCCGAAGATAGCGCAATGTTTGGAAAGCGTATTGTCAACATCTCTTTTGTTACTGACCCTCCATTTGATCCTGAGACCTTATTTTTTATTTCTCAAGCTTTTATCATTTCGAAAGGGCAACTGCATGGTTGTCGCGAATGAGGAGTTTTCGCAAGTCGATTATTCGCCAGGTGACTTTCATTCCTTTGAGAGATTCGCTGACTGTATAGCTCAATCGATTTTCAAATTTTTTGACAAGTTTCATCTTTGGGTAAAAAGTAATTTTTTTTAGTTTGCAACCATCGGCCGCCAAACAAGCGTTTTCCTGACAGTTTTGAAATATTTTAACAGTTTTGAAATATTTTTCGCTTTTCTGTTGGAATACGATATTGAATGCAGATATGAAAAGAGCAACGGTTGTGTTTCAGCTAAAACAAGAGTAAATCCTTGGCATTAACTAGAAGCAGTGGCGTATCTAGGGTTTCCCGCGCCTGAGGACAAAGTCAGTTTGGGCGAGCCCACCCAGTCCGTTCGTAGCAGCATGGATGCCAAGAATAAGTTGGGAGTGAAGGGGCGTTGAATGCTGACTCGGGCCCCGCAAACGTTATCTGGCGGTTACGTCACCGAATAGACGTCAGGACCTTTGAATCACGGAAATCATTAACTATCGCAGAGTTAAAAGTCTAACCGCTTCATGAAAGTCATCCGCACTTTCAAATTTCGCTCACGATTGAAAATTCAAATTGTTGTACTGCGACATTCCAAATTGCGGTCTTAGATTCAAATTGTAGCAACTAGTGAATGAAAATTCAAAAACCAGGCAAAAAGTTTGCTGATCATCTGCAATGGGCACAAAAATATTTTAATAACACAGCATAAATTGGTCAGAGTTGCTCCTTGTTTTCTGAGCACGTTTTTTTCAGAAACTTTTTAAGATCCCGAATGCAGCGTACCCACCACTTGTTCCCCTCTCTCGTCTAGTCACAATCACCACTGGTGTGAGCTCTAAGGGGTTCTAGAGCATGCAATCCCAGAGTTTTGAATTTTAGAACGCCATAAAAGACTCACTAAGGGCAGACTCACGAATACATAAAGAGAAGGACAGACAGAAGAATGCATATGAAAAAGTGAAAGCAATTGATTTTATGCAAAACTGCCAGACAAATATGAAAATGCAAAATCCTAAAACTTTGGTTTGGATGTAATACCCGGAATAGTTAACAAAAAATAAAAGACATTCTGCGATGTAATGCTTTACTTGTAATTATCCAACACTAAAGACAAAGTTTTTAGTCTTTGCTGCTGCAATGTTACCGAATGTTTTTTTTCAAACTGATTCTATTTAAATGTATCAAATGTATTAACACAGGAAATATCTAAGGCCAGTGAAGCTCCGTGAGAAGTTCTAAGTCAGCAATTTTGTGACCTGAATTTTGACAATCGTGTCCACGGAGGTGCTCAGTTTTTAGGTCAACTTAATATAAAACAAATGTCGCCCCAGTAATTGAAACAGTAGCAATTATTATACCAATATACACAACGCGGTTGCACAGTTTCAAATAATATCTTGCAAAAGTAGTCAGCATTTCTCTAAATATCCCACAAATAAAAATCATCATAACTATCTTCAGAACCACATCAAATCCATTTCAACATGAACGTTCGTCAAACCAACACAGCCGAACAATTTTCCTAAGCATCGGATTTCTTTTCGCAACAACATGCTATAAATTTCATCGCTGCTCTGCATGCGCCTTGAGCGCTGGATGCCCGTCCCATTGTGACCAAACTGTGGAATGAGAGCGAAACCGGAAAGTTCTCAACCCTGGCTCTCTGAAAGCATTGTGACGCAGCCATGAGTCTAACCACATGCGTGGCGCTGATTTCTGGAGACGGAAGCTCCGCCTTAAAACGTTAAGTAAGGTCCGTAACTGTTCGCGTTGCGAACCGACATGGGGCGATTACAGCACAAATGAAATCGATTACGATTACGATTACTTGCCACCTGCT
>JGI24021J15306_10005871_pt1 | contig 14653 bp, 10 predicted proteins | sample Ectturendosymbi1_FD_15306 | JGI IMG/M metagenome (IMG submission 15306)
GTCACTTCTGCATCGATCCGATAACTATATTGGTTTCACACCAAGCTGTCCCCCCACATTTTACAACAAAATTGCGCCCATGATGTCAAGTACTATGTTCTCACAAATTTGGTTGGCACGCGGAAGACTTTTGTCATTGCTTTAGCCGATTTCGGCACGCAAACCNAAAAAGGTTGCCAGCCTCTTCCCTATGCTATTCATGCAAATTAAAAATCAATTTGCATTGGAGTAAGGATTTGCTGCCAGATCACNGGTTTTAGATTCCTTTGCAGCTCCAGACCTCACAAGATCCAAGTTCAATACTAAATGTGGGCCTACATTTTCCCCATTTTGTGCCTGAAGATGAGCTGGAGGCTAAGTTATTTTCGGTCATTTTACTATCACAGACTGAAATTTTTTTAAATGACAAAAAAAATTAAGTCAATTCGGTCATAATGTCTGAAAATATATACTAGTGAGTGCTGTTGCGGAAAAATTTAACACTAATAGGAGACAAATGACCAAAATATCTCAGCAAGGAAAATAAGCTGGAGGCTATATCAGTAGACAGTAGTTTAAACATGTGTCCTTGTCCATAAATCTATAGGCCTATATCCCTGATTTCTGGTATTATCTGCATAGCATGCTTCAAAGATTATAAGATGGCTTAGATAAATAGGTGTTTGGAATACTTTATGATTTAATTGACAAGATTTGCAGATTGCCGCAATTTACTGCATCACTAGAGCGAACATTTTTGTTAATCATGTTAAAACAAAAATAAACTCACTAAAATTAAGACTGAGGAAAAAGCAAAACAAGCATTTCAAGAAGCCTGCAGCAAAACGGCTATTGTACATCTAAACCTGAAACATGAGAGATCTCAAAAAAGGAGTATGTCATGAGCATCATGAGTTAAATAAAATGTCTTGAGCAACAGAGAAAAGTGATCTGAATGTTAATGTTAACGCTGTAGACAAAAATTTAGTAAAAGAGGAACTATAAGCAAATCTGTATTTTAATCATCGTTTTACCTCTGTATTTGCTTTCATATGTTTTTTTGCACTTCTGTTTTTTTTTGGTAGACAAAAGTTTTTTTTTCATGAACAATCTGGGTTTTTTAGAAATTACAGAATGGGAGCCCTGTTCTCGAAGGCGGCAAGTCTCGGTCTCAAGACGAGAATTCGAATACTCCAACGATATGGTAATGGTTTATTCATGCATTTTTGTGATTCGGCCGTAGCGCATTTTATGTGAAAAGTTAGACAAGTTTTGTCTGATTAGCTTTTGCTACATATTTTGTGCAAAATCTTCTGTTGCGGATAAATACTTCGCATTTTGTTGGGATGTAGCCAAAGAACCACTTGACACAAATAGCTTCTTACTTGATTGCAAATGTCCTTAGAGAATAACCGCAGTCTTGCGCTGACAGTATCTCAGAACGTCTCGCGGGACATTAAAGGCAGAGTCTTACTAGTCTCCAACTGCAGGTTAGAGCTATTGAACGCGACGAAACGTTGAACTGAAGCGTAAATCATCGACATTTATGTAATTAAGGGTTAGTTTGAAGAAGATGTGATGAAATTAGGAAAGAGTTAGTCAGAACGTTCTCAAAATGGCTTATCGCCCTCTTTTCAGCTAATATTTGTAATTTCCAGGAAGTAAAAGTCTTGTTATTAAAAATTTATTTATAAACACTGGATAGCCTACGGCCATGGAAGCCATCTAGCAGAAAATTTTTCCTTTCAACGCAAAAACTGATTAAAAAGTGCCAGCAAAACGCAAAGTGTGTGTGTAATAGGCTGGATCAGAACCTCTTCGAAAGCGGTCTATTTGTGAAAAAGATAGTCCCACTTCGACATGATTTTGGTATTGAATTCACGTGTGAACATCTGCTTGCCATGGCGTAGACTAGCCTACCACGGAGGAAAATGTTTTATCGCATGCTTGCTTCCCCACATTTCATTTCATTCCATCGAAAAATGCTTGTTTTTCCCAAAAACACAAAATGTTTTGTGTTTATTTTTATCCACCGCTTTTCTTGTTGTATGTTACGGGTTCATCATGCTTTCACTTTCGTCAGACAATGTCGTGTAATAGCTTATTGAGTTGCATGCAGCGTTTCTGGAAGTTGAATACGCAGGGCAAGACACAGCAAGATAACGCATAGACAATATCACGCGGTTGGCTGGCACCCAACTGACGAGGTGTTGAAAGTTTCCTGACAACACGCGTAGTGCAGTAACTAGTCATATGTTTACAGTCGAGTCTGCCTGTTGCATTCGATAAGAAACCATTGGCAAAACTTACTTTCATAGCATTCAAGAAAGGATAAGCAAGCAATGGATATACATTCAGATGCTTTTTCGTTGTATTGCTGCAGTGCAGATATTTTTTTAAATTTTAATGAAGTTTTGGAATGAGATCGGAAATGTTTTCTGTGCATTCTGATGTATAATAATTTGTGTTTATGAAATGCTGTAATGCCCGTGTTTGTTGCAAAAACACCGTGTAAACTGCAACTTATTTGTAGTGTTACTGACAAAACAACTGCACAGCTTCGTGCTTGATGCAAAACTAAATATAAACATGCTACATTTTTCGTTGCGAAGAATGATACCAGAGAACAGATTTGGTTACTTGAAAAAACAAAAATTCCGCTTTATCTTTTTTCGACCTGAATTTAAACCCGCTGCGCTATCTTTTATCTGTCAATACTGACTGCGAGACTCAAAAGTTTATTGTCATGTTTGTAACAGAAACCAGTTTAATTGTTATTCAAAGGTTTACACGCTCTTGCTGAACAGGCAAAACTTACGATCTAAACCTGTACTGTAAGGCATTGACATCATAAACCTTTTTAAGATGCGAGTCAACGAAATAGGAGATTATTTATGCGTATTTACCTACGTGTTTGGCTCAGATTCATGGGCCATATCATTTGAGCTAGTCAAGGAACACAATGATGCAAAAGTGGTGAGGTGTAACACATTACAGGGTAGGTGTTATTTGGCACGCGACTGAATGTCCAGACACTGAACCAATGGATCAGCAAATGCTAAAACCTGTTCGCAGCTGAATTGATCAACTGGTGGGACTATGTCGATCGTAGAAGTCTCTACGAATGAAGTAAACGCACTGGGGTTAGTAAAACCTTTGCGCAACTTGAAAATAAGACATCTAACACGAGTACAACATACCTCATCTGTCTCAGAAGTTTCCTTGGCATGGCATTAGGTTGTGGTGGCATCCTAAATACACTTTAAAGGACAACGAATTGAGTCAGAAGCGCAATGAAATAGAGCACAAAATCTAATACAGGGCTATCGAGTTTCCCATTTTCCTCCTTCGACGCCTGAAACTACAATTCACATGCTTTGTTGCAATGTGCATTGATACCGGTTATGAACCTCATTTTCTCTGCTGCAAGTTTTTTTGATTGATTGTATGAGTGTGAATTTGTTTGCTTGGCACTGCACCCGGAGCGACTTTGCGTTCCGACGTTCTTGGTCCCGACCATAATGCAGTGGATAAAAAACCTGTATGATTTTTAAAAAATATTTTTTTTGAACAACTTTCACTTTCCTGAATGGTCATGCGAAGAGCAATTATTAAATCGAGAAAATGCCTTAAATGTGGTGTCGTCATTGGACACATAGAACCTTCTCCAAGGGCAACATGTTGAATTATTTGTACAGGCTGTGCAGAATTCAACGAAGTCATTACTTTTTAGTGACAGTAAATCATTGTAGACCAAATATACCGGTTTCAAAAGTTTATTCAAAACGCAACGCAATCACTTTCTTGAAGGGCTCGGTGCGTCTGTCAACTTCTGTTTAAACCGTAAATGCCTACAATTAGTGCGATGATTGAGAATGCTAATATAACTAAGTTCTCCAAGATAGTTTAGAATGCTAAAAATACTAAGATACCTAAGATCGTTGAGATAGCTAAGGTTGCTAACATTAGCTCTCTTGGCGATTTTTGCATTGTAGTGATCTTACCTGTTGTTTGACTAGTGGTTTTGGTTATCATAGCGTTTTTTTCTCAGTACAGTCGCGATGATAATTATGGCAGATTTTTTCGTGGCAGGGTATAGCGCAAAAATTTCCTAAAATGACAGTTGTTGTGGTGTGGCGATTCTGTCTTGAGTGATACTACAGTCAGAGATTTATCCACAGTGTGATCTGTTGCTGTGAGATATTTTCTGAATTAAGAGATGAAGTTGTCGAAACAATGCGTAACATTATCTGGAATTTGCAGTTCTTAATTTTTTTTCTATTAAAATGTATTTTTGTTCCTCTAATAGTTCTAAAACACAATATTTTGAAGTGCTGAAGTTGTCTGTTAGAAGCGATATTTTCTGAATATTCAGCAATGGCGAAGAAAAACTTGTTGATTGCCTTCAATATTTTATCAGTGTGGCTGCTTACAGGTAACTGTGTTAAAAGTTAAGCTTGAATGCAATGAATTACTTCTGCCCCGGTCATTAAGACTGAAGTAACAGTACGTTTGCTTGTTTGTGCGAATACCACGAAAAGGTTTCCAAAGATTACGTTTTAGCAATTTATTGATGTTAATTTCCCACAATACATATACATCCAGTGGAAAAAACAAAAAAATATAAAGCAAAAATTTGTATCAGTTTGCAAGAGTGAAAAGAAACAAAACAGAAAGAGAAATTCTTGTTACTATGCAAGAGTATTCTTAGTGAAATAGCGAGCTCTGTTACGGGCACAATGCTCAATATACTGGAGCTACTTTAGGGCTCTGCGAACATTACAGACATTACGCGCCTGATTGCAAACGACTTTTTCAACTTGTATTTTCAAGCATCTAGTACGTGATGTCGTAGAATGATTCCCTATTTGATTCCTATTGCTGTTGTTTATTTTGGGGGCTTCCAACTTTTGCCAGGAAAGACAGAAACATGTTGCCATCGTCGATGTGGTTGTTGTATTACTGAGAGTGCCCAGTGTCGCTGGCACCCACCAAGAACGAGGAAGCAAGGTTTCAACTTCAAAGGGAGGTTAAACTTAACCTTTCTCATGCTATTAAAGTGAATTTTAATAAGGTTCAACCTCACCAATTGACTACAGTCCGCACAAAGCACCCTAATAGTCTACACAACTTGTCTATCTCAGAGCTTTCTTGTTGCTGGAGATCGGATCCAAAACACGAACGCCGAAGCGACCTATTGATTTAGCTGTCCATCTCTTGATCGATTGCAGTTGGGTAAATTACAGCCAACCCTGTCTTATATAATAAATCTTTATTGCTTGACGTGAATACGATTTTAGCTGCTGCAAAAAGTTAATTGCCTTTTACAGTGAGTGAATATCAAGCTGGTTTTTCCGAATAACTTATTTACGAAATTATCTTTCCATTGTGGTTTGGAACGAAAGTTGCTAACCTACAGTATGTGTTGTGCATATCTTCCCCTCGTTGCACTTCAGTCAGCATGAACAGAAAAATCAGTATGAAAAACATTTTTAAAGTTTAAAAATATACACTATCACCTGAGAAATCGGTATCAAAATTTCCAATTGAAGCTGAAATTACCGTTAGGAGAAAGCTTATAAGCACCAGACAGAACTGTGAGGTTGATTTGTGACTTACGCAGGAAAAAGACTGACTATAGCCTTCTTGAGTGATTTTTGGCAAAAAGGGCAAGCCTGAAGTTTAATTCACGAAACAGTGATCAGTGTCACGCTCTCGCACAAAGAAACAAATTGTAGCAGTCGGTCCCCGCAAAAGCATTGACAAAGAAGCAAAAGCATGCCAAGATCGAAGCACAGAGGTAAATCTAAGCTAATCAACAACTAACAAGAGAAGCAGGGGCGAACTTTTGAGGGACAAACTCTGTGTGATATGCACACAAGTATATTGCTGTTTGCGTTTCGATGACGTCACCATGTCCACTCAGCCGTAGTACGACCTTTTCGTAAAATGGCAAATTATGGAAATCATATATTTTGTGAATAATGGCCCAATGATATATATTGGGGATCATTTATTATTACTAGGTACAGTAAGAATGTATCTCTGTTCCATTAACTAGCATGGCTGTGCCCTACAACGACCAAAAGTACGCCTAAATCATACCATTGTTTCTTGTTTCTCATGTACATTGGGATAGCATTCAAATTTTACCAAACACACGCCACCTTGCATCATGATAATTCCGTTTACACAGTAAATCTCTGCGCTGTGTCTGCAGGTAATCCAGTGATAATGTCCATAATTTTTCTTATTTCTTCCACGGCTTTATGCTGGGGTTTTCACCAGTGATGTAACCACGGCATTTGTATAACTGCATTGTTTTTTTTATCACAAATTATTAAAATAACGTTGTTTTCCCCCTTGTCTAAAAGTTGGGGGGACATATACCCACGTCTATCGCTGAAACTCGGTTCCTGCAAAGAAGTGACGCAGTCAAGCCGAACTGATCCGATTGAACCCGAACGGCGAATTCATCGAACAAAGACTGTCCGAGTGAACTGAGAAGCGAGATGGGGGCCTTCTTTCCCCTCGTGTTGGTAATTTTGCAGATTTTGTTTAATTTAAACCAATGGTGCTCAAGGCATTCAACCACTGCAAGTCAGAAATTCTCTTTCCAGTGTCTGCAGTCTTAACAGATGTGTTGAAGTCACCCAACATTGGCACCAAATTGTGCTAACACGTCAGTGTTACTGGTGCCAACACAAAAACGACATATAATGTTTGACGTTCTGTTGCTGCGGCTATGACCACTACCAGGCTGTTCATGCAGCGTTGTGAGTGCGGAAGGCCACAAAAGACTGTGGGCCATTGGGATAGCAATCGGGAGAGGAAATTTCGTTTAGTAGAAAACGAAGTGTTATATGAAGGTGTGTGAAAGCTAGTGGCATAACTAGAGGTTTGAGTCAGGGGGGCAAAGCTTAGCTGAATTGGGGCCACTGGTCACAGTAAGAGGAACACTAGCCAAAACTCAGAAAAAAGTTAAGAAATGATAGTAAATCTCTGGATGTCGTGGATGTCCATACTTCATAAAAAAAGAAAACACCCCGAAAAACGCAAAAAACAACAAAGTAAAGAATATGAAATATCAAAATGTAAACTAAAGGGGCCCAGTTTTTACATTTGGTTTGCCAGGGGGGGCGGCTCGTCCCCTTGCCTCCCCGTCAGTTGCACTACTGGTGAAAGCCCTCGAGGGATGTAAGAATATGATACATCCTCATACTTTCAAAGAAGTTGTTACGTATGCACTTGTTTCAAAATAAAGTGATATTAGCAACAAAAATGGATGGATTTTCACTTTCTTTTTCGTAAATGTTCATGGCAGCAAAGTAAAATAGTGATAGCAACTTAGCGGAGCCGTCAAAGGTAAACGCCTAATTCTGTTTTGAAACTGAAATGAAGACGAGTTTGTAAGAATGCTGTGAAGTTTGTGGAAGCTTTGTGCTCACAGCGCATATTCACAAAACGATAATTACTTCTCTGATCAGGCCCGTAGCCAGGTTTTAAGGTTTGGGGGCAAAATACATTTTAAGGGGGCAAATTTTGTTTTCATATGTCTGAAGCAAATTTTTCTGGCCACACAAAATTTTGTGGGGCACAAACAAACTTGGGGGGTTTGTGCCCCCCAAAATCACTGTCCCCGAATTCACCCCCGTGGGTGCGGGCCTGCCTTTGATGACAAAAATGGATAAAACACTTAGGTGCAACTTTTAAATGTTCGTAAAATTTGTAGATTACCGAAGCGCGGCAGATGCGGTTCAGACATTCATATATAATATCTTGCACCTGTGATCTTGGCTAAACGTAGTTCAGTCATGAATTTTACAGATATGGTAAAATCGTTTGACTACATATAGCCACTCATTCAAAATGTCGATTTGTTTGAAATAGTGCTATTTACGAAAGTTTTCGCCCATCCAACTGCGTATCACTGCCTGAAAAAAGATTTTGCAAATTACTGATCCCATCTACTTTCGAACAAATGCCAAAGTGGTGAGGGGTTGGTTGACAGTTAATTTTAATGATGATCCGACATTCCACAGTTGCTAAATTGACATACTACTTTGTTTTTCCCTGGAAAAAAAATGATGTTCTATGTATAGATGTTGTCCCAAATCGGCATGTTTGTCTACAAACTTTCGATATAGTCTACAACGCGTTCTGTTTTGGCTACTTCCGGAAAAACCTTTCTCATGTCACCAAACCGCATAGCCGGTTGTAGATAGGGTAGCATGTTTGAAGCTACCGATATATATCAAGGTTTGAACTTAGATCAAAGCTGCTGACACAGCCTTTACGTTGACACCCGTCATTCGACAATTTTTTACCTGGGAGCGAAAACATCTGTCGTCGTATGTCACCGAACGCACAACGCTGGAATGCGTCGAGAATCCTTATCAGTTTGCAAACAAAAATTTACGGATACGCCAACTGGCAGTAACTACGGCGCCACATTCGCCGGTTCTTTGAAATCCATGATAGTTCTAAATCTCATTAACTTGAGCGACAACATACAAAATTTTATTGTTATGAACATCATTGCAGAAATTTGAAATATAACATATTTATGCGTCAACAATCACATTTCATAAATTTAAGTGTAGCCTCTGCGTGGTATTTTGTCAAAGTGGTTGCAAATTTTCACATCGTTCGTTTCGTTATAGTCCTTCCAGGTGAAATTCATCAGTCAAAGTGTTTTCTTTACGAACCGACTCGAATTTCCGGCACCATCCTGAACGAGTATGTCCATCTGTATGAATGTTAGTACACCTGCATAAATATTATTTCATAATTTGCGTGTTAGAAAAATTCTCAGAAAGACCATCTGACTTATTTAAAACAAACTTACGTCAATTTGCTTTTGGGCAACTACGATGCAATGAACGTGATGTTGCTTTTGGTGCTTCCTCTCAGTGGCGTAGTAAGCCTCAAACTTTGGAAGGGGCCAAAAAAGCTAGGGGCCAAATGTTTGACTTTAGGAGAGCAACAGTACTTTTGTTTGGGGCGCCGGTCCTCAAAACACAAAATGACTAGATATACCAAAAATTTTTGGGGGTCATGGCCCCCTGGTCCCCCCTGGCTACGCCTATGCTTCCTCTTACTGTATTAAAAAAAACTTGTTCTCGTAGTTGGGATATAAGCTTTATCGCCCACGATCAGTGCAACATTTGTGGACAGGGACAGGATACGTTGTACAACGGGTTCGCTTTCATTCAACCCTACAGCAAGTAATACTCTATAAATTTCGATTTACCAGGACCTTTATTTTTTTCTTTAACAAACGTTTACACATTCATCAGTTACCTGTGCCTAACTTTTCAATATTAAAGAGTGCGTGGGCTATTAAAACAAACAATTCTGTAATTTCATTCAAGTTTTTACCAAAAAAACGCCTAATTAAAATAATTTACTCGTGGAAACTTAAATTTTGTTTCCTTGCATATTTTTAACATTTCAACGAAATCATTTCCAAAGCGATTGCTACTGTTAGGTTGAGCTTTTAACTTCTCCATACCTTGCTGATTAAAGCGGGGAAAAACAAACATTGAGTCAACTGTTCAAAATGAGCAACATGCACTGTCTGGTAACCGAAATTATTATATTCTTTATCATTCAATTCCACGTAAAATAATATTTCAATGCAACCGTAGGAAGTTTGGATGTTGTCAATTTTCTGTTTAATTATTTCGATTGGCTCTTAAAACAGCACACGTCACTGGTGTAAAGGAGCGATAACGCTTAAAATGCAATTTCAAACTGCACATGTTTCTTTGTTTCGTTGTCGAATTTACGTTTTCAGTTTTTTTTGCTTTTATTGATGTCAGTTAAATAAAGTTTTCAATTTATGTACTTTGTAGTGAATTTTGTCAATAGCCTGCATTCCGAGGAAGAACTGCTGCAGCACCTGTTGAATGAGAAACGGTACAATAAACTTTTAAGACCTGCTACCCATTTGAACGACGCTGTGCGTATTCAGTTTGATCTCATTATATCGCAACTTATTGGTGTGGTAAGTTTTTGTTTCTTTAGACTTTTTATATAGCATTAAATTTGAAATATCATTTGTGCATATACAGTAGGTTACTCAACACTGCTAGTGTAGAGCACCAGTGGTAACACATTGGCTTTATGTAGGATTAACATAAAACAGATTTTTAGACTAAACTCAGCTGACAAATAATTTGGTGCCCTGCACAAGACATTGAAATCATTTTTTGATAATCAACAGCTGCACAATGGCATCTCGTTTTTGGAAATGATTGACACAAAAAGTTGGTAGCTTTGTTATTTTACATAGTGCTTGTTTTGTATTGTTGGTTCTACGAAATTTCGATAATGTCTAAATCTGTTTTTTAAGCTTACTTACAGTACTATAAAATTTCACGAAGCATAAAATCTGAATAAAATTCAACATCATGAAGACGTAACAGCGCACCAAAACGATTTATACAGATAGGATTTAACATGTAAGAAATTTGGTTGAGCACGCACCCAGCACAGCTATAGGCTGGTTCGAGTCCCTGTCGGGTCATACCGAATGTTGCTGCAGCTAGCCTTTAAATCGCGAGCTGTGGGGGAGTATGGAGCGCCGTTCGTAAAAATATTATATCTGACAGATTTAGCACAAAAGCTGCTATCTCTGTGCATACTTAGCTATTTCTGCGCAGAGATAGCTATCTCTAGCTAGAGAGATAAATGCACACAGATGGTTTAAATTTAGAAAGCTAGATGCACGCAGAGATAGCTATCTTTGCGCAGAGATAGCTAAACGCGCGCAGAGATAGCTATTTCTGCGCATATATAGTTAAATGCGCGCAGAGATAACTATCTCTGTGCAGAGATAGCTATCTCTGCGCACAGATAGCAGTTTTTGTGTTATATCTGTCAGATATAATATTTTTACGAAAGGCGCCACATAGGGGAGCTAGTCCGCAGAAATTTGAGAAACGCGCCCTGACAATCTTTCGCCTAGAACCTGATCCTTACGAATCCGCGCATCAACTGGACTGTAGTCTCTTGTTCCCTACAGCAATTGCTAACGGAACCGCGAGGTAGAACAATTTCTTGTTATCAGATCCAACAAACAAACAACAAACATAAGCGGCGATTGATCGTCAGCACGGTTTCTGAAACACAACAGAAACAGACTAAAAGCATTCTGCCAGCACAGCCAACTGAGCAAGAAGTCTTCACACCGATAGCTGAGCGCGCTACAGGCATTAATGATTAGACAAGCGCACAACGCGGCTATTTACAGTAAATTCAAACATGCATCTCAAACGCCTGATTGCGATCAAGATTTTACTTCAGTGCCGATTGGCAAGCTGCAACTGCTCGATTAAATTCTCCAAAGGAGACATACAACAAATTTACGTACCAAAAACGGTGTACGTTCCACAGCTCAGATATCTGGTCGTTTCGGTCAACAGAAACACTGACTTGGTTAACAGAATTTGGTTACACGAGGGCCAAACGTTACTAAAGTTCTAGTTAATGCGAGCTGTACTTTTATCGCACTAAGCGCGGCAAAACAGAAAAAACAACTTGTTCCGACTGTTCGAGACTGCAAAGCAGACGAAGGTCTGTCTCAACATCCTGTTCGCAGACACAAGACGGCGACAGAAATTAAATTGTTACTCAACTCAGCTTTAGATCAAGCAAGTCGCCAAAAAGGCGGGTGATGACCCAGTCGCGATCTTCGCATGGGAGTTCGTCATAACGTTAGCTACGTTCAATTATTGGTCATCGTATGGACAGCTGGAGCGGTTAAACAAGGCGAAGGAAGAGTCGTCGCTGCGCGCCGTAACGCCGAAGACTTGTAAATCAGTACTTTATGCTGCCAGTCAGTGGCGTAACTAGAGGTTTGAGCCAGGGGGGCAAAACTTAGGCGAAGGGGGCCCATTGGCCACCGTTTGAGTATGCAATAATTTGTTCCCAAAAACCCATATACGTTATTCCTCAAAAGCAGAAAATTTTTGTCGGGTGATTTAAAGAGCTTCAATTAGGTAAATGACTTTAAAAGTAGAATTGCACGTTTTCATGTAACATATCGTATCTAAAATTGATACCCGTCAGTGACTTGTGACTGTGTAAGGTCGGCTTACGATTGGTTGGAAGATCCACCACACCCAGGGGCGTAACGAGGCTTGATGACGCACGGGGAAAGAAGCACGTTTGGTGCTCCAGTGTTCGAACCTGATGGCTTTCGGAAGCCAATGTACTGTATTGAAGTAAGTACTTGTGACATTATTGGGACTTTTCGGCCCCGGGGAATTGTGCCCCCTTCACCCTCTCGTTGCCACACCTAAATCGTAGTAATTAACTCCTTTATTAATTTCGCTTTTCCTCTAAGCACCAAATGCTTGACTTTAATGATGGGGCATGGTGGTAGATTCTGGGCACTGCCTGAGTAAACACCCAAACAAATGTGGAAAGTCAAAAACGGAATTTCTTGAGCAGTTCATTGATTTCTCCGTATCAGTAATAAAACCACATTAATTTAGCAAACTAAGGAAATAACGCCAAACAATTTTATCTAAATATGAAGCTGCACACCAAACAATTACAAATAGGTATGAACAGTGCCGTAGCAACCCAATTCTTACCCCACCCCAAAATCCCCTCGAATGGTGATTTCTTTAAAAAAGATTTCTAAAGCGTTGCTGTATTAGCATTATTATTTGTCATGATTAAGTTGTCGCTGTAATTAATCTATCGCTTGCAGGACTACTAAACTGGCGGACCTTGGTCATACAGCAAAACAAACGAAATCACTGCATAGTGGCACAGTAGAACACATGAAAAATGTTACGTAACAATAACCATGAAAGTATAATAAACAATGTCACTTTATAGTAGTATCAAAACAACTTGGAGCGAGTCTTTTGGCATGCAAAAGCCTTTATGACAGGTTTTCTCAACCGCAGCCTTAGGCCCCCGTTGGGGACCACGGAGCGGTTCCCTGGGGGCCACGAGCCCCTGCTAAATAGCTCTGCCGTGATATTCCAAAACCCTATTGATGAGCAGGGGGCCACAAGTGTTGGGAGTCTTTGGAAGGGGGCCACAAACCATGAAGATTGAGAACCACTGTTTCATGACATCTTCCAAATCTGGAGAGCGCACACATGAAGTTTCGATTGACAACATGGCTAATGAGGATAGTCTGCTATTTGTCATATGAGACTTGTTGAAGGTTTTGATCAGCTTCAGTTTGCAGAAACTCCTTTCAGAACTGGCAACAGTGTTGGGGCAGTTTAGCATCATTAGATGTGCCATAAATACGTTAGGATTAAATTCATCACGACGTGTCTTAAGAACAGAGCTTAATAAAAGGAATTTGATCTTAATCATTGTCATTTAATTAACAACGATTATTTAGACATGTTGTAATGAAATGCAAATATTATCAAAATTTTGCAGAAATCAGAATCAAGCCTATCGTTCAGTTATTGTTACCGAAGGAACAGACCTGAGGCCGATCAAAGCAGTGCGCCGCGATGAACGTTTTCGTTCATTAGCGCTTAAGTGAATTTTGCTTGAAAAGCATGCGCATCGTGCTTTTAACGGGCCGAAATACGCATGCATAAATCTTTCTGATGTCTAGACCTGTTAATCTCCTGGCGCACGGCACGTTTAGATGAATAACATTTTGCATCTCAAATAGGCAATAAATGTTGACAAATATAGACCAAGGGGACCTACGTGAACATGGGCGTCGGGAGGATTTTTTCCAGGAGGTGGGCACTAGGGGATTTTTCCAAATTTTTGTAGGGGAGGCCAAACGTGGCAAAATTTGCTTATTCCCACTCGTAACCAAGAAAACAACCTTTTTTGCTAAAATTTTCAAAATCCAGGCGGTCCAAGGCCTTCCCTGCCCCCTCCCCTTACGACGCCCATGTACGCGCACGCAACATGGTCAACATCCATAATCCACAAATCGCACTACTCGGTTGGGACAAGCTTAGCAATGATTGCTAAAAAAACTTCTAACTACACAACTCTATCTTGTTGTCTGAACAGCAGGCTGCGCAAAATTTGTGACTTTGGTCATAAGCACCAAAGGTATCTTGCTTCTATGCAGTACAAAATATGAGAAGACTACCTGAGGTAGCCACAACACATTTTTTCACAACAATCACTATACAAAATATATTGAACAGGTGTAAGTCTGACTTATGGACGTATACACGAGGGACATAGGCTAGCTTCACGCTCAACACTCCAAGCAATGAATGATGCCGCTTTACGCGCAAGCCTCAAATTCGTTTATTACCTCACAAATGTATCAAAAATGATCAGGGGGTGTTATTCTAGGTAACAGCGGCAGGTACTGCTCTGTCTATGAATGACAGGACAAAACAGAACACGAATTGATAAGAACTACACAGATTTCTAATGTTTCATATTAAATTTGGGGGTTGAAGCCTTGTTTCTGGAGCTAACCCAGAAAAACCTTCCCGTGGCCACGGGACTGAATTTTGGCCCCTGTGTCGCTAGGCGGTAAACTTGCGGATATTTGTCTGATACAGATAATCGCATATTCCGGTTAAACACATACAAAAACCTTGGCAAATTGGTTATGCGATTAACTGGATTCGCGGAAATCAACGAAAACCACTCCGAGAAATTTTTGAGAAACGCTAAAAACAAAAACTTACTAAAAATCAAAAGAATA
>JGI24021J15306_10005872_pt1 | contig 14650 bp, 15 predicted proteins | sample Ectturendosymbi1_FD_15306 | JGI IMG/M metagenome (IMG submission 15306)
TATTGCAACTGAGGCGGGGCCCCTAGACATGGCTGGGGCCCCCCCCGGCCGGGGGGTGCGGGGGGCGGTTCCCACGGCCCTGCATATTACCCTCACGTCACGTGATCTACTCAAGTATCGCGTCCCAGGTAATTGCAATTATCGTATTTTTCATTATTACGTGTATGCATCGCCAGTGATGGGGCCAAAAATTTTTTTTGGGAAAAATGTATGACTTTAGGCGAGTAACAGTACTTTAGTTTGAGACGCCGCTTCTCAAAACACAAAATTACTAGATATGCTAAAAGGCTTGGGGGGCATGGCCCCTCCCTGGCTACGCCTACGTGTCAGAAATCTAAGACGCTGGTCTACGAAGCAGCGTTGTAAGCGAGGAGCATTGAAGCAAATATACATATTTGAAGGCTCCATTGTCACGTTTGTTCAGAAGTTCTCATTACTTCGCAGAAATGCGGGGATCTGCCTTTTTAAAATCCTGGTCCGTCCTGATCCGAAAGGTTTTCTCATTTTCAAAATGCGATCCTATCGCGATCCTGTACACAAGTTACATCATTGCATTGTATTGTTTTTCGAAACTATATGACGATTTCACGGCCAAACATCACATACACTAATTTCGTTTATCACTTTTTCCCATACACAACTTCTTTGTACCTGCCCTCTTGTAAACAGACCTTATCTCCTCGGTTTCCGAACCACTCATCATATGGTTTATCAGAAACCCAGGGGCGTAACAAGGTTAGATGGCACCCAGGACAAGAGGCAAATTTGACCCCCCATGTTCGAACCTGAGGTTTTTCGTAAGCAAATGTACTGTGTTGAAGAAAGTACTTGTGATCTTGTTGGGACATTTCAATGCCCCCCACAGTCATTTGGCGCCCCCAGTAGTAATTCGCTGCCCGGGGAATTGTGCCCCCCCTTTTCCTCTCGTTAAGCCCCAGAAAAACCTCTCTGCTAGTCTAATAACCTGCAGCCAAACGTCATTCTGCAAAGAATTTGAAATCTATTCAACGGTAAGTATAATTCCACGTCTAATAGGCTACTCTTCATTAGGAAGTTTCATCTGGATCTGCATTCTGCAGTCTACCCAATGCAGAACACTGTTTTTCCATTCACTACCGTGTATTGTCAGTGACTAGTCACTCACAAACTACAATTCAGAAATGACTTACGGTAAATTTGCAAACAATCACAGCAGAAAGTGGGCCAGCATGGACATTCCTCATTTAAACTCTTTGTAGACTTAAGTTGGAACTCAATTCATGATTTGTACTGGGTTGAAAATATTATGAAAACTTGAATACTTCCAATTTTAGTCGTTGGCAATTTCTAATTTAATATCCAGCACTTGGAATAAAGCATAAAAATGGAGTCCAGTCCTGATTCAGATAATTTCACCATATCCTGCAGGGTCTGGATCCTGATCCTGTACACACCTCTGATACTTTGTTTGGAAACAAATGAGGATTACATCAGTAACATTGCGCTAACGATAAGTTGCTGAATAGACACTTTTAATCATGTTGCATTAAAAACTACTCTTCATTCAAAGGCACTCAGACCTAAACACACGATATTACAAAATTTTCAAAATTTAAACAAAAGTCATAAATCAAATTTTATTCGCGTTCGTAATGTATTGAACAGTATAAACCTACGCTCAACAGTAGCGAGAAACACACACAAATAGAAGCCAATAACACAGTTTTGTGAGGCGTTTTTATGCATACTAGGATGCTTTTATACGACCAAAAAATTTTCAGCCAAGTTGATAGCATCCTTGCAACGCAGTGCTTTAATGAAGAACGCTGTGTTAGCGATGGATGTAACAGGTAGTTTTAACTTTATAAACCAACAAAACGTTGAATAGATTTTGTACAACCAGGTTAGTGCAGTGCAGTAGCAAAGATTCGCGAATATAGTTCAGCTTTCAAAGCCGTACAAGCTTGACCAACTTGTACATACACAAGAAACGCTAGAGCGTATTGACTTTCGGTTTTCAGGAAGGTCCTTTCCCGTGCAGGAAACAAAATGCTACTCCCCGTAACACGTATAACAGTTATTGGTTGGTGCCCTGATACATAGTCGTAACAGAAGGGGTTTGGAAGCATTTCATGCCCAATCTTTTTGGGTAAAAATGAAGATTACTGGAAAAAGTCTCGCAAAGTGGTATGAAGTCAGAACAAATTAACCGCATTGTGAACGAACTTTCGGCGGTATTTTCTTTTCAGATTTTGGAAATNTGGAAAAATTTACGGATGCCTTCCTTTTGGACGTTNGTAATTTTCACGGAAGAAAGCACCCGTTTTAGCAAAAGGCGTCAATTTTGCGGCAAAATTATTTTTACTTTCGAGTCGAAAATTTATTCGTTGAGTGAAGGCTTTTTCTTATGCTAACACGCACAGTTTGTTGGGTGAATAATTTGTGCCCCCAACAAATTTTGCGCGGGGCGCGGGTGCACCCTGATTTGCATACAAGTTCCGGGTTGAAATCAGTTTTCGATCGACGGAACCAGGTAGCACTTGCCACCTAGCAGGGGTGTTGCAAGAGTACGTTTGGAAGATGTGAATTCAGTCCCGTCGCCACGGGGAGGTTTTGGTGGGCTAAGCCCTCCCAAACAAAACTTCAATCCCCCATCCCCCCATATTGAAATAACAAACACTATAAATCAGGAGTTTTTGTCAAATTTTAAGGTGTCAAGCCCCCTGCACAAACGTAAAGCTCCCCTGTTGAAGATTTTCTGGCGACTGTTCTGTGTGCATTGCGTTTCAGTCACCTTCATCCGATTCAATGTGTGGTGATTATTCTGATGAAGAAAGCGAACATTGCGCCATGTTGGTGAAAGCAACACCACCAACGGCATTTCGAAAACAACACTCTCAGCTTGCAGCGCTCTTTCATGCACCGATACAAAACTGAAGGAAAAAGTTAAAAGATCATTTTTCACAGGATGGGAACCGCAGAAAGCATGCGAGCCTCGAAAAAATTGAACAGTACGTAGTGCGCGCTACACCCGATTGAAACATTCCAACTTTGTCGAAACAACGCGAGTCACGATCATAACAGCAAATACGAAACTACTAACTTGAAAGAGTGAAACTTTGCAAATAAAGCCGTACAAGTAAAACATCGAACTGATTTCACATATCAACCATTTGCTGGTAGTTTGAAAACCTTAGGCAAAAATACAGCTCACGGAAGATGGTTTCTGCGAACTCGAGGAGCGTCGCACGCTTCGCTTCTCTCAGCTTCGCGACAAACGTAACAAAGGCTTTCGATGACGCGCGAGAGACAAAGTATGCGCGACACAGTTGGTGATCACGTGGCAGTGTCGCAATCATATTCACTGCTCAGCAACGACAGCTCAGGTGCTGGAAAGACGAACTGACGGAGCTTTGGGATTTCCACCTGTGCGCCCCGGGAACTGACGAGCGGTTCTGAAAACCCTTCACGCGAACGTTAACAGTGACGTCAGGCTGTGTTGTAGCCTGGCCAGAAAATGTTCCAAAATATGGCGAAGATCATGAAAGCGGCGTAGACGGCGACGGCGATCCAGAACACTACTTTGTCGCGCAGCGATTTCTTAAAATTAATGAGAACCATCAGTCCCATAGTGAGGCCAGCGATGGCGCCGGCAACGTGGGCCACGAAAGACACTTGTGCGCCGGCGGTCGTGTTCTGGAATCTTCTGTAGATGGAGTAACCGAAGTCGGCGCATACTGTGTAAAGAAAATTGAATGAAAACTAAATTAAAAAAAGAACTGCCTGCAACAACAACAAAGGTAGAGAAATCACGCGTTTGAAAGTCCATTGTGCCTGGAATTTCAGTTTCGTTTTTATTGTTGAATGTGATTACCTAATCATTAAATGGTTCAACCAGTGAGGAGAACCGCACATTTCTGCTTACTCCATCCGATAACGGCTTCGGCAATACTCGTGCAATACTATAATTGCATACGTACAATACTCACAACTCTTAGAAACGACTGGATAGGGCTCTGGTAAAGATTAACTTCTAAAAGTACTTACGCACGAGCAGAACAAATATAGTCCGCAGTAAGCTTGACAGCTTGTGCATGACGTCACCGTTCTGAAACAAATAGAAACGCCCATCTTTATTTTAGTGTTATTTAAAGAGCAAGAAGAATTACCCGATATTCAATAAGCAGAACTCAACTGAAAGCTGTGTCCGCTTTCCCATATTGCTTTGGGAAATAATTCAGTTCGGTTAAACAAGAAATTCCTGAAGCAGACAAGGCACCCTGCTACATACATGTAATTTAAGCACGTGTGTGGCTTATTTGACCGGTCAAGTTTTCAAGCAAACTCGCTCAGATCCGCAAATCGATGTCTGAACATTCCCAACGATTGTCTGCGGTTTGCTCGAATTGCACAACGAGTGGGATGACAATGAGCACTGTCTCACGGAGCGTGGTAAAACAATTTACTGATTGCTTCAACTGCGCCGCCCTTGTGGAGGCTTTCTGCTGAAACGTAGATATGCGCAAGTCCTAATAATCGTAAAGTCTTGGAAGCCAGAGCACGGCAGGCAGATCCCTCGAAAACACACAGCGAACCTTGAGTCTTCAATTCATGCAAATAGTTTCCAACGATAAAAACTAAAATTAAACGAGATAATATGTTTCCCCAATCATTCTTTCTTTGTGCGTAAACCTGACACGTCAAATATTTACCTTCACACGTGTATTCGCAATTTCTAGTTCGCCCGGTAGGAAGACTTAGGCTTTCCGGCATGCCGACACTTTAGAAAAACAACGTGCAGGAAAGGTGCCACAGGTGTTGATTTGACTACCTGACCAACAGCTTACCCAACACCGCCCTAACAATGCAGAAATCCATATTTTATAAGGAACTATCATAAATTGACGCTTCGATTTCAAGTCGCTTTGATCTTGGCTTCCACGCAACAAGCTTCAATTCCTTCTCTTTGATACAGATATGTGTGACGTCAGCAGGGCTGGTGCACGTAGAAGTTAATATTTGCTGAATGGCAGACGCCCAGCAGGTAAACTAATGGTAGCAACGAAACGCTACACGGGCGTCTTCATGCGCCTGATTGACTGATTGTAATCATCACCGCGAAAGCGTTGATTTTAAAGAAAAAGCGTCACGGTTTCGATTTTTCCAAACTGTTTCGTTCGTCTGCATCAGCTTTGACGTTTGACCACCAGGGCAAATCAGGCATTTGCTCTAATCGAATGCAGCCAAGCATCTACCAACCAGTTTGCTTCATTCGGCAAACACGCTGCTGCAGTGCTGCAAAGAGCTTGTTTGAGAGATGCAATCTCGATCCTTATCTGTTAATTCGCATTGAAAAACGAGCATTGCATCAAAAAGCTTGGACAAAGCAGTTCGGCAAAAACGCACAGAGAAGTTGTATCAACGCAATTGTGAATAAATGAAACTGTCGGTAGCAAAGCAATTTATCAGCCTGTAGCAAGTAAGCCGTAGGAAGTTATGCACATCCCTCTGGGAATATGTGGCGCAAGGAACGAACCAGTTACACGCAGCTGCTTTCAAAGCAAAGTCTGATCATGGGTCGCAACACAGAACTGTGATGTGACAAAAGCGAAATGCGAGATGCCTACCACCGCGTATTCACATCTAAAGCATGGGCGCTCGCAGAATGGGTATGTGATTTTCGCAGAAAAATGGGGGTGGTTTAAATAAATAGGCCCAATGCTCTTTAAATCGGCTATTAAGAATTCGTATGCAGTTTACTTTTATTATCACATTCTATTCCAAGTGCATGAATAGAAGTAGCAGGCGGGTAATCACTAACACCATGAGTTAGGGACAACTTTCTATTTCCCCTAAGCTTATAGCGTCAATTCACCTCCCGCGGGAAAATATCTTGCCAGCGACCATGACCTTAGGCAAAGTCACCGTAAAATCTTTGTTACGCACCAATATGACGTTTGCTAACTGTGCTGTGAAAAGAGAATAGACTCCTCCACTGGCTCCCACAAGCGGAACGGTGGGATCGAACATAGAACTCCCCAGCGAGCCTGCAAAGCATAAAAAATTGCGTTGGTCACATATTTTGAGCTGGAAGAACAACGCTGCTCACCATGTGCGAACAAATGTCCTTTGGGGTCTAAAACCTTGAGTCGCAATCTTGCAAAGAAGTGCTACGTGCTTCAGCTTGAATTTAAAAACGTCAAGTAGTGAGCGCATGCAGCCACGGCGAGCTTACATCACGCGCAAGAGTCGCTTCAGCTCCCACGAGATAGTTGTTGGAGAACAATTGAAAACCCTCGCAAGGCTGAAATGCTCAAGCCTGAAAATAGGTTGAAAGTTGAAGAGATACTTTGAGATACGTGTGAAGGAGGAAATTGATTTTCGACAGCAGAGAATTAATTTAACACAATCGCAGAACTCAGCAGCAATCGCAACTTAGAAGAAACAAATGGAAAATTCACGTAAGGTCTGACACCATGTTTTGATTAGTTGTCATGCACTTGATTAAGAAGCTCTTCATAGCACTTTACTCTGCGCTTGTAAATCAGCAACTTTTAACAACCATTAGTTTTCAGTATATGCTTAAAACATGGCCTCTACGAGCATCAGTGACAGTTAAATCCGGAGTCCGCAAATGCTTTTTGGCGCGACCCTGAAAAATAGCTCTAAATTCTCGCGACCCAAACATTTCGTGAGCTTATGATTTTGTGAAAAATACTTTATAGTTAAATATTAATTTTCAGACTACTAATGTCAGTAGGAATTTTCTTGCAAAAATTGTATGAAACTTACCGCATAAAACAGTAAATGATCGCATTTATTATTCTGTCTAATGAGAATGGCAAATTTATGTAAATTAAATTATTTCGCGACCACGAGTGGAAGGTCTCGCGACCCAAATGTGGGTTGCGACCCACTATTTGCAAACCCCTCAGTTAAATCATGGTCTTAGCCCATCTAGAATTTATAAATAATTATTTATACACATCATAGAATGTTTGACAAACTCTCTTGGAGAATTTCAACCACTTTTTGGATCCAAAAAGTCAAATCTGTCACACAACGAGGCTAACAGCAAGTTGCTGCTTGGTTGGACATGTTTTAAAGGCAATGAGCAAGGTGAATTTACAAAAGTATTTTGTAATGATGCCATTTCGGTACAACGTGCCGTCGCCACAAAAATTTGTAAAATATTGTTTCAACCGTTTTCGTTAAATGACACTTCCTTGCTCAACCATCCCACAAACAGCAGTGTAAAACCTATGATACCGCATTGACACCTTCAACGCTTTGTGTTGAGACAGGCTGCCGGCGAAGGAAGTTAAACCTTCCGATGCAGAGGTTCCCAACCTGGGGTACATGTACCCCTAGGGGTACATATGCCTATCTGAAGGGGTATTATTGTACAGCCGCAACAAATTAACTTTGAACCATAAAAACGGAGTCTACGTTTATAGCTCCAAAATTATAAAAGTTACATTAAAAATTCAGTAATTTTTTGTTAATTCACTCAGCCTTTTCGTCATAACAAATTTTGGGGGTACACGCTCAACTGTCGAAATGCTAATGGGGTGCATGGTCAGAGCAAGGTTGGGAGCCCCTGCTTTGATGAGACACGATAAACACCAGAAAAATCTACCAAATTTTAAAATTTTCAGCTTGCTAATGAGCATATGATTACATATAATTTTCTGCAAAAACTTTAGTGAACAACGACTTTCGTGCACCGTGAAGAATAGCACTAGTTTCATACTGGGCTTGCCCTCATGCAGACGGTCGCTCATTAACAGTTGTTAAAGAATAACCAGACCAGCATAATAAGCTAAAAATGCGTTTTCAGGTAAAATGCGTTTTGCATCTTATGAGATATTATATAGAGTATTAGTTAATTTTTTTGCGTTTGCAAGTTGATTAGATGTTCAAAAAATAGCAGATTAAGACCTCTAAAACAAGGTGCAATTTAGAATGAAAAGAAACCAGTACTTTAGGGCGATAAAATGCATGTTCTGCACAGTTTAATCAACTTTGTGAAGACAACTGCGGTTTTGTAGGGAGTACAGAAAAATGCTTGTTTGCCCTTAATTTTTCACATTAGCGCCACGTCAGTAAAAGTTTTACAAGAAGTAGATCAAGAACCAAACAGGTCAGTCGAGGTTTTCGTTTCGATAGTTACCAGCTCGTGAACATTTCTAATCACAGCAGCGAAGGTCAAAACGCAATAGAGTGAAAGAGCTTTGTGACGTTCGTAAGGAAAGTGTTTCGTAAACACTCCAAGAAAGCAGGTGGCTGGCAGAGTTCGAAACGAAATCGGGAGCAATGAAAAGAAGGACGCTGCTATTCCAAATTTGAGATCTTTTGAAAAACAACACAATCTTCTTCGCTGCCAAATCCGAGGAAAGCGGTGATCAGTACAGTTAACAAAAACACACATGGTAGCTCGATGCTCAATACGACATCATTTTTGCGTTTATTAAACACTGAGCTTTAAAGTTTCGTACAAGGCACCAGCGTGCAATCGTAAAACCTAGGCTATTCCATTTTTTCACTATTTTTACATCATATGTTACGGAAATCGATAGAAGATAGAATATGTTATATCACTTCATAATTTCTAAACTAACTGTAAAGGTAGGATACTTTCTAACAAAGACTGCTACCATTACAGATTTTTACTCTTCTCATCAGGCAATTAACGTAGCCACACCAGCAAGTCTCTTATGCAGGCCAAAGCAAACCCGCAAATTGAATAACATTTAGTCATTTCCTTAAAATTTGCTTCTATTTTTGAGAGAAACCAGGTTTTTCAATTTCACCTTTCTGAATAGATAAATATTTGCCACAAATCGAAATCAAAGCCTTAAATCCTCTTCACACAAAGCAACTGACCACCTTCGTTTTCAAGCGCTTGCTACTGGATGCAGGTGCGGATCCAGGAGGGGCGATCTCCCCCTCTAAAATCTACGAAAGTACAAAAGTAACTTTATTCACCGTGATTTTGTACAATTCAGAAAACAACACTAGAGATTAAAATGCAATTTTGTTGTCCATTGTTTTGTCACAACTGTGTTGTGAAGTTTACTTCAACTCTCTTACAGTAGCGAAGCCGTTATCAGACTTGACTACCAAGTATTGCTGAAATCGCCCCCCCTAAAATTACTCCTGGATCCGCCCCTGGCTGGATGGGACTGTTCACACAAGTGGTCTTTGCTTTAAAAAGATGAACATTTTGGTCACCACCACTATTGGGCAGTCGCACTGCGCGCGACCTCTAGTGCTCGAAGCAAACCTCCTATGCTTCTTGAAAAGAAAGTGAGTTCCTGTCTTGGCTTTATTTTCTCATAAAAAAAACTAATTCACAAGCTCCATGTCAAATTCACTGGAGCAGCATAAAAGTTAAGTCCCAGCAACATCGTAGGAAAACACATTGTAACAAGATTCCCTCACGCGCATTAAAAACAATAGGTTTTTGTTATTTTGAAACTAGTCATCTCTTAAAACAGCCCCATATCATTTCTTGCACACGCTACAAACACTTTTCTTTATCAGCTTACTCTTTTATGGCTTTAAGGTTGCATGCTGCACCGTGAGTGCTTACCTGCTAGAACACCGGCGAGATATATCGCACCAACCCTCAGTCCTCCGTGAACCATTTCAAGAGGAATTCCCAAGAAAAGCTGAATGATAAGATTGAACAAAATGTGTTCCAGCCTGTGCAGAAGACGATAGTGATTAAGGCTGAACGAACTTCTAGCTGAAACAAGACAACGAGGCATGATGTCCCTATTTGATAGATGGAGATAATTTTATACGCAACAACATGTTTTAAGAAAGACACAGGGCTTGATTAAGCCGCGCCAAAACGACAGGTCTTACGGCATGAAAAAAGGTCACGTAGCGAAGATTTGCAAGTGGAATATGGAAATAAAGATAAATAAGATTAACGCAGATTGGAAACTAACGATAGAAACGTATAAATAAAGGTAAGAATAGCAATTACGAAGCAGGCAATGCACATTTCGAGCTTGGAACATTTTATTTGGCATGCATTTTGAAGTTTATGAACGTATCCAATTTAAAGGTAAGTTTTTCTAAACCAAACATCTGAATAAAAACATTTAAACACCGATGAGCAACATACAGTGCACATCCACGGGATTTTACACCTTCCTGGTCCATTTCAAGGGATCACGATATGTATTCAACTGTATTCATGTAGTTAAACGCCGTTGCTATGTATTGCGTTCATCCAACGCTTTATTTTACTTACAGTTAGATTAAACAAAAACGCAGCCGAATTTCTTGTAACTAACCCTGCATGGAGAAGCATGTACGTCAGGAACCTCCAAACTTCTTGTCGCTTGTTTGGATCAAATATCAAAGGACTTTGAAGCAGGTCCGGACTGTAAGACAACCACTCTCCAAGGGTGGCACCGTAGTAAATGTACACTCCCAACTGCACCAAATTAGATAAAAACATATGAAACACAGCACTCTGTCACTAAAATTACAGCAATGATATACTCACTTATGAATAAAAAAAGCAGTTTTTATGGGTTTTAGCAAAAAGTGGTCAACTGACAGAGGCCTACGTATTCACCTCGGCAGCTGAAATGAGTATCATGAAGATAGGAGGAGGTATACATGAGTAGCGTTCGTAGTAAAGCTTCTTGTCTTCTTCTTTCATCAGAACAAAGTTGCCGACCGCATGAACGCCTCTTTTAAAAGTAGTCAAATCTTTCACATCTATTCCAGTTTTCCGGGAAACTTCTTTGGTATCTTCTTGTTCCTATCAATAATAATGAAGTAAGCTTGTGTGCAGTTTCAAGCGTTTTTTGCGAAACGGTCAATTATTCATTTTGTTTCCAGGCAAATTTTTATAAGACAAAATTCGCTGCACAAATCGTGCCATCTCCCTCAGTGGATTGACAGTTGAAGGCTGACCAGACAGCGTTCTGGTTGACCATGCCTGTGATGAATAAACTTGGAGCAGACTGCCAGAAATGCGTGCAGCCGACAGTTTATTGGCAATTTAAACCAACCACAATTTTTCATCCGACTCTCAGATGACCACAGTAATTGAAGCCTTTGCTGCAAATCGCAATTTGGGCTAAAATTGCCTTCAGCGTGTTTTTCATCTTGCAAAGTGAATAAAAATCACAATTTTTCTGAAAAGTGACATCTATTTTAGTGAGTTTCAACAACACTAGGCAGAGTTTGAACAAAGTGAAATATATGTTAATAAGCGATTTCCCGAATGCGACAATGAGTCACAACAAGTTTACTGGCTGCCCGAGGCGTGTTGAACGCTAGGTCTTGAGACTGGACAAAGCAGAAAGCGAATTTTGTCGCATTTCATTAAATTTATTTTCGTAGGAAAACGCGCCTGTTGCAGCCAACTGATGTACGTTTGTCATAAAACAGAGATACAAGTCGTTTTATTACCCCATACTTTTCAAAACATTCAACCCTGATACAGTCACACGCCATCTCTTCACCGTTTCGAAAGAAAGATCCTCCAGTATGTTAAGTAGGCCTAACCAGGAAACATACCGAAATACCAAAATTTCGTTTCATAATTGGGCAGCTGATAAAAATGAGATCAATGCCATGTTCATGGAGACCAGAAACACAAACTAGAACAACCGTCACAATTCCTACTATGAAATCATAATAAAATATCAGCTGTTTCCATACAAGCACAATAGAGCACGAGGTTCAAGGTCGTACATCCTGCCCTACCAGTCGCATGATTTCCTCTTTGCTGATGTAGCCATCTTTATTTTTGTCAGTATACTCGAGGAGTCTTCTGATGGTTGCTTCCGGCAACGACGTTCTGTACTTTTCGACGATGTCTTCGAACTCTTGTACCGGTATTTGACCGTTGGCGTGACTATGCTGAAAGACGTTGTACCAGTATGGATCCATATTTCAAAATTGGCCTTATTTTATGCCATAAATACTGTCACAACCGCTATGATCATCCCGCCTATTTTCGCAAGAAGGTTACACATACAGTAAAAGTAATCCAAAAATGTAGAGCGGTTAAAATTTCTCTTTCGCCCTACGAAGCGTTACACGAGAAAGTAATTGAACCAACCACAGCCACCAAAAATGTCATTGGACAGCTACTATGTTTCAAGATCATATCTGGCTAGCAAAGTCGATCCAGCAAAGCTCTGACATGGATGATGTTTTTTTGGAACAAAAACAATTTCAACCAGAACAGATCCGCTCAAATCTTTTATCAGATCACTGGAGAATACGTGCGTGGTTCTTCACAAAAACCTTCAGGTCAAGACTAGTTAAAGGCTCGCGCTATGTAGCTTCACAATAAGTAATTGTACTGATTACAGGAATAGACTAACAACCACAAAAGATTTTTGTTTTTATTATATGTTTAAAACAAATTTTTCCGGGCACAACAAAAAAGCTGGGGGGGCACAAAAAATTTGGGTGGCTCTACCCCTGAATGCCCCCAGTGGCTACGGGCCTGGATTGAATAGCAAAATAGAAATGTGACGTCGCTGTTATTATCGCTGAACCAGTCCACCGCAAACATCGACACAGTGGACATAGCTCAATGCATTTTTTTGCTGAAGATTTCGATGAAGTTGTTTATTTTTGTGCAAAACCTGTTTTCTAAAATAAATTCACCGGGAAATTTTACATCTTTCAAGCTCATCCACGAAATCTACATCTACATGGTAAACAAGAAAATGATGGGTTATTACCCAAGTTATTACCCAATGTAGATTGAACCTTCCAAGCAATATTAACCATAAACCAGGTACGTTGCCGTAGTACCGGAAGTATAGTTTTCTTCTCGAAAGTGGGTGAAAAATGCTTTGAGTTCTTTAATGATCCAAACCAATTTGATCTGTTTGGTGACTTTATCTGCTCTAAAAAAATTCTCTCACAAGACATGTAAGAGTTGGTTAAATGTTCTGAGACCTTGATACAAGAGCATGGCGTTTAATTACCTCCGAGGAAGGTTCAAAGGACTTTATTCTTCGCTGCAAAAATGCTTTTTTTTATTTTTCAATTCTCACGGTGAAGTTATTATTTTAGAAGTTAACTTTTTCTTCGAAGTGTTCGTGTTTTATTTTTATGCTCCTCGGCAGCATTACCGAAACTTTCGATTAGGTACATATGCAATAGAACATGTTTGCCTTCAGACCAACTCTCTTGACGCAACTATAGAGACCTAAGTCGTTTGCTGGTTGAAACAAACGCAACTAAGAAGCAAATTCTGCACTACATCTGTATAACTTCTTGCACTTGACTTGCAATTCCGCAAAAAATGACTACTGAAAGCTATATACTAAAAACACTAAATATGAATACTGAATGCACCTCCGCAAAAAAGGAATGCTAAACTTTCTTTGTGCTACGCAGACAAAAAATCAGAACATACACTCGGCATAAGGTACATACAAACAATCATGTTACTTTGACCTATATTCTTTTTGCTGATGAAGAACCCAATCAAAACTTTAGATAATATGTCCAGGGCCGGCCTGAGACAGTTCTGCCCATTAGGCAAGCTTCTACAGTATATTTACGTCCCATTACACGTCATACTAAAATATTCGTGACACGGAAACCAAGAAAATTGCGGTTTCTGCGCAGGGTTGGCAGATTGGCCTTTTTTAAGACAAATTTCAGAAATTTGGCCTCGTTTCAAGTTGGTTGGCCTAAAAAACTTTAGTTGACCTTTTGGTCTCATCTAAAGTTGGCTGACCTTAAAAATTTTTTTGGCGTTTTGGCTCGTTTTTGACCTTTTTTTCTTATGAAGGAAAATATTGTTGTTCCATTTTTTCGGCAACACATTTTCAAATTTTTTGTGATAAATGCTATATCAGACGTCCGCATTCCGATATTAATAATATTTGAGGGATGCTAAATTCGAGATTACGTTTTTGCGTTTTACTGAAAATGTGTGCACTTACTGCACTGTGTAGTGTCTGTTGTGTTGTAAGCACTAAACAGTCTCAATGCTTGCAGACAGCATGTATCGCCGCAATAGAAATGCGATTATTAGGTAGAAGTGGAAGGCCTCCTATGATTCTGATCGTAAGTACAGGAGTTAATGGGAGAGACTCGTGCAGAAAGTTGCCGATGGATCAGAATGCAAATTGTGTCCCCATTTTACCCAAAGTGTGCAATTTCACAAAACATGAAAAGTCAGGGAAGATCAGTGCTCCAGCACAATGCCAAACAAGATTTAACCTTAATTTCGAAAAAAAAAATTTTTTATTCTTATAATTTAGATGTTTTTTGTGACAAAGGAATGGCAATACCACAAATAAAGTTTGGCTTTTTTCTGGCCTTTAAACAGTCGGTTTGGCCCTTCTGGCCTCTTTTTAAAAATCTAAAAATCTTCCTGAATGCCGTTAAAGAATGCAACCTAACCTTAAACGAAAGCAAATGCGTGTATGCTTCCGAAACCATCAACTTGCTTGGATATCGCATATCCAAAGGAGTCTTGCATCCCGATCCTGATTGCGTGAAGCCAGTACTAGACATGCCTGTCCCATGTAATGCTAAAGGGCTGCAGCGCATGTTGGGGGTGTTTTCCTATTACGCGAAATGGATCCCTCATTATTCTGAAAAAATCAAACCGTTGGTTGTGCTGAAGAAATTCCCTCTGAATGATGAGGCATTGCATGCT
>JGI24021J15306_10005874_pt1 | contig 14649 bp, 12 predicted proteins | sample Ectturendosymbi1_FD_15306 | JGI IMG/M metagenome (IMG submission 15306)
TTTGCTCCTAAGTTTGAAATGAGAGTGTTGCTTGTTCGTTTTTTCCAGCAAATGGAAGACTTGTCAAGGTGAGAGAGGGTTATTTTACATTGTTGATTCCCAGCAAGTACAAGATTTCATAAAGAATATGTACAGACCATAAGTGTCTGCTACAACAGATTTTCAGTTATTTTTCCCAGATTTTCAAGAATTTTGCCAGGATTTTCCACAAATCCCGCCTCCTACACCACTGGGCACACTCGCGTATGTAAGACACACTCCGACTTTTGAGGTGAACAACTGGTACAAAATTTTGCGACTTATATACGAATAAATACGGTATTTACGTAAGAGCCGCATGAAACCAAGCAAAGAGCTGCGATGCATGCGGCTCGCGACCAGGCCCGTAATTAGGGGGACGAAGCCCCTTAGAAAAATGTTTGCTCTCCCTGGAAAAATGTGTTGGACATCGTTTAAAACTATTGGTCAAAGTTAAAAAAATTTGGGCCCCTCCCAGAAAACTCTTACCCCTCCTGGTGTCCCAAGCTGGTAACGAGCCTGCTCGCGACCCGTGGGTTTGCCAAGCCTCGCTTATGCCATAAAGATCTGTGTATTTTTACTTCGATTTCAGTCAGTGGAGAAAATACATACTCGCAAAAGAAATGAAGATGCAAATGGTAAGATGCTGACAACTTTCGAGGTGATCGTTGCGGATTCCCATGTGGACAACAAAAACTCATCTATGACATTTTAGACATTTGATGGAAAACGTTTCGCAAGATAATGAGCTGTTTTTCGGTAGATAGATTAGAAGTTTCGTTTTTCCGCATGGATTTAATTACCCATTTACGCCGAATTCCGGGAAGCACTTTCGAAGTGATTTTTAGTGTGTTCATTATTTCTCAAACAATCTTCATTTTCAACGGAGATTCATCAACGCATCGAAATTTTCGTTTGAAACTACTTTTCCGCAATATCGATTTTTCGTCAAATGAGTTAATTTTGCAGTTGCTGTAATTACATTTTCGGATATACGTGAATGATGCAATTGCAGCAATCTAAAAAACTTAACTTTCACCACCAAAGGTCATCATGAATAGAAAATCCAACGAGTTTTTTCTGAAATTCTAAAAAAGGAATACAGTAATTTTAGGTTTCAATGGGCACATAACGCTTTTCCTTGCGAAAGTCAACGAACCCCCGACACTCACAACAAAACGTGGAAGAAGTTGAGCAAAAGTTTGTGTCCTTCTAAATGTCTCATACTGCCATGATCATAGTCAGGCCCGTAACCAGCTTGGGACACTACGGGTGGCGAAAAGTTTTCTGAGCCCAATTTTTTAATTATGTCCAGCACGTTTTTCCAGGAGGGGCAAAAATTTTTCCAAGGGTGGTTTCGCCCCCCTAGTTACGGGCCTGATCATTGTTATTGTTCCTGCGTGCAGAAACCTCCATTCCAAAGCCACTACGACGGGATAACATTATCTTCGGGTGCGCCCACAGCAATGCACTTCGAGAATAGAATGGTTCGTCTATATTAACTCGACCTAACTGAAAGCATCTAGTTTACCTGTACTTCAGTTCAATCTGCCGTCGATCTTCATCACAAGGTGCAATTTATTCCTTTGATTTTCCCAGCCAAGATTTGTGTGTGGCGACGCCCTTTCTTTCGGCCAATAAAATCATTCCGATTAAATCGGTGGCTCCATAGTATATGGTGTTGATTCAGTTGGAACTTTTCGGACGTCAGCCTTTCGAAGGTTCACGCCAGTAGATGAGATGGAAACACACATACCTCTCAACCAGTCTACACGGCATCGATCAACTCCTGCATTTTACCACTGCCTAGCGAGCAACACGCTTCCAACACAAGTGAAGGCGATAAAAAATTAATGAAGAGATTGCAAGGTGAAGACGTAACGCTAATTAATGATTGCACAGATTCCATGGATAAAAACAGTGCATAGTAAATCATGATTAACTACAGCAGCAAAACCAAAAAGCTTAAAAACGGTTCAGAATCACTTGAAATTTCTGCAGAGAGATAAGCAACATTGCAATGGGTAAAGCATGCGATAATTACGTTTCAACACATTATCTACTATTTCAGTCCAAACAAGTTGATTGTGAATGGAAGATATAAGAGTTCTTATGCTTTCGACTTCACCATGGCTANAAACCAGGAAAAAGCCTAGGAATGCCCCTAAAATTTACCGCAATTTAGAATTTTGGGTAAAATATAATTTTCTGGGATCGTACGAAGTTTCTGCTCAACACATACGTACATACAAAGACAACGTTATTTTATTTCTGTACGATTTTTGCCACAAAATCGCTTTCGAGATCCCCCAAAAATTTTGGCCAGTAATGGCCCTGGTCACTACTGCAAACAAACAAGCGACTTCAGCAAACAACCTGAACAAGCTCCAGCGAGAAACGAAGTTTTGCTGAAGGAGGTTAACACGGGGCGAAGTTCTTTATCAGAGAAAGAATAGCGCATCTTTCGTATACATCAACTCACTCCGAATCGTCCCTATTGGTTTCTCAGGCGTGGCAGGGAATCACGGGTAGGAGTGAAGATGGGACGAACGATACCTCAGTTAAAAAGCTATTTGTTCCCAAAACTGCAGCAATGGTTGGATTCAAACTTCATTCAGACACATGTTACTACTCGCTCAAATAATCGAACTTCAATCAGGTTTTACGTATGATTTAATACTCGTGTTTTTCGTTCCAAGCTTTTGCTATAGTCGTTAATATCCGCTCCCAGGTGGATTTTCTGCAGGCGCCCGAACCAAACAATGGCAGCTTCAAGAACAAGCCATGTGACAGCAGATAGTTCGCCAGATAAACGCTCGAAAGTGCACTGGCCTTCCCTTCCTGGAAAGCAACTGACGGAAACAACTCTGCTGGCGGCAGGGTAACAAGTGAAAAATGGGTCCGCAATTATTTTGACATGAGCATGGAGCGGAACAAGCTCAAGCCTCAGTCTTTTCATTCATCTCTTTCTTCAGCCTGGCCAAACCGGCCAATCTGTCGTCGCGCCAACGTCGTCGTCCCTCCAGACTTTGCGAGCTTGCACATATATCCTGGTGGATTTCCTGTCAGTGCAGTAAAAAAGGAATCACGTCTTGAAGAGTGGAAGTACGAGAAGATAACAGCAACAACAGAGACTGTTCAAAGACGTGTGAGCAATTTATCGACCTTAAATACACCACAACACCAAGAAAACTACAGGAATAGGCGCTGAGCGGTAACTCGATGCAACAACACCATAAACCCATTTTGCTCCAGTCAACAATATGCGCGAAGTTCAAAATTACCGCGGTACGATCACTCGCACATCACAGTACATGACGTGTTCCCCGAGCTTCCTTTACCTTGTTAATATTGTCCAGTGTTTCTCCATCGAAAGTAGGAATAGGTCCAAAAGTATTAGAGACTCGTCTGATCGACTGCCTGTACCGTTCCATGTAGTTTCTCGTGCCTGCACACAAGCGTCAAAGTGTAAGCGCGACATGGCTTCGCAGCTGTTGCAGCCGAAACAAAACTCTCTCGTGCATTCTATGAACTGGAGCAAAATTGAAACTGAGTTTCTGAACAAGCTGCGATCATGCATGACGTACTTCGGACGAAAACTCCGCACGTATTTAAGAGTAAAAAGGTTAGAGTTTCGTAATTGGTGCTTTCTACCTCTATCCAGTCCGTGAAATTTAGCCTGCGCTACAACTGAAGAGTTGAAAATTACACAAAATGCTCTGTCGCAAACATCCCGCTTAAACTGTTTTCCAATATGTTACAGGCTTTTACTCGAATTTCTAAAGATTGGTCAGGATTTTCAGAGTGACTATTGTGAAGTGAAGTCAACTGGTAGGCCAAGACTTCTTTGATTCTCAAAACAAAGACAATTTAGTTACGTAAGCGCGTTCTCGAGGATTTTTTTTCCGATTGTGATGTTTCATTCGCAATATGAAACATGTCACTAACCGTTAATAGCAAAATCTTCTTATGACCTAACAGGGACGAACAAAACATCATTTACTTGAAACACACCTGTTTTTCACATAAGCGGGACTCGATTGCGCAAGTACTTAGCTTCTCGGTGACCGCAGGCTATCAGAAAACGCCAGGCACAAACCAACAAATTCAATTAAACATATTGCGCAGTAGAATCATGCGCAGGCTGCGCTTGTTTGTACGCGTCCGCTCCACCACGCAAAGTTGACCCTTGACCTCATTGACCCCACCGGTTGAGCATGCGAAGAATCTATGAAGGTCGCGCATGCACCAAGTGGCGTAGTCAAGAGGATCAGTGTACCGGTGGGGGGAAACGTTTTTGTGACATTTTCTCCCAGAAGAATGTTTTAAACAACTCCAGTGTTGTTCTTTTTTAATAGCGTTTCCCTTGCTTTTTTGTCTCTACCTTGCTGTCCGCACCTACACGATGAACGAAACACAAAGTTTTTAAAAAATGTTCCCTGCCGCGTATACTCCCCGGGATGAGTGAGCCGTCAATTCCTTAGAAATAAGCAACGAAAGACTATGATTACTCAGAGTAAAATTCCATGTCCACAGAAATGTAGTTTATTTCGCAATGCGTACAAAATGGGAAAAAAAGGTTTAATCCATACTTGTTATTCACTCTTTGGAGTTGGCAAAATTTACCCCTACACATACACACATACGATTGAGTCTAATGTCATAATTGCCTTCCAAAATTCATTGTCAAAATTTCGCTCCCAGAAAATCAGTTAAATCTGAACCCAAACACTTCGCTCGCCCGCTGCGAACCGGATGTTACAGACTCGCCTCCCCAAGTCCAAAGCCTGTTGGCCAGCACGTATTTTACGTACACCGTAATCTGGAAAAAAACAAAAACAACTTGCCAAACAGGAAATGGCTGATGCGTCGGCACCTACTGCTAGAAAATTAAATAAATACAAAAAAACAACGCACCTTCAGCGTTTAAGTGGATTGTTTCGAAAGGTCCTATAAACGCATAACGCATTCCCAGACCGTGCGTAAAAACCTTGTCCACGTCCTGAGGTGACATAATTCCGTCCTGCAGAGCAGATTCAGAAGAAATGCAATTCACGAGATAGCTGTTGACAAGCACCTTACATGACGAAAGATAATTGTCGCACGTTCAAATACATCTAACCAGCGAAAACAGCGCCTAAAGTTAAAACCATTTCCGGGCACGCGCTAAGCTAAAACTTTAAGTAATATGTGTGTATAAATCAAGCTTTACTGCCATCGCCGCCTGATCATACTGTTTGGCAAGCATTAAACTCCAAAAAAGACGCTTTTGGATAAAAATAGAGCTCGGATGCTCGCCAGCATTTTTTGACTTTTAAATAGGCGCCTATCAAGTACCAACATTCGTGGAGGAAAACACGGCTGTGGAGAGAACTTTTTTCTGGTGGTACTACCACCACGCTACAGCACAAATGGGTCGAGGCAAGTCGCCACACCTCTACAAGTCTCCATGCTTCATTTATAATAGCGTATTGCATTGGGTTTGAACAAAATCCATCCACTTCTTTCTTAACCATTACTGGGCACTGACCAAGTTCCTCCATCAGTGCCTTGGTTTTTGCCACAACTTCGGGATGGGTTTCCGGATGCGGAACGATCTCCGTCAAAGGACAATAATATGGCGGGTTTGTCTGTCAGTCAGAAAAAGTAGCAAATATATTGGCGCAAACAAAGTTTGCTCGTTGAGGTACAACCTAAGTTTTTTTTTATGATGTTATGACAACTCAACAAAACGGGGGGTCACAAAACAATACTGCTGCTAACATGTGTGACTTACGTTAAGCACCGCGTGATCAAGGATATAAAATGAAACTGGTCAAGAACTTATGGCTTGCTCGGCCAAATAGATAACTTGTCTAAAGAATATTCAGATTTTCTATCTGGTCTGTATCAAAATAGTATGGTGCCTGCGCAAATGACCAGCTCTTTAAAAACCCGAACTTAATCTTGTTCTTGAAGAACCAGACCGTTTTGTCTGATGAAACTAGGAGTTAGCTTGAGTCCATGTTTTTTTACGCAATTGTCCTGGTCCACGGTGGAACAGAAAAAACAAAAACGAGATAAAATGTACTGAAGCATCGGAACAGTAGAGAGCGCTGATGTATTTTAGATTGCCGACAACCAGGGGTGTAGTGGGATAGGAACGGCGTTCCCATTAAAACATGGCTACGATCCCACAGATGTGCTGGTGACACACAGATTCGCACTGATAGTCAAAAGTCTACAGTGAAACAGGAAGATCCAGTGAGGAAATTCTTCTAGGCGAATGCTCACTTTATTAAAACTCTGTGGTGCAGTCTTCCTTTTTATTTAGTCTGGGAACGGCGTTCCCACGCTTCTTTTTGAGCACTACACCCCTGCCAACAACCAATGTTTTTAAGGTGTTTTGACGGACTGAAATGGTCTCTCAAAATTTTCCAACGCCCTCTCCAAATGCAGCAGAACCTCACTGCATAACCACCACCAAAATGCACTAAAACTGCGCTTTATGACTATCTCCGTATTCAGATGAAATAGTTGATATTTCTCTAAATGTCTTAACGGTCACTCAAGTCGAACCTTGAAAAAAACCTGTCAACGACACTTCCGCAACAACAAAGTTCTTGGTTTCAAACCAGCAATTGTACTCTTCATGCAAAGTTCTCGCCATTCTGAATAAAAAAACTTACAGCAATTGCCACATATGACCATGATTCAATTCCCTCTCTCAAAAAGATACTATTGAATGACCAACTTAAAAACGATGAAAAATTCCATCAGGTCTCATAGAGTTATATTTTGAATGACGGGCTGCTATTGCGAGGTTCATCAAAGCGAAGTGGAACCTTCCCAGCACCATCGCAAGTAAAGAAAGAGGCAAATACTCACCGGGTGAGCGACGATACAGCGCGACACAGGTGCGATCCCATCGAAGATTTTGGACGGAAGTAAGCAAGATACTGAACTGCCAATGATAGTTGAGTCGTTCGTACAGGCTTCGGATATTTGCAGTAGGACTTTTTGCTTCAGAGACAAGACCTCTGGAACACATTCCTGCAAACCACAACATTTGTTCGAGGTAAACAGATAAGGCTTGCCCGTTCAGATTATCACGCGTGACAGGTTTGTTAGATCTATACGTTAATCAACATTTTTGCAAAAAACGTTGAAGCCACCCATTGCACAAAACCAGCTCAACAGCTTTTTGCGGAGAGAGTCAGAAAAGTGGACGTTTGCATTGCACAGGAATGCACAAATGCAATGCATTCTTCTTTTTCATCCTCTTGATCATTTTGCCTTTTAAACCTTTTGTTGAAAATGAAGTCTCCAAAGCTGCAAATGGTTTCGTGATTCAGATTTTAAAACCCAACTAGGAGTGCAAAAATGTAAAAAACTGAAGGTATGTCGAAAAAAACTTCTACAGCGTGGATCAATAAACGACAATCACAGCACACACTGGCTGTAACTGAAGACATCACAACTAAAATTTGGAGAAATCATGTGGACCAAGCAACTTCATAGACTTATAGAGCATCGGATTTCTTCAATAATATTTCAACAACACTGCAACTTGAAGTACAGAATAATTGGCACATCTTTAGCAAAAAACAAAGGCAAAACCTGGACATAGAAAGAATCTTGTACAGCTTCCTCCAAGCTGCAAGTGGTTTTGATCAAGTCATACTGCGATGCTGCAGGCAACTTCCCACGCAGCATACCGTCTTTCATGAGTGTTTCCAATTGGATTCTAAAAATAATTTGGCATTTCATTTGCTGTACCAAACACATAAAGACACCAGAAAATTTGAAAATACCAGACAACCAGATGGATGTCCTACGGTTAGGTGGTAGCAGACATGACCAACGACCACAGGGTCTGTGGTCATGTCTGCTATCACCTTACTGTAGCCCTTTAATATCCGTAGGTTGATGTTATAGCACTTGTTAGGTTACAAAAATCACGTTTCAAATAAAAGTGCGTTGTCAGAAAAATGTGCGAAAGTTTGCATTGGCAAGCTCGCCATGAAATGACGTAAGCTCCATACTCAACTGACATTCTGTTTGTCTTGTCAAATAATCCAATTAGTTATCTCTCTTTTACTATAATAGTCGACTTTTCTCGTTATGTGCATCGTCCAAATCCCGTTACCAGATACCACTGTTATACCGATCACCACAGCTTTATCTTTTTTATATACAATGAGATCAGCTCTTCTTATTCCTGCCCTGGTTGGGGGGTGTGGTGTATTCTTTTAGTACAGTCTAATTTTTGCTTCTTATTTTACTTGCCAATATATCGCGAATTCTATTATGTCTGGCTGATTTTTGTTGCAGGGTCCTGGGGCATGACTGCAGGATATGACTGAGATCCTCAATTCTACTACAACACTCACATAGGGGAGATGCATTTGTAATACCTCTCAAAGCCCGAAGGCCTGTGCAGAGATAATTGCCTCTGCACCCTATACAATCTCTGCCATTTAAAAGTAGAGTTCCATTATTTATCCAAGCTCAGTTTTGTTCAGCTTCAATAGTCTGGTGTGATCCTTTGCCATCCACTGATCAATATAAAAGGCTCGTCATAGCATTGTCCAGTTCTTCTTTATTCATTGCAGTTTCTCCTGAAATTTCAAGTGGCTTTTCCCAATTTTTACTCATTTTCGGAAGAGCATTATTCGAAATTATTTCAGATGAAGCAGAGTCAAGGTTTTTAAGGAAATTATTCATGCTTGCCAATTTTAAAAGCAGAATTTTATATTGCAGTTGCGGTAATCCGAGTCCTCCCATTTTTGAGGATGCGTGAAAAAAGAGTTTTGGAACATCTTTAGGCATCCGGAGCCACTTTCGGCAAGCTGTCCAGATTCTTGTATCCAATGACTTTAAAAACTTCTTTGATGCAGCCATAAATGTTAGTGGATAGAACAATCCAGGTATCATGTGGTTAATTAATGCGTAAATCCTTAGCTGGGGCTTCAGGGGTGCTTGTGTTGAGTGTATTAGCTTCTTTTCTAAAACATCTGTTACGAAAACCATGTTGTCCATGCATCCAATTTGAATTCCAAAGTATTTATAAAATGTGCCAACTGATACTGCAGGAATTACTTCATCACAACAATTTAGGAATGGGCAAGGATCCTTAACCATTTCTTGTGTTTACCATTAATCTTCAGCTGAAATGATGAACATTTCTTAGGATTAAACTTCATACCGGATAGTTATGGACTTTATTGAAGAGTGTCCACGTGTTTTGCAGTCCTATTTTAGATGAAGTCATAGTAATCAAATCGTCGGCAAAAGCTAAATGATTTATTTTACTGTTTCCAGTTGAGACGCCCAGCTCCTTGTCCATATCAGACACAGCACAATCCATCACGGTCAAAAACAATGGAATGGAAAAGGGATCTCCTCGCTTTATCCCCCTTTTCACCATGATTTCCGATTGAGAGTTAATCCTGTACCCTCAATACAGTATTTGAGTCAGAGTATGATTGTTTGAAGTACTGTAGTGTCATTTCTGGTATACCTATCCTTCTACATGCAGGAGGGCCATACGATTGACAGAGCCAAACACTTTTTAACATCTAAAAAGTTACACTCATCGGTCTTAGCTGCTTTTTATGGTACTCCAATAGAGATTGAATTGTAATTGGGTTATGTTCCATCCCGTCACCCTTGTGGAAGGCATTTTGGTGTTCATCAAATTACAGGAGTGCCATCATTCTCTTCGCAAGGATGCGATGAAACAACTTTAGCAGGATTGAAGCCATTGTTATAAAAATTATCGAGTTTCCTTGCTCCAATTCGTTTCAGAAATAGGGTAGTCACACCCTTCTTGCATCTTATGGAAACGTAACTGGTCAATAACCATATATTGAAACGCTGCGTCAATTCCAGAGGTGGTATTTTATTTAAATCTTTCATTGAGATGTTATCTAGACCAGACGCACCGTCCTTCTTAGCGCTATTTTTTGCAAAGTTCACCTCCTTTGTTGTGATTGCTGCTTCCAAATCCATAACTGGTGGTTGTTTATTTGGTGGATCCGTATTATCTGTTTCAGAGGCATTTTCGAATACATTCTTCCAAATTGTTTGCAACTGTGTCAATCCTGGTCCCCCTTGCGATGTAGTATTATATTCTCCATTAAGAACTTTGTTAATAGCGTGGTTTCTGTTATTTTTGTAAAATTTTGGCATCAAACCATATTCAGTTTTTATTTTCTTTTTTGCATTCATGCTTTATCTTTTTATCACTTTTGGCCAATTTGTTTTTAACTCTGTGTCCTAGCAGGGATCCAGTTTTCCAGATGATCATCAACCCTTTGGTAAAAGTTACTCAAATCAGTAGTGTTTAATACACCCCATTCTTTTGTCAATAGTTGTTCCTTTTGTTCACTACCTTCCCAAAACAGCCGGTAGCTGTCCATTGATCAAGTCGAACTATCCATTTGGTTGTCTGATTTCATCTTCTCAACAACTGTCTTATATCCGTTAACCTGGAGAATATTAGATGTTGTTAATTCGTTATTAACCTGATCAATGTAATTTTTGTATGTTCAACTTCTCCTTTTCCCTTTAATACTCTCCAAAGTTCTGTGTGGGAACAGTTTTTGGAGTTATTACATAACTGATGTCATTTTTGTGCCTGTCATCTGCAAATTGACTTCTTTAGCTAGCTGATACACTTCTTCATCAGTCCACTTTATTTTAGTTTGTATTACACTTTTCGAATGGTAATATTCTTGATGCTCTTTATCCCCTTTGCTCATGTGTAGGCTCAATCCCCTGCAAGTTATCTTGCACAATGGGCATTCGCCTTCATCTCGGGTACAATCGGCACTGGCACAACGGCACCAGTGTATGTATTATTTGCTTTTTTGGGACGGATTGAGTTGCCTGAGGAGGGCTGGTAACCCCAAGAGTTTTCAACCCTGCTCGGGCTGCCACTTCCCTAGGATCGTTAATCCTAGTGCGGATCAATAAGGCTATAGCCGATATGTTGCTATGGGGTATTTGTCCTTAGGTTATCAGTTAAAATCGCAGGTCGAATATACGCCATTTCATAAAAAAACTCATGCATCAAGTGACAACACAAATCGATCCTGTGTGCTGTCTACCAAACTACCACGGTTAAGGAGCAAGCGATTCTACCAACCCCTTTAAACAGAGAAGGAACAACAAAACATTCGAAATTATGTGGTAGAGGGCACTTAAATACAGTAAAAACGTTTAAAAACTTTGCCAACATCAGTCCGCCTGAGTGCGAAGCATTTGGTGCTATTATCTTGAGAAGAACAGTGAAAAAACGACAATGGAAACCATCGATTGCTGATCAGCAAAAGCTGAACTCTCTTCTGTTCTACCGGCAAGGGTCCGGAAGACAACTGGCACAAGTTTGTGACTCCAACAATGTTGGGGTTCGAGCCCTTGCATGATGCTAACGTCGGTGCTCCCGAAAAATGAAGTTTAAGTACCTTGGGGTAATATAAGACAGAATAAGATTGAAAAAAGTAAACACAATTTTGCATCAGCTTCATCATTCCATGGACACAAAATATGAGCTTTGATAAACCTCCAAACATTCATGTTTCAATCGGTCTTTGTTCCAATCCTCACCTATGGTCATGAACCTTGTGTAATGCCCGTAAGAATGCTTCAAGTGCAAGCAGAAGCTATATGGAATTTCTGCTAAGAGTTCATGGCACAATGCTTCATAACTAAATGCACAGAGCTGCGAAATTCATAAACCTTTGAATATTGAGCCATTTCTCCAAACAAAGATCCCAGATCCTACAATGGTTCTGTCACTTGACCAAAATTCCCCAAGTAAGATTGGCAAGTTGAGTTCTGTTAGCAACATCCAGAACCTGACAAAGGACCAGCTGGCGTGATTAAATCTCTAACTCAGTATGGACCCATCTTGATGTGGAGCCTGCATAACTATCAGAGGTTGCTGAAAACCATGAGGTATTTCATGACCTCCTCACACTACTGTTCCTGAAACCCTCCTGAAAGTAAAGCATGTATGAAAACTGAGTGAGTCAACATCATTAATTTATCATAACAACTATATGGTTCTTTGTTTCAAATTTCTGCAAATATAACAAAACATCAAATGAAACACAGCATCATTAATTATTATCTTCATACTACTGTACCTTACAAACTCTAATGCATCATCCAGCTGTGATTGCTTGATGTCATATAAATAAACATTGTATTCAGCAGCAGCAAACAACATTGCCCAGCTTCTTCCAATCAAGCCACTACAAATAAATAACCATTGCTACGGATAGTTCCATGCATAAGTGACACATACAAAATATACTGTAAACATAAAACAGTAACTTCAGTTTTGACAATGTGCACGTGTCATATTTGCTATTTAAGTTTTAAGTAAAAAAATCATTTTTAACTGTTGAATATTATCAAACAACACTCATTAATACAATAATAAATACAGCTCCTTTATCAAACATCTTTTCCTCATTGAACTTTGAGTTGACATGGGGACCATGTATGTCAATGTTATGCTCAAAGTTGAAAAGATGAGATAAAATTAGTGTGGTGGTGTTAAGGTTTGCAGTAAAATGTGGCAAGCAGTTCAATATAGGTAAGGGTTGCCAGATGGCCAGTGAGCACCAGCCCGGTCGGTATTTTACTGCTAATTTAACAGAGGCTGGACTGGACGGCATTTTACTCCTAAGTTAGCAGAGACCAATAGGAAGCCGGTATTTTAAAAACCAGTTTCTGAAGCCGGTATTTTGAAAATAAATAATTTGCAGCAACTGTGAAAAGAGCTAACGCAGAACTTTTGAAATTATAATGACTGTAGTAATGAATCTTGTCAGGACAGTTCCTTCCAGGTAGTTCATATAAGGGCAAATTGTTACTTGTGCCTAACAACACTCATTGTCTCTCCATTTTCCTTCTTTCTTTGTTTATTCATACTTAGCATCTTCTGTCGTTCTAAACGTGGTCTGTATGAGCATTTCTTTAGGTTATTAATCATGTAACTGGTGTAGGTGGCGTTGTTGTCCGAACTACCATCGTAGGCTATTGCAATCAGAATGCAGGAAAATCATAGAAATGGACTGGACGGCAGTGACATTGCAGAGACTAGTGCACCTTTCACAATCATGTGAACTGCATTGAACAGACCAATTATTTCGTCAGCGGACCACGGTTGGCTCATGCAAGGGCCAGCGAATCAACCAGGAGGTCATCTCTCAGCCAGCCTTAGTGGTCCAGAAGGCAGGAAGAAATTTTTTCAAGAGTCTCAGGTCAGCTAGAAAAAAAGAGAATATAGCACACAAGAAATTATTAATTGTGTTATGGTGTTCACACAGGCAATGCCCCACTACCACAGAAAAGCAAGTGCCGTCAAACTGTACGGAAAGATGTTCAATTCAGAAATTGATGTACAACATGCAAGATTGGAATTTTACTAAGTACATTATTTTTGTTAGAGTTTAAGAAAACGCCTCCACTCACATTAAACACTGAAGTTATTGTTTTTTATTTAAAGTAGGTTAGGCTATAGAGTATGCTCACAAAGCATACATTTATACACTATTTGAAACATTTGCAAACCCAATTGGGAGCTTCATGGAATTGTAAAGAAAATAACAAAAAATATATGCATTGTCAAAAAAACGTTCTTTTCAAAATTTTATTCGAGAATCCAGTGCCATTAAATACGCGTTTATGAACATAGCCTAGATATGTCACTGTTGAAAAAATGGCCAGTATTTTTACAAAACGCATCTGGCAACCCTAATATATGTACATGAGGAAGTGAAGTTCCAGTAGAAATTACGAGGTGCCATTTACAAACATTTTCCTTGTTCAACCATGAACAATGAAATGATCACTCTACTGTATGAAATGTTATTATTGGTGAAAAGTTGACACCTGAACAACATACGCAGTTACATTTTTCAATAAACTGTAATTTGAATATGTTGTTTAATCAGTTCAGACAAAACTTTTGACTATTGCCAATATTCTTTTTGTTACTTTGATCATACAGTAGTACTGGGTCTACAATTATAACTTGGTCTTGTATAATTTAACACAGTGGTCCTTAACCTTTACAAACACACCAAAACCCTTATGTAGTTATCCAACCTTTTGCCGAACCCCATTTTTGCCCAATATAACAGAAAGTAAAAATGGGTTACTGAAATTAAATCATTCAACAGTTTACATTTAATTATACAGTAGTCCTACGCTTTCAGTCATATTTCAGATGACCTTCATCGAACCCTGAAACGGCTGTGTCGAACCTTAGGGTTTCAATCAAACCCAGGTTAAGAACCACTGATTTAACATGACATAGTGCAAACATTCAAAAATTTAAGAGAGCCAACACAATTTGATCCAGCAGTCTAGCTTCATTTAAAAACAAGTGGAAATGAATTTCAGAATACAGCTAAATTTATGTGTAGTAAAATTTGCGAAGCATAATTTTATGGCAGTGTCTAGCCGTACAGCGCCGTATGGCTAGCTTCTGGGGCTAACCGTACGGCACTCTGAACAGCTAACCCTAACCCTAACCCTAACACTAACCCTAACACGCTTCAGCGCAAAGATGCTCTTCACTGCTCTTCTCAACGACAACCATGTCGCACCGCTGCGCACCACTGCTTCCAC
>JGI24021J15306_10005875_pt1 | contig 14649 bp, 4 predicted proteins | sample Ectturendosymbi1_FD_15306 | JGI IMG/M metagenome (IMG submission 15306)
GGCGGAGGAGCTAGGGCGTTGGTAAGGCAACTGAAATTGCTGGTTTTAGGCCGAAATCAAAGTACGAATATATCGTACCCCGGCTCTCAAAGTGTTATTTTTTTTGTGTTCTTCTTTCATGCCAATTTTTTCCCATAAAAGTTAACAAAATTAGTATGAAAGAAGAACACTTTGTGTCAAATGAAAATAGCAACTTGTAACTGTTGCACTTGGAAATGCTGATGTAAAAACATTTATTGCTGTTAAATCAAAATCTAGCAGTATTCTCTCAGAAGCTTAAATCAAAATCTAGCAGTATTCTCTCAGAAGCCAAAACCATTTTATTACTTCATTCAAAATCTAGCAGTATTCTCTCAGAAGCCAAAACCATTTTATCAAATCAAAATCTAGCAGTATTCTCTCAGAAGCCAAAACCATTTTATTACTTCATTAAACATGTGATCATACACATCTTGAATCTTATTCTGTACATTGTACAACGCAGTAAATCGGGGCAGGATTTATGTCATGAGCGAGTTCGAAATGTATTGTGAACCAACTTGCGTCTTGATCTGTCTAGTGACAAAGAGTCTTAGGGATTAAATGTCAAGGTGTTTAATTGTCTGTGTGATTAACTATAACTAGTGCATGATGAAATGATGTGTGATAAAATGTCTGTACACTGAAATAACATAATTACAAAAAGTAGCCGATGGTTTGGTGCATTGGCACTTGTGTTTGAAATAATTGGCGTGTGATATGCAATTGCCACTCCTCGATTAACCCATGGACAATTGTCTGGAGTTGTCTATATTTGGCAATTCTGACAGTAAGTAGAACAGAGTTCATTGGCCAATCTTGAGCGGCTCTGTTTGCTAATGAAGTGAAAAGTGACCACCTGTTTTAGTCATTCATTGGTTTGTGCAGAAATTCTGGAAGTGGAGAATATCTGTACAAATCTTTTTTTGCCAATTGAGACATTGAAGTGTTGATTACATTACTCTTGAAATGTGATGATTATTTGAAACACTGTCATTGGGGTTCCACACCATAATGAAAAAGTATTAGTCATGCAAAGTCTTGCACAAGTGCTTGTCATAGAATCCATTGTGCTTACTTAGTGGGATCTCAAAGAATTCTGCTGTTCTTTTCAAGACCATCCCCAATTGAGGATTGTGATGAAGTGCTCTTTGGGTGAATTTGACAGTTGGTGGTGTTTCTCTTAAATGCTAATTTTAGCAATGTTTTACAGTAGAATTAGCCGAATTCGTCACCAAGGGGATTAAAAAATAGTGATGAATTATGCAAACAGGTGAAAACTCTATCACAGAAGCTCATATACCTTATCACAGTAACTCTTACACATTGTGCTCTTATTTGCAGTAAAATACAAGTCTATGACGTTATGGTTGAATGCAACAATTAATTCCTCTACTCTATCTGGACTCCTCCATTCAAAATCTTTAACAAACTGCAAAGACTTCCCACGTTCTCTCAATGAGGAGTCGGGTCATGCTTCGCACCTCGTGTATAAATTTGATAAACAAATTGGGAGGTGCAACAATTCTCACATAAAGATCCTTAATTAGTTTGAATGCCCACACGTTCTAGCTGCTTAGACATCAAAAGCGTAACTGCAAATGACGTATTAGCCAAACAAAACGCTTCTAAGGGATAGAAAGAGGTGACGAATTAAGCAAATTGATGAATTAGACGAACAGAAATGTACACAAAAGATAGGATTTCTGCTGGGACCAACGAAAAAGTGACAAATTAAGCGAATTGACGAATTAGACGAGTTCTACTGTACATTGCAAATGCTTTAATGGTGAGCAATTAGCTCCAAAAAATTATTTCCATACCATGAATTAGTGTTACAGTTGACTGCATCGCCTTGAACTACCGAGGCAAACACAAAGGAAAGATGGTAATTCGGGGCATTAAACGGGAAAGCAACCAGCAGCAATAGAGCTCACTTGACGAGATCACTCTACTGATACTAGGTTGCACTATCATTATATAGCGATAAGTGAATTACGATAATTTGCTTGTGGTGACTATCGCAGTGACTTGTGACTCATGGGCACCATCTACCAGTGACCATTTATTTACATGTGGTGCCATCTTCAGGCCACCACATTAGCTAGAACATTTTTGAGCTATTCACTAGTTACTCTGTGCCTTTAACTCCGTTCAGAATGCCTAACATTGAAATCAAGTGTGGTGATATTATGTGAATTGTCTGATTCATTGGTAATAAGGAATTGAAGCCTCACTGTAAATGTTTAGTGAGTAACTGAACAGACATTGCATCATATTTGATAACATGCTCATCAGCATTGGCAGATGAAGAAAGTGATCAAGAGCAATAAAACAAGCATAATTATCTGTTAAATATTGATGGCACAAAGCCACCACACATGACTGTCAGACCATAAACAAGAAACTGTAAGGTTGGCTTAAATGAAATATTTTTACTTAATTTTATCCATTTTGTAATAACTACTCTCCATATGTGAAGTAAGCAAGGAATTTATGTGCAAATTTTCAATAAGAAATTGATTTCATGTAATACTACACATCGTCAATGCTGAAATCTTACTCAAATCTATTTGAATCTATCTGTAGGAAGCAGCACATGATCAACGAATTTGTGAAAAGTTCAACTGTACAACAGAGATGTCCAACATGATATAGTACAGATCAAAAAAATGAGCAGCACAGATTTACATCATTATAAATATGATTAATTTTATGGTCCTACAAACTTGGGTTTATTTTTGGTCATAGACTAAATTTTTTTCAAATGACCGAAAAAATTGAGTCATTTCAGTCATAATGACTGAAAAACTAGGCTGGTGAATACTGTTGTGCCAAGTTTTAATACTATTATGGAACAAATGACCAAAGTGCCTCTGTGAAAAAAGAAACCCAGCTACAAAGTACTGTTATTATTTAAGCCCCGTTGGTATTAAAAATATTCATTTGTACCATAGCAGTATTGAAACTCAGCGCAACACTTCGTTAGTCTATATTTCTAACCGAATTAATTTAATTTTTTTCGGTCATTCCAAAAAAATTTTCAGCTATTACTGAAAAAAATATTAGCATGAGCCTGTAGTTATGATTGTGTCTATCTCATTTAACATACCTAAATCCTAGAAAGTAATGATTTGTGATTTGATTGTAGATCTGTTGATTCTATAGCTTTGTGTTTTATTACTAAACATTTATGGCTGCACGGAGGAAGCAAGAAGAAAAGCATTTACAAACGCTGAAGAAGATACAGCAGCTTGAGTGCAACAAAAAGTGCTTTGAATGTGAGCAACGTGGTCCAACCTATGTTGATGTGACTATAGGTTCATTTGTTTGTACATCATGTGGTGGCATACTACGAGGACTGAATCCTCCTCACAGAGTGAAGTCTGTTTCCATGGCTACGTTTACTTCATCTGAGATTGCTTTCATCGAGACAAGAGGAAATGAATATTGCAAAAATATCTATCTTGGTAAATATGAAGACCGTTGCAGAGCAAAACCAGAGTCAAGAAATGATCACTCAAAGCTGAAAGCTTTTATGGAACAGAAATATGAACAGAAAAGGTGGTATGTTCCACCTGAAGAAGCTCAAAAACCCCTTAATAGTTTTGTTGATGCTGCTAAAAAGGCCAATGAAATTAAGCCATTATCATCGTTATTGGGGCAAAACCATACTCCTATTAAACTGGAAACAAAAGCACCAAAGGAAAGTACATCCAGTATGCCCATAGACAACATATTAGGTGACTTTAATTCCTCGGGTAGCCTGGTCCCTGCAACACCAAAAACAACAGTTGAAAGTGGTTTTGCTGATTTTGGAAATGCGTTTTCATCTTCTGCTGCAACCAATACAAGCTTGGATGTGTTTGGTGATTTTACTGCTGGTCATCAAACTAACGTGCAAAACCCATCGAGTTTTGGAAGCACTTCCACAATGAACATGGCAGTACCAACCGCCAGCAACACGCCTTCCAGCTCAGCTTCTGCAGACAAATATGCAGACCTTGCAGATTTGTTCAGCTCAGGTGCGCAGTCAACTTCATCTGACTTCGGATGGTCGTCACTTACAACTGCAAGCACAGCCAACAGCCAATTTACATCAATGGGTTCAGTTTTTGGAAGTCCAGCAGCTAGCAAGAGCCACACAAGTTCTCAGTTGGGAATGCCTCAATCGAGCTATGGAAACATGTCACACAGTGTACAACCACACACTGCATCATTCGGCATTGCAACTGCTAGTTTTGGTGCTCCTCAGCAGAACGTTTTTGGTAATGTGCAACAACCTGCCTATGCAACTGCTAGTGGAATGTCTGGCTTTGGATCTGCACCGGCGTTTGGGATGGGACAGAATGTTGTGTATGGAACCACACAGCACTCACCTATGTATGGGGGTGCAATGCAAACGTCAATGCCGCAGGGGATGAGCGGATTAATGGGAAATAATCCGCAAACTACAGCTACACAGAATCCTTCAAATCCTTTTATGCAAAGTGCTGGACAGTCTGTGCCATTCTCCCAACCCACAGCAGGGAGCAACCCATTTATGACCCAGCAAACTCCTGCTTTTGCTGCTCAATCGGGACATAATGTTTACGCCTCCCAGTCTTCAGCCACTAATCCATTTATGGCAGCTACTTCAAAACCAGCTCCGGTTTCTACTAATCCATTCTTCTGAACCCTAGACTTGAAGTAACGCGCGTTGATAACGTTATTATATCGGTATTTAAGCTGTCTAGCAGATTCTTTATGTATCATTATTGAAATGTTTCCAAGTTTTTTGGGTGTATTTGTTGTGAATCTCTGGATGTACCGTCACTGCTTGAAAAACACAGAACACATAGAAACAATCGGTTGCACGAGCGGTAAATGTTGCCCACAAGCGACGTGTCGGCCGTGATTCAAGGTCTCATTATCTCTACTTTTCAAACAATTGTATGAAATTAGCCGCGGCTAAAAAACTAGCGCATCCTGAATCTTACTACTGTTGAGCCAGCCGAACTATCGCACGTGGGTGAATGGCGCTGACATGGGTGAAAAAGATTTGAAAGAGTTTCTGAAAGATTTTTTTATTTCAGTGGTTTTTGTTTATCATCCATCATTCCTGGCAAGCCAAAGTCGGTAATAGCATAGTGAAGATTTCATTAGAATTTTAAAATGCACTTTGCTCTCCCTTCACACTATTTCCGTCTTTTACGTACCATATCTTACAACTAATGTGTGAAGTTAGGAGCAGTTGTTCAGGGTCAAGTCCGTCAGTTTGTTATTGTGCACGTCATTTATGATTTAATGAAGTATCACAGAAACAGCACTGGGACTGCCTATGCGATGCGTGAGGCAATTTCGAATATAAGCGTCATGCTATTTCTAAAAATCGTAGCTGAGTTAACCGTTGTGCACCGTAGTTGTAGATCCTCTCAGTGATACTACCTACCTTCCTGCTTCCTCTGGACACTGTACTTAGACGGTCGTGCGCAAACAAAGCTGGAGAACGAATTTTTTGAAAGCAGGCAATCCACACAGGTTGCCATAAGTAACTTCGGGAAGGTTCAAGGTGAAATCATGTCTCATACCTCCCAGAACCCCAATGAAGTTATTATTTGTTTTGTGTCTTGTCCATCATCTGAGTAGGTGGGATATTTACCGGTTCCTCGAATGTTAGGCGCTTCCAGGAAGCATGGCACAGAAACTTTGTTCGCCCACCTCTTGCGTTACCAAGGCACAGGCATCTTGGTAAAAGTACTCCTAGAGCTATTCTAGTACACAGATGCAAGTCCGCCTCACGGCGCGAACATCGAATAAGATTGTGACAACATAAAAGTAATGTAATTGCTCTGTTGTACAAATGAAATACTTTACAAGCTGGCCGGTGCAATTGTTTTGAGAAACTTTATTGCTTTTTTTCGTTACACGTCTTGCTGCATTAACACATGCTAGCCATGCGACGAACATGTAACATAATAAACACAAACGGAAATATGTATCAACATCCGTGTTGTAAAGATTTCCAAGTTTCTTGATTGGATTCAGGTCCCTTTGCATGCTGTCTTTTCAGATGCAACAACACTGACCGTATGTTGTTATCTGCGCGGAGCTGAGATTCCCTTGAGCGGTTAGCATTTTCCGCCTCTTCGGTTAATCTGTTGTATACCAAATAGCACGCAAGCCGTCGAATAATGCAAGCAGCAGAATGTAACGACGTTGATTCGTTGATCGTTTCGAGAATCGCTGATATGTTAAGTCCGTGATCTGGGTAAAGCAAATCCAGTCTGGTCAAGATAAAGCACTCTGAAAATTATACTGCCCTGACGTCACTTGCAATTCATGACAAGAATGACACCCAGCTTTATGCCACAAGTATCCGACTAATTTGTCATTTCATCTCAGTATAGTTGGTAGGTACGTTGCCTTTTCGATAAACCGTTTCGTTACCCGGAAAGAAAAACACTAACGTCTTGATTTTAATTTTATGAAATTTGGGCAGGGCTTCCGCGGGACGTGCTCCGAGGTCCGCCTGTGATCACGTCAGAGTTCTAAGCGGGCCTCATTTTGAAGCTTGATCCCCAATCACATGCCCGTTTGAAGCTTAATTTAGAAGTTTGGCGCAACTGAGGGGTATTAGTGGCGTAGCAAACTAACTGTGACTAAATAAATCACAAATTAATCATTTTAATCAAGTCGATTCCTCGATTGCTTCAACGATTACTGGCGGCCAGGGGCGTAACAAGGGGGCGCAATTCCCCGGGCGTCGAGTCATTACGGGGGCGCCAGATCACTGCGGGGGACGCCGAAAAGCCCCAACAATGTCACAAGTACTTTCTTCAATACAGTACATTTACTTCCGAAAAAATCAGTTTCGAACGTGGGGGTGCCAAACTTGCATCTTGCCCCGGGCGCCATCTAACCTTGTTACGCCCCTGGTGGCGGCACGTGTCCGTCGTTGCGAAAGAAGATTTTGATGCAAGCCCGAAAGACTTTGACAAACTTAAGCCCGGCCCGACTTGCAACTCTGGATCACGTGCACTTTGCTAGTACTGTAGTAAGCAGTGCGACTTTTGCAGCAAATCCGATACGTTCTGCACTGTCTGTCATTCCAAAAGGCTACTTTAGAAATGTATCTGGCCTACAGAATAATTACGAGCACCGAAGCAACGCTTCACGTGTGGTCGCAGATGAAAAGACTATCGCTTGCGTACAAGGGATTGTTTTGGATCGCGTCATGCTTAATTTTCCAAACATGAACGTTGTCAAATAGCGGCTTAGTGGGATAGACCACTGAAGCTGGCAGGCTGGGTTGGAATCCCGGTCAGGTAAAAACGGTACCTGCAGCCACTTGCCAGTCTCGTGCTCGGCATTGATGGACGGGTGCGCAAGTGAAAGCTTAACTTCCTTCTTTTTAGCAGGTATGAAAACCAGTATTTTATGCTAACAGCACAACGTCACGAGTGGAGGCTGAGTGCCATGCAATAGGACCTGAAAATATGTTTGTTGGCCCTAATCCTTTTCTTGCACTGACCGCTTTGATGGTAAGTTTTGTAATATTTTAGACATGGCGCTACAGGGTCTAAACATCACACATGCACATGATATAAATGAACTTCGTATTACTAGTTTCAAGGGAATCCCATTGGCAAGCCTGTCAATTCGTAATTGTTACAAGAAACGTGTTGAACAGCAACAAAAGCCTTGTTTGCTTAAACACGCAAAAAGGTCTTTCACCGAAAGAGGCGGATACTCATTATTTATAGATGCTTATTTCGTAAAGCGGTGCCAGCTTCTGGAAGCACACACCGAGATGGTGCTTAATAATGCTGGAAGAGCAACCGTCTCTCTAACGGCAATCTAACTGCACTGCGAAAAAGTTCTCGATTTCTGCATATATTATTCGCACTACGCAAAATCGCTTTGCAAAATCTTTCGGTCACTTGTGCTCATTGCATGCAATGGTGTTTTGAAAAGCTCTGCTGGTGCTAAGAAAAGTTGAAAGCAACCAACATGTTCTCATCAGAGTCTAATCAAAAACTCAATTAGATTTCTAAATATAAACTAAGTCAATGCAGGTGATATGTCTAAAAGTCGGAATGAAAACGCAATTGATGATTCGAATAACAGCGATTTAATTAAGCAAACCAAACAGTAATTGCCACGACAAAATTTGAGGTACATCATAAATGCAATCGGAAAAAGTTGATTGACCTCATCGCTAGTTACGAGTGACCACTGTGCACACAAATGACGCGCAAGTGATTGTGTGGCTGACACAGCAGTGAGTAACAAGACATTAGCTTGTGAGGCGAGTAAGACATGTCAACCTGCAATACTTCTAGCGAGAATCACTTGGTGCGACAGGACGTCAACATGAACAAGTTTTCACATTTGGCTAACTTTTTGACCAAAGCGATCAGGTGACTGCAAATCACGACCAATAACGCTTACCTTGGTGGAGGTCATCAAAGGTTTTTGAAAGACGAGCGTCGATTGCTCTGATTAGTTCGACTGCCCCTTCACAACGCTCATCATGTGCTGGCAAATTATTAACGGCCGTCAATGCCATCCTTATTTGCCACAGCGCCAATGTATCACTTCCATCGACTTCTATTTGGCAGCACGTCTACAGTAAAAAGTTGAAAATTTGCTGAAATAAGTAGACTTTTTCTTATGGAGGTTCCCAAATAAAAATTATCTATGCAAATTTAGCCTTTTATTGCAATCGATCACAGACGAAGCGAAAGATACCGAGGATCGACGTTAAAAACATCCATATAGCTATATCTAGACAATCTATTGTCCACGCTAGAAAATTCCAACCTGGACACTATAAAATGTGGTGTCCTTCAAGGTTCCAAGTTTGGGTGGACCAATGCTTTTTTCTAAGCTACAGTAATGATTTGCCAGCAGCAACTAAATGCCTGTTCGATGCCGGCACCACTCTATTGATCTCACAACTGGAATTAAAACTAAACTTGGAACTAGAAAAAAATTCAAAATTGGGTTAATGCAAGTACATCAACTGTTAATTACAAAAAAAGTAAATTCGTACTATTTTCTAAAAATTCACCTTTAACCTCTCCATTCAACCTCTCTTGCGGTGGTCTCACAATAGAGTGCTAAATACCTATGTGTTGTAATAGATTCGCGGTTAAATTGGGATCTACATACTGTTCATTGGGTAAAAAAAAGTTGCGTGTGGTTGCGCGACACTGTATATGTTGATCTGCTTCGTAAAGTTTGTTTCCCTGTTGTTCATTGTCACCTGCACTGCGCAACACTTATTTCGGTAACTGCAAATACTGTACAACCTTGTCGTCAGATTGTTCAATTAAATTAAATAACCGAGCCATACGCAATGTTTGTAAAATTCACATCAACGAACAAATATCCAGAAAAGATACGCAGTTTTTCTACTTATACCCTTCAGATACAAAACATACAAATACGAACTTGCAAAATACATGTGTAAGATATGCTATCAGAAGCTACCAAAAGGAATTACAGAAAGAGCATGAACGCACATCAAACTATCACTATTTCACACACAACTTGATATAGGATACTAGTGATTCTTTATGCAAGTCCGTGAAACAACAGCGCCGTTCTGTTTACAGAGGCTTTAATGGAATGCCATTCCGAACGATTTATCAAATAGACCATACTGTACTTTTATAAAATGATCAAAGTTGCTCTTTCAGATTGACTCTTTGTTATCGTGTATATGTGTCTAATTCTGTTCTTAAAACCAGGCAGTTGCCGGGTTGTCTGTAATTAGTTTCACGCCTGCGCTACTGTTGGTCGCAATTCGATTCTTGCTGACTATTACACGGCTTTGTCCCTTGTGCTTCTTGTGTTTTCTTTACCCTTTTGTTTCCTTTCTTTGCGTTAATCATATCTTTGATCGCCTTTCTCTTTGTTCTTGTTAAGGTTTAGCTGACTTGTTGACCTCGCGGTCATTTCGCCAATCCTGTCTGTTTATACCATGTTTATGCATGTTTATACCATGCGTAAAAATACGATTGATAAGCTTCAGAATTTGATAGAGCAACTCGAAGTCCTTCATCAGCTTATTTTAAGCACGATCGTTTATCGCTTTTGATCAATTACGAAGATGAGAAACTTTGTTCACACAATTATGTAGTGCAAAACTTAAACATTTAAATAGCTATCGCTGAATTTTAATCTGAGAGTTCTGTCATTTCGTAGTTCAAGAAAGTTTTCTCTTACAGGCAAGGATAATTCTTGCGTTGACATTTCAGCATTAGCCGAAAAAGGATTTCGGATCCAATCGTAGTGTTCCGTATAAATTGTGAAAAAATAATGGTGATATTTCTGATGTAACGAAGTACTCTTGGGCCAAATCCAACGCAAATTGTGTCAATAGTTCTATTTCAGTGGCTTCTTGTAACATTTCCAGCCATCCCGTGTTAAATCAGTTTTCCAGATTACTATTTCTATTCAAAGCCTTCTCACTTGTCAAAACATGTCAGTATATTTTCATTTTCGTGGAAATATTAAACACTTACCTCTAAAAGGCTGAGAAGTATGAAAAACAATCTGGAATTCTGGATTTCAGCCATTAACGAGATGTTCCGCGACATCGTGTTCTTTCCAGGTAGAACAGAACCTACGTTTGTTGTACAAACTTTGAAAATCAATGGCATTTCATCCTATTTCGCAGCACAGTATTTTATGTCGTACAGATGCGCCAAGAAAATATCCTTCATGCACACTGAACACATCACAGACGTGGCAAAAAAAGAGTAGATATCTCTTTTGTAAACTACCAAGGCTTTTCTCGGTTCTGAGATTAAAAAAGGTTGACATTTGTACTGAAGGTGGGAACACTTCGCAAATGGGTTTCACCCGGCGCAAGTCGACGTTTAACACATCTATGAGTTAGACCTCATACAAACCAATTGAAACAAGCGACTTCTGCTTGGCTTACATAATAGATGATGTCACACAGAGGTTGACCGATATGGTTTTTGTGGATATTACGTCCATCAGTGCTACTTTAAGGCGGAAAAAAAACAAAACACTCAATTAGTTGAAATTTACATTTTTTGAAATAACACTAATTAAGACCATATCGAATCAGTGAACCCAAGTGCATTAAGTGAAACTCGTAACAATGGTTTGTTGCTTGCAATTTTTATGATTCCACGTGCTTGGGGTTCAGTTTCGTTACACTCGCTTTAGTAATCCTTGCAGAGCAGTGTTCTTAACCTTGTTGAATGCATTAACCCTACAAGTTTCATCCGTACACAGTATTTTTAAGATGTTTTGTGAGGCCGAAATGGTCTCTCAAATTTTTCCAACGGTCTCTCAAAATCCAGCAGAATCTACTGCATAACTATCGCCAAAATTAACTAAAACTTCGCTTTACGATCATCTCGGTATTCAGATAAAATAGTGGCGGTCTCAAACTGTCTTAACGGCACTAGAGGTCAAACTTGAAAAAACCATGTCCGTACATTCACCGAATCCTTTGTAATTGGTAAATTAAAATATGATTTCGTCAAAACAGAGACATATATTGCATTGACGCACAAAACGAAACGTGTATCGGAGTTACACCGAAGCGAGGTCAAGAACCACCGTTGTATGAGACGAAGGATGTCGGACAAGTCTCATTCAGGCCATTAATTAGCCAATTTATAGTTACATCCTTATAAGGAAAAAGTTATATTCGTGCATCAACTGCCTATTTAAAACAGCATGGTTTCTGCTTTACAATTCGTTTATATTCATGTTCAAGTTAACGACGCAAATTATCAGAAATGAAATGGACGCAAATTTGTTGGGTCGAAAAGCAGCTTAAGCGGTTCACAGCAGATGCGTAGTCACAAACTTTCCATAGAAAGAAAATAGTTAAAACTTTCTTCCAACTTATTTTGCCAAACTGTTTCGAACGCTAAACCTGTCTGAACACAATTCTTTTAACGTTGCTTCGGAATATGTATCAAGCAAAGTACCGTTCTACGACATTCGATAATCGCATGAAACACGTTAGCACAGTGCTCTTCAACCTTTTCTGTTATGGTGCACCCTAAAGATATTTACTTAAACTCATGCACCCTATTTACTGACACTTCCCTCGTGTCCCCCACCTCATTGCTCCCATGTCTGGAAGTACCCGGGTCTAAATAAGCAAGTCCCCTAATTCAGTAACTCAGCTACATAATTCAGTTGATAATGGCTCATTGTCCGTTGCTTATGAATCACAAATAATCATCTAATTACAACAATTAGCTTGAAATGGTCTGATGCTTATGCAACACACTTAAGAATGTGCAAAGTCTCGGTTATATCCTGAAAGTCATTGATTGGTTATTGGTTCATTTTTGCTAACAGAAAGTTTTTGTAAAAAGTATCTGTTTAGTGTGACAAGTTTGTGATGCACCCACGTGAACCCTTTCGTAGCGGTGCACCCCGCACATATGTTGATGCACCCTAGGGTGCACCGTGCACACCGGTTGAAGAGCGCTGCGTTAGCAAATGCGAAACAAATCGTCTTGCAAGTCCTCCCATGATTTATGTTCGCCAATGAAAAAGCTCATAAATAGTTGGACCTCATTTTTCACAGTTCTCGTGAAGCTGCGCCGGCATGATTTTTCGCGTCTGCAATTGATCGCGATTAAAACCTTAACTGATGGAAGTCCTTGCGGCGAACAATTAAGTGATGTGAAGTTACTTAATGTGAAGTTAAGGCAGTCAAATGGCTTGTTCAGTGCTTACAGCTAATGTTTTACACAAAAGATAACTGGAGCAACGGGTCACACATGCAGAGTCGGACACTTGAAGCGACACTCATTTTGAGGCGGGCCATATTTAACTTACCAGCATTCGGCTCGGTACAGCGCAAGCTGCTGCACACAGAAGTAACGCGTGACTATGAGAAGATACTAGTGCATACATTAAACATCTATAGTATGTAACATGCGTTGCGTGCTTGTCACGCGCATTGCTGCATGGGTTGTATGCAGCAGGGGCGATCTCCTTACGTAAGAAAACATCCACACACCTACCTGTCTTGCACAGAGATTGAAGTATGGCGATGGAGTCTGTGATAGAAAAGTCCACTTTTGGCAAATAAGCACCGAATCTTTTATTCTTGTAGGGATAAGTAAGAAAACTGCAGTAACCCTGAAATTTCAAATTTTCTGCATAAAAAACTTTTTTCCCAACTATAATTATTTATATAATATATGCCCAACTTGACAGCAAACATAAATTGGAAACGTGTGAAGTTGAGCACTTCATGCAGTTTAAATATATCAGCACCAGCTAAAAACAGGTGTCGGGAGGATCTTTCTTGCTCTTGGATTGCAGGTGGGTCAGCTCAAAATCTCACAAGCCGATCGTTAGCAACTGCACGTAAATCTACAGGTCATACGGCGGNCACAATCACTCTAATGCTGAAATCAGAAACCAGCACCCATTGACTAGGATGTGACGTACGTGAGCAGATTTGTAAGTTATAAGATAGATACACATATTCAAACCTACACAGAATATATTACATGGCCCTATCGTGGGAGGAAAACATGAAGACACTGTAAAATCCAAAGCAACAAGTTTGAAGCAATTCAGTGAGCTGCATTGCGCTGCTATACCAATGTTGAACAAAACATGAACGAGATACGATACAAAACAGTTCTTAATAAAGTAAATGGCTAAACCTATCCCTGAAAGTAGCAATGTGGAGCAATTTGGATGTCTTACACTGTTTTATCGCCCGAGTCCACGATAAACGTCTTCATATGCAAGAGATTACGACCGAAGAAATCAAGGGGAACAACGCGCCAAGATACGGACCTCACGTACGCTGCGTCACCATCCGAAGCCGCCGGCGCATCAGCGAACATGAACGTGCTGACGTCGATCATGGAAAGGTAAGAAGTTCAGGCGCCCCCATGCGGCAGACTACCGATCGAGTTGAGTAGCTCACACCTGAAGTACTACCGGGAAATACTAATCCCAGGGTGCAAAAGTGAGGTCGCGCACTCGCGCCGCGCGAGCAAAAACTTGCAGTGCGCGTACGGGATTTAAGCGAGTAGCAGTGCTTATAGTTTATCATTTTAAGTGCAGTATTATGACAAAGTTGTATGTGTGTGCTACTAAAAGTTTCTACTAAAATTCACAGAAAATTTTGCACCCCTGCACTAATCTTCTTCTTCCTTCGCTTGAGCGAGTTCTTTTATCCACTGCCAGCGCGCCTAGATATCGGGGCAGGTGTTGAGCAGCCATTCGGTTGTCTCATCGTGTAGTCCGTGGGGTGTCGATGGATTGGACAGTGGAGGACGACATGGTCGACGGTTTGTTCTGCGCCACACTCACAGGCTGCAAAGGAGACCATACCCCATTTGCACAGGCAGGAACAGAAACGTCCGACACCGGTACGAAGGTGGTTGAGCCGGACCCAGGCTCTTCTTGGGAGGGTCATTCCGGGGGTGTGTGTACCGGTGTCTGGAACTGAAATGCGGAGTCTTGTGGAGTTGTCCGCCCACTCCGCGTTCCATTGGTGATCCGCCCACTGCGCCGCACGTACGTTGTTGTTGTCAGAAAAAATGATGAGTTGTTGTGCGGCGGGTACAAATGGGTGTCTCGATTTGAGGCGCCGTGCAGCTGCACCCGATG
>JGI24021J15306_10005879_pt1 | contig 14640 bp, 9 predicted proteins | sample Ectturendosymbi1_FD_15306 | JGI IMG/M metagenome (IMG submission 15306)
GTGATGGCGACATTGTGTTCGTCGCCATTTCGCAAACCATCTACGTCTTTTGTGAATCATCTTCTTTAGAGTTAGATTGATCCAGGGTTTAGCATCTACAGATGTTGACTTCGTCGATTCTAACATTCTAAAGGGAATACAAGTACAAGCACTTTGGTTTATTATGTCAGATACGTTGATGCTTGGTTCTTTCTACCTTCTTATAGGGAGTTTTAGAGCCAGAAACATCTTGAATGCGTTCATCTTCCCATGTATTGAAGAGAAATGCTGTGGTATCTGTTGTCTGCAGTTATTACATTGCACGTTGGCATTCACTTTTAGCAGAGTGTGCAAATTGCGCAGGTTTCTATTTCGACAAGCGTAGTAGAGTGAAGTGGACAGCAGCGCTCTCAGTCGAATTCATTCACCATCTGCTTTAGTTTTTTTTTTTAATTTTGAAGCATGCTTGAAAATTGCTTCCTGCAAATTTTCAAGGCGGGGTGAATTAGGTTTTAGAATGACTGCATAAGTTGATGACTCTTTGTAGGTGATACACCCAGTGAAACCTCACTTTATTAAACAACATAAGTTGTAACCTGCGGCGGCTCATGTGCACTACAGCGTTTTTTTTCTGGCTCCAAACCTGAAAATGTTTATGGAAAATTATTTTTTACCTAAAAACGTCTGATGATCGTTTATGAAACGTTAAAGCAAACCTGAAAATGTTTACGGAATCATTTAGTCTCAAAGAACACTGAAGCATTGTCACCATCCAAAGCGAGGATATGCATTAAATTCATTGAATATTTGTCCTGATGGTATAAAGGAAGATAGCGGAACAAATTTGCATTGCTGAAAAACGTCACGAGAGAATTCGCCTGTAACTCTCACGAGAGTTTGAATACATTACAAATGTCAGTTTTTCTGATAATAAAAACTTGTCGGTCATCTTTAAGGTGTAGTGTCAAGTGCTTCAAGCCATTTTGTGACTTAAATGCATCCTTTCTCATTATTGTTAAGAGCGGTAAATGCTACACGGTATTTTCGGAAATAATCTGGTTTCAAAGAGGTAATCAGTTTCATATATTTTGATGAGAGCTGGCGTATACTCTGTAAGTAGCAGATGATGATCGCTAACTTATCGGCGGAGACCACCACCATCAATCCAAAATTTTACAAAACAAGGTGGAGGTTGTTTCTAATATAATTAACAAGATTTCTAAAAGATCAAGCTACTTCACAAATGATAAAGAAATACTTTCAAAGAATCTGCTTTGAAATCAGTCACTTCAAGAATTATGAAAACATACACAAAGAGCAACGTAAATTTATGTAGCGAGAAGGACCAAACTGTACAAATAGATAGTTCTCTGCTAAAGGTTATACTATGAAACTGCGTTGTCTTATTTCATTCGTTTAAAACAACCGGTACGACTAGTGTAGGAGGCAGGATGGAAGGACTCAAGTGCACCCCAAAACCGTTTGATTTAGTGAAAGTGCGGGCAAAATCCTTTAATATCCGGGCAAAATCTGTGGCAATTTGGGTAAAATGTATGAAAATCTTCGCAAAATTGCTGTATGTGCTTTGATTTTTGATTTTAGAAAAATAGCACCCAAAATGAAAGTGCAGAAGTTTTTCTTTTTTTTGGAGGTTATGTTTTTATTTCGTTCTTTTCGGGCACGTTTGGGTGAAATTTGGGCGAAAATGGGTGCTTGAAGTGCCTTGATTTGAAAAAAAATGAACTCAACATTCATGAAATGTAGTCGTTTTTTTGGAGGTCATTATTCTCTTTGGAGTTTTTTCGGGCACGTTTGTGGAAATTCGGGCAAAAATCCTTCGCATCCCCCAAACTTTGCCTGCTCCTACACCTGTGACCGGTACATTTGCCACGAAATGAGCTCCTAAAGGTATGAGGAAATGAACACTCTTGATTAAAGTTTTTTTTCAGATTCCATATTCTGCACTTGTTCCTCGAAATAACAAATGAGACTTTGGCAGCCAAACAATGCCGGTCAACAAAAAAATGAAAATTTCAACTGAGGCAAACATGTGCTTTTATGACAACTTTTTGTGTAAAAAATGTTATATATAGATATCTGACTGTGAACGGATTTTACATTATTGGCTACATTGATGTCCTTTTATTGAGTTGCCTTTTGGAAACGTCTAATATTGTTTCACCAGATTCTCGTTATGTGATAAAGGAATAAATGTATATCTGCCTCAGCAAATTTACTTACCACGAGTTGTAGAAAATGTGCCGCTACAAAATGCAGGAAATTTCTGACTAACCGACCATTATCAACATAATACTATTTTGGTACAGGCACATCACTCTTGTCACAATGAAAACCCTGAAATCTTGAGCGTTTTCGCCATTGTAGTATTACTTTACAAAACTGACTGAATAAGAAATTCAAACAACTACACAAGTGAGGTTAAGTTCTGTGTTATGCAAGTGCTTCTTCATTCCGCCTCAGTCCAAGTTAGCGTCGCATCTGTCCTTGTCTTTATCAACCAGAACTTGAGTTGCATCAAGCGAATTCACTTGAACCGCTAGATGAGGAAAGCAGTACAACCAGACTTGTTCTTGGCAGTGCGGCGTTTGCTCCTTTCCACAGCAGCAAAGTTACTGCTGTGCTGCCATGAATAAGTCTGGTTGTACTGTTTTCCTCATCTGGCGGTCCAAGTGAATTCGCTTGGAAGTCACAAACGTGTTAATTACCTAAGCTTAAAGAGGAATCAGGGCAAAGTTTTCGCAAACACTAACCTGTAAATCAGTGAACCTGTAACACAATAAAAAACAGTACTGTTAAGAAACTAATGCGGTTACAGTAACACATAATAAGAAAAAAAAAAGAAAAATGGCAACATTTCTTAAGCTTTCTCTTTTTTTTATGGTAACAGCTGTTTCTCTAGCTTGGTAGAAATTTCTCGTATGAAGCATTGAATCAAAGTTTGTAGCTTCGTTCGGAGCCTGTAGCTAGTGTGTGAATGAACGCATAATTGTTTAATACATTAATATGGAACATGCAGATTGCGAAAATATGTAGCCTAATAGAAGACATCCAAGCTCAGATTCAAGTTTAGCACCCCAAATTATCTTAAATATTTTCTCAGCGTCCATGTAAGAAAAAAATTGTTGATCGGTGTTGCAAGCTTCATCTAAGAAATCTTGACTGTATTGTTTACATTCTGAATAAGGATACCCGATTGCTCATCACCTGAAACAGCCTCAAACGCGCTAATATTGGAGTCCTTCCGAATAGCCAGTCAGCAATTCTGTCAATTCTGGACTATCTGTCCTGGTGCAGCAGGTGGAGAACATTTGATCCTCTTCTGGCGTGCAATTTAAGTTTTTGGGGATTAAAATCTACCAGAGCTCCGACAGTTCAAGAAAGTCATTTGAATAACAGGGCCGTCGCCTGGATGCCGCAGCAGGGGGGAGGCAAAAATCACAAGGGAGGGCACATATGTAAATACAATGTTGGATGTATGCAGCAACCGCCACGAAAAATGTTGCTTGCGATATGTAAACTTTGTTCACATTTAACTCGACCCAGAAAGGTATGCAGATATGAACGCCGAACCTGCTCAGCACCGTCATTTGATGTTTCGCATTCCGTGCACGGGAAGAGACAAGAAATAGCATATTTTGCAAACCGTTAAAACTGCTATTTCCTTGTAGATTGTCCTCGCGTTTCACCTTTGCCCCTCGCCTCCTCTTTCATGTGACACGGCATATCAGGCGGTTCGTTATAGGCCTACACCAGAGATAAAGCAAGTGGACCATACAACGTGGCAATTGAAGCACAAAAGCAGAAAGAATGTCATCCTATGAACCTCTCCGTTTAGAACGAACTTCGTCAAAGAATGTTTTATAGTCATTTCTGGAATCAACATAGCTCTGTTATCTGTTACACGTGAATCCTTCAGTAAACCCAGAGCCGGATTTAGCTGATGCGATGCTTCTAGGCTAATCCAATTGTAAGGTACCATCTCCCACTGTTACTAGGGAAAATAGAAAAGCGCTAGGCCGAAAATGATGATACTGACGCACTAAAACAGATGTTTTCAACCTGGAGTACATTTGCCTATCTAACGAGATACATTTGAGGTTAGCAATATAAGAGAAAAAATAATTACATGATATTTATTTCGAAGTATTTATACATATATCAAAATCATATGCTTATTGTTAAATATATCTATGAATAACCGTGATAAAATATTTTGTCGTATGAGATTTTAGAGGTACATGTTCATTGTTCATCTGTCGAAATACTGAAGGGGTACATGCTCATGTGTCGGAATGCTTAAAGGGTACATGGGAAAGAAAAGCTTGGGAACACCTGCTCTGGAAGTACGCTCACAAACAATTTGTAGATCCTTATTGCGAGTGCCCGATGACTGCACTTGTTCTTACTTTCCCGCAAAAGCGTTCGATGACACGGAATTGTGTAATGCATGATTGGCTGGCAGGAACACTATTGTAATATCGACAGGGGAGATAAACAAAAACGTCACGGTTAAAGTTTTGAAAAAACACACGGTCAACGTCAACTTTGCATCTTTTTTTCTTCGCTGTGCTCAACAATAGCACCCAAAATATACAATTTCCTAAAAACCAAACACACCACACATATAGACTATGTAACGGCCGTAAGGCCAAGGGCTGTGAAAATCTTGCACACACAAGCAAAACACGTGAAGTAAAACATCCCAAATGGTTGCAACTGCTGTAGGATCACGATTCTGTTGTTACTTTTCCAGAGTGCAAAGAATCGAACGCAACGAAACCGTTGCGCGAAAGAATGTGAGGTTTAAACTTCCCTTATGCTGTCTTTATTGAAATACGTGTTAAGAAATAAAAAACTACCATCATCCAATCAAGTCAGGCTGAACAGAGCACAATAAACAATTAAAAGGGTTTAGTTCTGGTCTTCATAACAAAATAATCTAGGATTTCATTAAAATTTGTTTGCCTAAGTTTGGCATTTTTAATACACCGACTGCTTAATGTTGGAAAACCTGTCCTGGAACATTGTGATCCTTTAATTCAGTTTTACTTTTTTTGCATCTTTAGAAAGACCCTTCTCCTGAGCAGTTTGTGACCATCAAACTAAGAAATAAGACTCCGCGTGGTTGGACAGACCGACCAAGAACCACTAATCTAACGCATCAGACGTCAGACCCAAACGCTGCTCTGTCATTTTCTTGCTGTTTGTTTTCTCTTTGTCTCCTAGGGTAGAGTTATGTGGTTGCGATTTGGCAAAGTGACTTTTATTTATTATTTAAGCTCAACAAAATTTCTTTGATTTGCTTAAAATGGAAGCAGTACAAACCTGCGCAAGTAGTGTACTCAATGGCAATCAGATTTTTGAATGACTGAATAGAAATGTAAAGCAACAGTGTTTTTGTTGTAGGCTAATGCTAGTCTTACACATATCACTTATCTGCGGTATAACCCTTAAGCTTTGACCAGGTGCGTATCGAATCTTTCACCTAATCCACACGTAACAATCGACACGATTCACCAAACACAGGACGCAACCAAAGTGCTTTGAGTATACCGACACTACGGTCGGCATGCGGCTTGACCAACGGTCATATTGAGATTCATGGAAATCCGTCGGAAGACCCTGGCGTTGTCAACACAAAATCTGATTAGATGAATGAAAATTGAAAACATAAATTGTTGACAAGTGCTTATTATTCGAACTGATCATATACAGTAACGGCACCGGCTATAGACTCTATGTGTACCACAGTGTGCTGGAGGGTTCCTTGGATCTTGAGGCCCTAGGCTTAGGTATGCATAGCCTATTGGTAAATCCGGCCCTGAGTGTACCCAAATTACGTGTGGCTACTCAAAAACACATTTCACAGTACCTTGTGTTTCGCACAACTTTACTGTCCGTCATGAAATAAAAACAAGACGCGCTCTTGGTTTATCGTAAACGAAGATTTTGTTTACAGAGAGCATTCAAGACCCTTATGTTGGCAATTCTGGCGACTAAAACAGTGGAATTTTGCGCTTTTGTTTACCTGACAAACTAACGCAATGTCGCAAACTAGAGTCATTCAACAAGCTGTTGCTGATTGACTATCTACAACTGCGCGTAGTAATTCTACAACTTCGTGGTAGTTCGTGGGATGAAACATGAAATGGGGGGCCACAGTGTTTAAATGGGGGGGCGGGAACCACTGGCCCCCCCGCTGGCGACGGCCATGTTAAATAAACGAATTGCATGTAAACCTAAAAAAGACAAAATTGACTGTAGTTTGTCGTCAGAGTGTTCGCAGATTGCGTAACCCTGCTCTGGTTACCAGAAATACTTAAGCATGTTGGTATAATTTGCCAAAATGACTAAAAATTCTTCGAAACGTTTTAAGAGCACAGGCACAATTTTCAACAACTCAGCAAATATTCTCAAGCTCATTTGACCCGAAAAAACAAAATTGTTGCATTTCCAAATATTTTTTTAAAAAACAAACATAATTTTCTTCAAAAACGTTGGAGGTGCACATAATCAAAAGGCACCATAATAACAGGAAAAATGCAGAAATACCTCCAGTAGCCTTTGTTGGCGGTCGGGTGACGACCAAATTTTTTTATGCTCGAAGAATGTGTTTTTGCTTGCAAAAAACGGAAATTAAGTTGAGACGTGAAATGTGTTATTATTCAGTATCCTTTCGTACTGTTCGTGCCCGCAAGGTTCTCATAACCAAAATGGCAAAGTTCCTTTCACAGGTTAATTCTGAGCAGCCCAGGTTCACCATGAGCCGCGCGAGCAGACGCAGGTGCATCAGCCAATTCCCTTGCACATCAGGCATGCACCGCCATCTTGGCCGTAGTCCTCCATTATTCAAAAATTACAAAACAATAATATCAGCTACTGAAGGAGTCAGCTTAGCAGGTGTATTTCGAGTCTTTAAAATTTAGTTCAAAACTGAATTGCGCTCATTGTCAAAAGAAACTAGAGTGAGGTTGTTGTTTTTGGAGAGCTCCATTAACAAAGAAACTAAAAAAAGAGAATTTCCGCTTGAACGTCCGAATTTCCGATCATGCGCATGAATATCTCACTTGATGCAAGTAATTCTCCATCAGTATCGTCTGAAATCTGTGCTCAGCAGATCTGTCCTTGCAGCCTGCGTGCAGTTCTTTTCGATTTCCAGTCTTTGAAAATACAGCTTCCTTCTTCAGTGACATGTTCGTTATTGTCTTGCGTGAAAACAGTGTTATCTAGTCAGTTCGAAATGCACGTATCTTTTTGCTCTTCGTAATGAATTTGAATCAACAAATACGGTAGTTTTACAATGGTACAATTTGAAAAACCTTGAATTCGCCAAACCTATTTGTGGTCAAGGTGGTGCAGTAACTAGCGCAAAAATGTCAAAACCGTCTTACGATTTATTTGCCTGGTGCACAATTTTGCTATTATCGGTCCTAGCAATATTGGTTACGCTCAGGAAGGTACTACACTACAAAAAATTCTATGGAGGTTAGTAGATATTGAGATAACAATGCCGTTAATACGTTTAGCGTAGCCTACGAAGGCGATCAACAGAATCCACTTCCTTTCGTTTCCACACAATCTTTTGCTAAAAAATAAGATTTTTCTTCAACATTTTACGCCTTCATTTGCGCAGAAACTTGCGCGAAAAATTGGTTGTTTAAAAACGAAAGAAATGAAGTGCGGTGAAGCAGGGAGCTAATAAATCAAATTACTCGCAACTAACCATTGCACAAACAATAATAACAAACTTTCTATTACTCTGAAAATAATCACCTGAAGTTAGCGAATATTGCACCGATTGCGGAATCGCCCTATTCTGACTGGTGCAGATTCGATGCGAAAATGATATGCAAACAACTTGGGATAGATTTGCATGAGACAATTGAACAATTTGTTGCTTGCAGCTGGAGATGATTTTCTGAATGTCAGTGGATCATAGACAATATTTTGAAGAAAAATTGAAGTCTGTTGGCTCAGTGAAGCAATATTGCTGATTTGTAAAAAGTACTGCAGCAGAGAATTAAACTCTTTGATTCTGTAGTCGAGTTATTCAGCAATAGGTAAATATAGAATAACGTTGCACTGTATCACAGGAGTGCTGCCTTATTGTGCGTACTTTCAGTGNTGTGCTTAAAGTCTGCGATGTTTGCTGTTGAGGAAATCTTTTGCAATAAAATGAATNTTGAAAGACCATGATTTCGACAACATGAGTGATTTTTACAAGCCGAAANCTTTAATGATATAGCAACGATTTCGCGTTTTTCTAATGTCTGAAAACTGTAAACGGACTAAGAAAAATAACGTGGAAATATTNCTTGCAAAGATATGGNAGTAGAAAAAGGCATGAGAAAAGTGATGAATAAAAATTAATTATCNCAGAAAAATAAAGAAATTTTGTCTATGATGTAAATCGTTCATTAACTGATAAAGCATAAAATGCCAAGTTAAATTATTTTACCAGATATATAAGAAGTTACCTAACATTTGACGTCCAGTAATTGATGAATAGTTTTCTGAANTATTTGTCTAAACCAAGAAAAAACATTGTTGATGCCAAAACCTGGCAATTTATATAACCTGGATTATTCCATTTGTTTGANATTGGTAAAGCTGTACTTGATATTCAGGCATGNATTTCAAAACCTTGATTAAAAAACATACTTTTCTTTCCAATTTTAAATAAGCGTTTCTTTCAAACAGCTTTCTCCCGTGCGATAGTTTAAGTAGATGTTTTCAGATCGAGCCAAGTCAATGTCAATCCTCGTGAACACCTGGCCATTAGTTACAAAATTTTGCAAGGCGTAAATTTCTTTCGGTTTTACACAAATCGTTGTTTCTAACAAGTTTCCCACCTGATGGAGATTCACCTTTGCCTAGAAGCCTAATATTTCTTCACTTTTGGCAATTTAACAAACCTGAAAAGCAAAATCGTTTACTGCTGAAAGTTCTTATCCACTTTCGGAATCCAACAACACAAGATGTTTTCTCCATTTCTTTTGGGATTTAAGGTAGATTTGAGCTTCGTTTCAGCCAAAAATTGAAACATTTTTTACAATTTCGGAAACATTTACAGCAGTGGCTCTTAACCGGGGAGGCGTGCCCCCCTAGGCGGCGTCAACAAATCTCCAGGGGGTGCGAGCCCTTATGCGTCGTAGAACATGGAAAGTTTGATCAATAAATGTACAAATAAACACATTTGTTTTTACAGCTTTTTTAAGTTAGGGAGGCTTGAAACAAAGGATTATCACTTAAGGGAGGCGTGGTAGAAAGAAGTTTAAGACCACTGATTTACAGTGAAATAAGGCAGCAGCATTTTTGTCTCATTGCAAATGTTGTTAGTGNAGGAAAGGCACTATGCGGTTTGTTACAACAAATTTTGTTAGGTTATTAATCGCCTCTAGGACGTGGTTAATATTTTATCGATCATTGTGTATATGTNTAATTCAATCCATTTCTTTAGTACATTTCATGTAAAAAATCGCAAGTTGCAGGCAAAATTCAAGCAGTTCTTTATGTGCAAACAAACATTTGCACTTATGTGCAAACAAACAGATCTCTATGTGCAAAAAACAAATTATGTACAAACAACAAACTGAAATATTTAGCAATTTACGAGAGAATGTTAGCACAGTTTTGAGAAACAACAAAGCAAATGCGCGTTTTGGTAGTAACAGTAAAGTTATAACGTGTTCAAGATTTGCAAAGTCAGAATGTAAATGAAAATTCTGGATTGAAGATCTTCTTTACAGCAAGAGCAAAGTTTCATATTCTTATTTATCAACTGTGCATCTTGATAAGTATCTGCATCTTCAGCATCGTCATTCATCTGCTTCGGAATGGATCTCCATCTTTTGCAAAACCATGCGCAAAAGTTCGGTTTGTTTGCTCAGGGAGGCTTGGACTGCTTTTACTCTGCACAATAACAGTTGAAACGTGAGAGTTTGCTGAAAAGACAGCAAGTTAGTTATAATTTGGAGAGGTGAACCGTTTTTTCAAACCCATTTCGATGCTGAAAATCAAACAATGTAGTGGTTTAAGCTTAAGTTTCTTGACGTTGCCATGTGGAGCGTGCACCACATTGGACCTTGTGCGTTTTCACAATTTGACTTACCTCTGTTTAAGTTTGTGCATCTCAACTTGCAAATGCTCCATATTCAGATCCTTATGAGGTTCAAGCGCGCTGGTGAAATTTTCCCGTTTGCTACTGTGTTCACCTATCTGTTAAAATCAAGTAAAATACTGCTATGAAATTATTAATATTTCCAAGAACTTGACGAACAAAACAAACAGATCAAAATCTGGAAAATATGACATCTATACTTTCTGCTTCAAACCTGGTTCGAAGGTGTTTGTATTGCGAATAACTCAAAATTTTTTAATTCTAAATTGACGTTTTTATGTCTTAGGGTAACCTTCTTCAAACTTAAGTGACAACATTTGTGAAGTTATATAAAGTAAAATCTAATCTAAATTTGCAGTGTTTTGCTCTTTCAAATTATGACGTTCCAAACTTTAGAACGTCCAGTATCAGCACGTTACTGATTTTCGCTTAGTTGGTTCACACAAAGGTCAATTTGTTTTGTTTGGAGAAAACGTGGAATCTACGAACAACTTTCGAAAAAGTCAAGCGGGTGGAGCACCACCCTGTTGTGGTATAAGCGAGAGTTTGAGAAAGCAGGAAAAAAAGGGTTACTTTACTACGGTGAAAATGACAGTACTGCATTACGATTAATGCACTAAAAATGTATGAGGGAGAGAGAAAAAAAATGCTTATGCACAAATAAACGTGATTATAACCGGTGAAGTTTTCGCAGTTGAGTTCCAGCAACAAATAATACCAATAATCAAAGAAGCGAGGCAATAAACTTCCCATATTAATATTAAACAGCACCGTGACCTGAAATTGTAAACTGGTCAATTTGTGGCATATTGGATTCTATAGTGCGATGTATCAATTTAACTATAATTCAAGCAATGTTTACATCATAATTCAAGCACTGTTTGCATCATAATTCAAGCACTGTTTACAATGTTTACATATGGTTAGCTCAAAACATACGTAGCTGCTTTAATTCATTAGTTAAACCAGTGGAAATTTCCACAAAAAGATTTCATTATTTTTACAAAAACACAAAAAATTTTTCCCACAAAGTATTTCGAAGGAAATAGAACAAGCTTCAATTTTTTTCTGCAGACGCGTTATTATTGTTGGCAGTTTTGTCCTCTTGGTATGTGCGAATTAAAAATGTGTATGTGATACAAATATGCACTGTGTTTCCAAATAATCTGTGCAGTATTAAACCGATCAGAATCGAACACAGAGCTGTTTTGGTTATCTTACCGCTTTCCAAACGCGTACAATCCAACATTTTTTGCGATTGGGATAGACAGCTAAACTGGATTTATCCACTTGTTTCAGGAAAGCAGTAGGTAATCTCGATTCCAAAGTAGAGTGATATTTTACCTGCGCCATGAAAATTGACACGAAGCGTATTAACAAAGCTTTTCAGTTAAGCTTTTTTATCTGTTTTGGCCCAGCAATCTAACTCAAAAATATAATGAAACATTAGGGAAAACAACTAAGTCTTACGGCCCAGCTATAACAGGGAAAATGCAATAACTAGGTCGTACATTTTTGTGTATGATTTTCACAATTTTTCAGTAGACCAAGCCCAAAGTGTTACAGAGGAATTCATTAAAAGAACCCTACATGGTTCTACTAAACTGACGTTTGAATAAGAGCACAAACTGGATACAATGAAACCTTAATGAACCTGCTAACATACCATAAATATTGATTATGTAAAATTTCGTTCTATTTTATGAGCCCTCCCGTAAGGAGCACTGAGAAATTATTATCTTCATCTGGGCTGAAATGCGACGTTAGCTTTGCGATGTGTTCAAAACTATGTTTCTGTGTCAGGGAAATTCCTTGTCTTGCTTGATACTTTGATAGCTTTAGACTTGCAGAATTAAGCTAAACAATTGTTGATGGGCGGCGTTTGCCGATTTTGTTCAAATAAAAAGCTTAATGAAGGAAGATATGATTTAAGCCGAGTAGCAATTATTCTCAGACTACAAAAAAAACTTTCCAAAATCATTTTCTACAGTGATTTTTGTCATTAATGATGGAGCGAACTGTATAAATTAAAAACACTCTTGCAATCACTAACTGCTCCAGTTACATATATTTGTTTCACCTGCATCGCCAGTCGTTGCAATACTGCGTTTTCTCTTATGGCAGCGATGTCTCCGACAGCCAAACCGATCAGCAGATTAATGAGAAGAATGGGAACCAATAAAATGAACACGTTCAACAAGACCAGGGTCATATTTGGAAAATGTATTGTGCTTGGGTCTTTGTCAACCAGTGCTAAAAGAAAGTGCTCAAAGTAACCAATCTCTCCCAGCAACATCGTCATCACTCTAATTATTGATAACCAGGGGGTACGGAATGAGTTGTCCTTCTGTAAAAAAAGATTAATCAATTGATTCGCTAACGATGTGTAGCACATACAAAATGGAAAAAATAACTTTGAAAAACATCTGAAAAAAATTGAAAAAAAATAAGTTTTGAAATATTGACCTGACAGCGGAGAAATGTCCAAAAAAAGGTAAATTCGGAGCTGCAAAGTTGTGATACGATAACACATCAAACATATGTTTAAACACACCAAACACATAACCAACCTCATTTTGCATAAGTAGATAAAACGCGAATCCAAAAGCAACAATGAGAGAGGAAAATACCAGCAATGTTCGAATCAACGTGTAAAGGATTTGCATAAACATCAAAACATATATTCCGACGATGTCAATGCTGTTCAATGAAAACAAAAGCAATTTGAAATAATTCCTGAATGGGATTAAACATAAAACATTTCCAAGAAACCAAGTAGTTAAAATTTTTGAGAAGAATTTCTTAGCCACATATCAGAAAGGATGTTCAAATTAGGGTTCAACAGCGATTCGGTTGCAATCATTTCAACAACATGGCAATGAAGAAGTGTGACTAATTGTTGAAAAAATTGGAGTTAATGTTGGGCAGACAAAGCATTTTGGCACAGATCTGATTGAGGACATCCGCGGTTCAAAGACCAACGAATGGACATGTGACCGGGATAATTTTGTGATGATAAAAAAGTTATGTGACGTTAATGGTCAACAAATTGCTCCTTAAAGATTAATTGTTGCAGAACTACCTTGCTCGAAGTGTAACACGAATGTTTTTACATTTAAAATTGCGTTTTTTTGCAATTACCGATATGTTTCATTTGCAGTTTTAGTTGCGTTTAATTTTTGAGTTTGTTTCTTTACACGAAATTCAAAAGTAATGCCTGACGTAATTTCCCTAGAATAGTGGTTTTAATCTTGGGTCGCGACCCCAGAAGGGTCGTGAAACATTTATGGAGGGGTCGCGAGGAGATATTGTATGTGCACAGTTGTATCAGATTTATTTAAAAGGGGTTGTTTGATCATAGCGAATTGCTAGAATGGGTTGCGGTACGAAAAAGGTTCAAACTACTGCCCTAGAAGAATAAATTCAATCAAAGGTTAGAACGGAGCAGATTGAGTTGAATTCAAATTATAAGCTTTTCAACGTCAAAATTAAAAATTTTGCTTTGTGACATCCCTTTACATTGGCCATACACCAGATTCAAGTAATTTCATTTACATTTATTTCTTTTCGTCTAACTTTTGCAGAACATTACAACATCTGCCAAAATTTCAACTACTGTATTGCACCGTCTTTTCTTATTTCTTTCGGTCTATAATGAAATTATTATTTTTTAAATCCTAGACATCCTTCGTGAAGCTGAATTTAAAATACAATAGTTCCGTTCAATCTTCATCAAAGTTAACATTTACTAAAGTCTTAGCTGCAAAGACCAGGTAACCTTTTCACCAGAAAAACCAAGATCAACCTTTGGAGACTTGAAAATAGTTTTGTCCACCATTTGATAAACGTGAATTCGTTTTGCGATTGACCTAAGTTTTCTCAACTGTCAATACGCGTACCTAATAAACTGTTTTTTCTTCTGAACTAATCATATTTATTGTCGAATAAACTTCATTTTCACCCGTTAAAATGACTTAGCTATTGATGAAATTCCATATATGGCAAATACCACTATTTGTCATCTGATTATTGTTTTAAACCGCTTTTCAAAAGCAAAACCGCTTGGCTTGCTACATAACATATCCAATGAATCAACCTTGATGAGGATTGGAAAAGTTGTTTCAATGTGCAAACTACCAAAACTACCTTTTCTGAGGAATTATTTAGCTTGCGGAGTGCTTAACAAAGAGTTGTGGTTCGCACAACCAACATTTTTAACTCAAGATTGAATATTTGTGTCCAAAAACAGTAGTTTGGTTTTTGGCTGAAAATTTCTTAGAATTTTGCAAACTACAAAATCAACACAGAACTTGTTCAAAATTATTAAAGCCATAAAGCAATGTTGATAATGAACTTCTCAACATTTACGAAAAAGGCGATCAAGTGTTTTTAATTCTTAATGTTATGAGTGCAGTCAGAGCCGTGGCAAGGGTAAGTGAGGCCCCCCCCGAAATTTCACGCGGGGCCCCCCATACGCTATTGGCCTATTATTATGAATTGCAGTAAAAAGTCGTAACCTC
>JGI24021J15306_10005881_pt1 | contig 14638 bp, 12 predicted proteins | sample Ectturendosymbi1_FD_15306 | JGI IMG/M metagenome (IMG submission 15306)
GTGTACCGTATGTTATCAATAAATGTTTTGTTACAGCCACATGTCTTCAACAGCAGTTTTTACTTTCTATCTTCAGTCAGAGCTAAGAAAAAAGGAAAAAATTTATACCAATTTTTCATTCAAAAATTAAGGGTGCGCGTTATATACGAGTACGCGAATAATTACGGTAAATCAGTAAAGATTTTATCAAATTTTCAGAATCAAGTCCCCTTGTGCAAATTTAAATCCCCTATTCAAGACTTTCTGACGACGGTTCTGGTTTTTAAACCTCACATCTTTTCACGCGACAGTTTAGTTGCGTTCAATTTTACCAGCCTGAAAAAGTAAGAAACACACGAATCGTGAACTTAACAATTACAACCATTTGGGTGCGTTTTGCGTGACGTGTTTTGCTCTTGTTGTGAGATTTGTATAGTCTTGGTAAGCGACTTGCAACGTGGTCCTCACGTTGTGCTTTAAAGTCTTTATGCCGCCACACATGCTATATACTGTAGGTGCAGTGTGTTTGTTTTCTGTTTTTTTTTAACACAGATAAGAAAAAGCAGATGTGATTTTTATAAAAAACGTAGGCCATATGTTTTGTCAAATATTTCAATTGTGGCGATTTCTGTTGGTTTACCGGTGGTAGTTGATAAACCTGTTCCCGCCAACCAAGTAGGATTTCAGTAATTCCGTGCAATTGAACGCTTTTGCGTCGAAGGCAGCAACAAACGCAGTGATCGTCGGCACTTCATAATGATATGGAATATTTTACTGACCGTACTTCCAGAGCGTCATTTTCGAATTTTCTCAAATTGATTAACGCTTTCCATTTTTTCCTCGCAACAGTGGGAGAGAGGCCTCACAAGTGGATTAGCCTACCGCCTCCCATCAGTTAAATCCGGCCCTGATTATGCCTTCTTTTTCACATATCCCCAACGTTTTTCACACTTCGTGTAAACTGAGTGGGACAAACATCAGCACGTTTGTGTAACTGTCCCCATTTTACGATATTGTCTTTATCATATTTGTGAAATATATTGCTAACTCTAAATAGCTAGCCAAATACCTAGTCGTATTTGGGAAGAAAGTTTAGTGCAAGTAGTATAAAAACATGCTACCGCAGTCCCATTTCGCGGTGTTTAATGACATAAAATCCAAACATTTTTCAAAGGCGTTGAGGGACTCTAGCTTTTACGATATCAGCTGCATACGTCAACAAGTCGCTCAAGAATTGGACAAGATCCACGTTTGATATGCGCGCAAGTTTTATGGACCTACTTTCAGAATCGGTGTCTTCGCGCAAAGTTGCTACTCGGCTTCCATTCAACGTGTGCTGACTGCTGATGTACACTAGAAGCGTGTGAAGATAAAATGCGCAATCATTGTGGCGATTACAATGAGGCCTTGCTCAACACCAATTTTGGCTGCAAAAAGCATATTGCATATCGTGCACTCATACCAACGAGATTTTCACAAGCGTTTTTGCAGGAAAATTTCACGAGCAAAAGTGTCATTGATCCACAGGAGCTTGGAACTTCACTAAAAACAAACTTTTAAAACTCAACGAAAATAGGTTTTCTATTTGCCGCTCTAAATCTAAACTTAATCATTCGAGAGAAAAATCGATGCTTAGAAAACAAAGGGCATTAAATATTGTGACTTGGTTGTTGTTTGCCCCCATCAAAATTTCTAGCTACGCGCCTGGTTTGAGGCCTTAATTAAGGCCTCATTTTGTTGGCCTATGACATTAACAGCTTGACCAACGCCACTGTTGAATATCTAGGATAGTTTTTGGTTGAAATTCCGTAGACTCCCTCTAATCTTTTCTAGACATTATGTCAGGGTTAGAAGAAAAAGATACTAACTTTTACTGAGTAAACTTGGGGAGTGTACGTCAAGGTTAAGCGTGAAGGATGGGACAGTGCTTGCTTTTATGAGAAGAGCTTGCTGTTTGGAGAAAGCAAACAGGACTCTTTTATACTTAAACTATTTTCCAAGGTTAATTAGTGTTAAATTCTACCAATTAATCAAAAATTCATTTTTGTACTTTGCAACATGTGGCATATTGCAAATGGACCGTCCAAGGTTGTAGTCAACCTTATTGCCTCCTGAGTTTTAAGTGGTACACTTAACGCAAGAAAGCAGTGTACAACACTGATGCTGAAGGAAACTGAACTTTTATGAACTGTGGAAAGACTGAGGATTGCGCTCGTGGACAACACACGGTTCATGGCTAAACATTTTTTGTACGTTTAACGCTTGCCTAGTTATATATTTATTCCCTAACCACGAAAACCAACCGGATTATTCGACCACGTTGACAGATTTTTGTTGTCACACACTAACGGCAACGATTTTCCTGATTTGGTTGGTTTCTCACCATGGTAGTCCGCAGAAAGTTTTCCAGAAGAGGGCAATCTTGCTTATCGTTTAAGTTCCTGACTATGCAATGCCCCCCTGCTAGCGTCCTGTTCATGACCGGACCAATGCTGCAACGAATGTCTCCGTATCAAAGGCTAATCTTTGACAAACGTTGGCAAACACCAGGTCTGGTCACTTTAACTGAATACCTGCAATCACTGATTAACTTTCTCATCCTTGGCTCCACTTGCTTGTAAATTATACAGTTTCGTTCAGATTTCTCAAGTCACAAATGACTTAATTCGATATTGTCTAACTTTTATTGCGTAGAGATCGCGCACACATGTCGAAATTGCTAAAAACAGGGAAATGGGATGATAAAACTTAAGTTTGCCAAACTGACACATTTTCAACCAAGCGTTTTGACTCATATAAATTTCAATTCCTAAAGTTCAGGTTTTTGAAAATTTGCGTATATGCATTTTAGTTTGTCGTCGTTAAAATATTATGTCAATGCAAGTAACGTTTGTGCTTGCCGCATAGACTAACAGCTTCTTGATAGATAAAAGGAAGTGCAATGACGGGCCAAATAATGAGACCAAAAAATTCCACTCAAGTCAATCCTTCACTTCTTCTAATTCCATCCACTCCCCATCATTTTGAGAGTCTTCTGCTAATGGTGGCAGAACGTCGACTTTCCTGGGACGTAGCTTAGATTTTTTGCTTACAACCTTGACTGGATTTTTAACCGGAAGGCCTGAGCACAGGCCAGCATTGTCCGACTGATCAGCATCGAGCTGACGAGGACGGCTTGGCGGAGGTACGTCAACAGGTAAAAAACTCTCTTCAGCCTCTGTGCGTAAAACAGCAACAATGAAGTTTGAATTCGTGATTCCGCTGGCTATAGCAGCAAGCGTAAGCAGTCATTAAGAAATTTTTAACTTTCATTACAAAAATCGAAGGGATTGATTCACTAATTACTGACTACCGAAAATTGTCAGAAGAAAGTTTTTGGGATGCGACATTTACTATTGTTCTTGCAACATTATCAATATGATGCTATGTTGGGTTTCGAGTCCCATAAAACAGCTGAACACTTAAGGTAAATTTGTGGAAAAATCTGGATGTTAGAAAATATCGTTGAACCCTATAAATACATGTCAGTGAATCAAGAAAGATTAACTGCATTCAAAGTAACTGCAATTACTGACACCCAGGATATGTGGATGCAATTCGGCATGAAACAACCAAAATTTCTAAATCTTACCTGACTAATCGTTTTGATTGCTTTACACTCTTAATGATTAGTACCAAATCTCATTTCAGTCTTGTTTAAAAAGACAATTGTTCCAAAAGTACTTGCAGATTGGCGTCTTCAGTTAAATTGCATTAGTGGTTAAAACGACCCATAAAATACAACCAAAAGTGATGATTTCAAATAGGAAAATGTTCTGAATTAGACAATGAAACAAAATCAACCTGTTAAAGCATACAATAAAGCACTAAATTAACATTTCATAATTATATGACTGTTCCACTCATAACCAACTATTGTTCACAAATAACCAACCATTATTCACAAATAACCAACCATTATTCACAAATAACCGACCATTATTCACAAATAACCGACCATTATTCACAAATAACCGACCATTATTCACAAATAACCAACCATTATTCACAAATAACCAACCATTGTCAGCTGTAGACGGCGCTTGTTTCGATGTAGCGGGATAAATTTCTTGACGTAGACGCTCATTATCTTTCCTTGCAACGCTGCGCAAAATGATACATATTTTCGTAAGGCTGTTCTCGGATTTATTCGAATTTTTCAAAAGTAGTTTTTTCGCAAAAACGCACGAATAAAGCAATAACCTTTATGACTTTTGTTCATTTATGGTAGGAATATGGCGCAAGTATAGGGCAAATTCTAAAATTTCAGGTTCAGACTTAAAAACAAATCGAAACAGCAAAGTCATTTCACTGATACGAACAACACTAAATTTCATGTTTTGCATACTTTATTTGCTCGCTTTTTTCTTCAATCAATTTCTTAACATCCTTTAACATAGCCCGAAGACGCTTGATTTCATCTTGCTGTTCTCCCATTGTGTTCTGCAGTTCTTTGTATCTTCGATCACGAACCAACTCCGCTTTGCTCTTTTTATTCTAAAATTTTAAAAATGACAGATTATCATTTGTCATTCTTTCAATTAAGCGCATAAACACTTAAAATCTTTTAAGAGTGCAGCAGTCCACCATACGATTTACCGGTTTTCATGGCAACCTTATCAATAACCAGTAAGACCATCAACATGTTTTTAATCGGTTTTGTATCTACCAATTGCGTCACAATGGTACGTCGCGCCCGGGCGCGCAATCTTCTGTTTGGCGCACCTAGCATGATGAGTTTGGGGTACATGGCCGAATGAGCCCCATATGCAGGTTTCAAAGAAATGAATGAGATTTCTTCAATTTTTCGGGAATGCTGTCATACTTACAAATATTAGCAAATTGAAAAATATACGTTGAAGAGTCTGTCAGGCGTGTTTATATTTATGCTTCTTTGTTACTGTTTTTAAATATCCGTAGAAATAAGCACGGTCTGGCAAACTTCCCTGATGATAGGCAAATTACCTCAGTGTCGTTGCCTTCACCGTTTTCCTCAGTATCGTTTCCGGTCGAAGATTCTACGCAGAACAAAACTTACTTCACGCGGGAAGGAAGGTTGGTTTAAATTAATATCCGTAGGAGCGAGGTTCTCTATCATGTGCGACAACTTACTGCCCAAAGCTTGCTGTTTTGATTAACTTAACAAGGGCTACTTGTCTGCTAAGCAACACATAGGAAAACAGTTGGGCTAGACCTTTTTTCAAAACACACGTTTGAGTTTATGCTTTACATGGAACTACTATTGAAATCTATATTTATTCGTAGTTTAGGACACATTTTTGAAATGATTAAGGTTTGCCAGTTTGCACTAAAACACACACGCGCCAAAAAAGTTGGAGAAAAACCTGAGGTTACACCTGACAAGAAACGAGAACATCTTTAAATGCAGACAAGCTCCGAAGTATTCAAAAAATGAATTTTCGGACCTTTTGCAAAATGGTTCCCGCTTGCAACCATGCGTCTGATTTTTAGTATCACACTTCACTGATCTTTTTAAGTTACTGCCATGTTCTTTTTCAGGAGCATTGTCTTACGCTCAGTTTTAAAGTTCTGTGCTTGGCATCTGTAGTTTTGTAAGGCTTTGCAGAGCTCAACATTCAACGATGACAGAAAAATGTCACAAATGACTTGCAAACATTCGAAATGACTTGCAAACAAATTACAATTTTCAGAAGACTAAAAATCCGTGACAAGTTTTATGTACATCGCTATTGGATCTTAAACGAGTTTCATGAGCACCCTTTAACATTTGTCTCAATGTTACATATATCTATTTTCTACAAGATTTAAGCGAAACACAATATACCTTCGGCCCCAAGCTACGTCGAATGACGTATTATGCTTCAATGCGAGGGGCGCCCACGTAGGCTACGTCGTTCGACTTATTTTGGAAAATGCTATGCAGTAAGTGCTGTGCTAATAACCCCTTTCCATCTGCAAGTATGTTCTGGAAGGACCGAGTGTCTTGCTATTGTAGCGCAACGTAGTACACGTCTGGGAGAGTCTCTTTTATCTCGACTTCATATTATGTATGACACTAGTTTTAGGTTTTATGACACTCCCCTCTGTATAAGTACCGAAGTGGCGAATGTGGACACCAAAACAGATTTGTGACATTAAAACAATACTTGCAACCCTCTTTACAATTTTTTAAAATGGGTTTAAACTTTTACCAACTAAGTTTCCTAATAGGGACAAAATATACCAAGCAGTCAATTGGTGCATCAATAAACTGCCCGAAACGCTAAATTTGGCAGCAATTGACGTTTTATTAACCACATTACATTTCTATGTATCAAGGAGAAAAAACGCTAAATTCACCCAAAACAGCTTGGCACCCAACGTCACTCTGACGAAAAATAGCGCTAAAACACTGAAGCATCTCTCTTTGCTTGCGCGAGTGAATTCCGTGTCGAAACTCATAAAGGGCCTTGACGTGGAAGTAAGGCCTTATACGGGAAGAAAAAGTTTATCCAGTATAAGCCACCTTTCCCATGCAGCTGACGCTTAATTTTGAATTTTAATGTGGATTGCAAAGCAAATCCTTTAACTACGTTCTATGAATGAATTGCTAACGCAGAATGCTTAAAATCCAAAAGACCATTTGTGTTGAGTAAAAACTTTCAGCACCCGTAAACTAATTTGATTCAGCGACTCCTGTGGTTGTTTCAGTGTCTTACCTGCTTCCCTCAGAGCTTCTGCTCGCTTTATCTCGACGTATCTGCACAATCGCTTGTATTCCTCTTGTTGCAGTTTCAAACATTGCAACATCTACACATAATAAAAACAAAGTATTAAGATGGGTATCAGTTGTGCTTAGCGCTTCACCAGTAAGTATGACATAAGTCGATTGTTGGCTGTTGGCCAAAGTCTCCATCTTGTAACGGCTATCTTTTAAATGAACCAAGAAAAATCTGAATATTCCTTACCTAATGAACGTTTTCAAATAAAGCAGAAATGTCGCAAATTTCTGAGGAGCGATCTCTTCACTTATATTCAAGTTAAGTGTCATGTGGATATACCGCGAACATTTTTCACAAAAGCAGAACGTTGAGGTGATGGGTCTCCTTTGAAAATGCATTGCTTTTATAAAATTAAATTGCTTGAAATACCTAAAACAGTAAAACGCACTTTATTTGGAAACCACGACTTTGGAATTCAAGTAAAAACGTTGACTTGCAGCGTGTTTTATTGTATGGTTCGGCGTTTCGAATGCAAAGAAACGTGTGCTGCGCTACATAAATCTTTAGCTTTATCCAACCGTTTAAGTACGATAGAAAGCACGGTTGTACTTGTGATTATAAATATTATAAAGTTATTATAAATAGACGTACTTTGATAATCATGATATTAATTACAATTAATTAACCGCACAACTTGAAATTAATTGTTTCTTCAGAACTTTACGCCCACTTTGTAAATTACCTCTTCTGAAGTAGTTAATCCCATTGCTTCAACGGTGTATCTACTCGCAAGTTGATAGCAATTAATTGCTCCATCCCACAGTTTTTCCTCAATCATTTTATCGGCAAGTCGTCTTTGCAGATGTGCCTTGGAAAGAAGCAGAATAAATACTTGTCTTCTGTTCAGTTATGCTATTTCGATTAACACAACTGTCTGCTGCTGCTTTTGTTGCTAATTTCCCGATCAAATAACATTTGAAGTTCGGTTTTAATGCAAAATGTTTAAAGCAGCTTACCGTTTAGTGCACTGTTGCTTGTTACACAAAGTACAATATTCCGATTGTGACTGGAAGTTTTTTGAATGAATAAGTAGCGATTATTGTAAAGGAAACTTAAAACAGAAATCTCGAATTATTGTGTTCAGGACTTACCATTTCTTTTCTGATCACTGGTATATTTAACTAGGCGGTGAATGCCGTAGCCACATATCAAAAAGGACCAGATTTCTTAACTGCGCGTGCCATGAGGTATAAATACAATTTTAGATTTGATTTCTAAGCGTCATGTAACCAACAACTTAAATATTTATTGTTAAAGCAACTTTTGTCAGTTTTTAATACAAAAGCAACAGCTTTGCTGTGCATAAGCGGTCAATTAAACTTTATAATAATTGCGTCATCAAGTCAAAGTAACTGTGTGTTCGAGTATTGGAACAAAACGCGTGACTTAATTACCTTGTTCAGAGGCATGTTGACATAAACACCCATTGGTGCGTAAGACATCTCAGTCGGTTTTTCAGCCGCTGGTAACATACTTTCGTTTCGGAGTTTTGGAAGCTGCACTTCACATCTAAAAACTAGTGATAAGGTATCACCATTACAATAAACAGGTGGTCAAAATAGAAAAGCGATCATGCTTTATTCATCGACCGACCCAAACGAATAACACCTCTCACTTACTACGTGAATAACTACTCTTTTCTCGTAAGAAAAGAACACCTAATGTATAATTTTATTCGTAATAATAATCAAAATCGCTGTTGAAATCCAGGGCTCAAAAGTAAAAACAAATTTTCAAACTTGCCATGAAGATCACCTGAATTATAAATAACGTTCACAAAACACTTTTGCCACTTCCAACAGTTAAGTTATTCAAAGCAAAAACACAACGCATGGGAATTCGAAAAGACTGATCAATGAACTTCATCACTAAAGTTATCAAAGCACCGTTAACAACACAGCCTTTCTCAGACATTACCCACACTGAAAAGCAAAGCTGCTCACCAGAGGCAGCATGAGATGCCCAGCAACTGGTCATAACAACTCTGCCTTCAGCGGCAGTCCTTGTTTAATTCCATGCATTTAATCAAGGTTTCCTAGTATTGCGCGCTTTGACCTTCAAGGCATTTCTACTGGAGCTTGCGTAACCACATGTTTTTCTATTTTGTGTTATTCTCTGTGAACAAAAATGGTTCATCCGCCCAGCTTCATTGTTATAAATACCTGGTCTGTTTCAGGAATTGTAGCAAACATTTTGATTAACATTCAGAGCTTATGCGGGAATAAAATACTGCACATCGCTCCAGCAACTGTTTCAAGATACTGTCTGTGAAACAATTGCTTCAAATTGTGGCCCCTCAGATTCAACCTTGTTATGTTGATTGCAAAAAGAAGCATGGTGCGTACAAACAAGCAGCATTGAAACTTTGAAAACAAGTTTGAAACATCGTGGCAATGCTGCACGGCACATTCCAATTACAGAAGGCCTGCAATATGCAGGAAGTGGAGGAAAGCGTCTACATCTACTTGAACCTTCAAACGAGCTATTCAGAACAATTTTTAAATGTTTGGTCGTGTGTCAAATTTCTTCATTAGCTTTTCAACTGCATCGTATTGTAATTCACGCTCTTCATGGCAATATCTTGATAAAGTTCTAAACAAAGCGGAAGGTCATGCAGTTGCAATATGTGCCGTGCAGAGAAACAACATTATAAAATTATTAGCTAAACTATTATCAGTAAAACTGTTGAAATATCCCAGTGCTTTAAGTACTCGCGCCCAAATGCACAGGGAAATGAATCAATGAATTCGCAACAAAAACAGGTGAAAAAGCTCGCAATGCTTTGGCATTGCTCTACATTTGGTAATCGCTCTATTGCCATTGCGATTAAGCTACATTTCCCACTGGGATATCTAGAAACTCCTAGATATCCCTGATTTCCCAGAAGCTTTCGATCGCAGAATCAAATTTGAGTACGCAAACCTTCAAGGCAAACAATTGATTTCGCTTTGAACCAGCGTGTTTGCTATTGAAAGCTATTTTCTTATTTTGCTCTCAATGTCTGAGGTAATATTTGTCAAAAACTAAACACGCTTGAAAACACGGTGCAATAGATTAAAATATGGGAGACCTAGCTGTGTAACTACATCGGTGATCGTAGGAAATTAATACTATTGTGCATCTCAAAGTTGGGTTTTTAATTTTTTTCTGCAGAAAAATTTCAAAACTATGTTCAAAACCTGTAGAGAAAGGTTTTCAGAAAAAGTAAGGGCCAAAATATTTGGTTTATTCTCAAGCAAATTATTCACAAACTGCTACAAAATCGAAATGCACCTTGTAATATCGAATTTGTGCTAAATTTGTAAATGAAATTGTAGTTAATAATGCCGTAAACAAATTCTGGTAGGTACAGAAACGTTCAGAAATGTCGTTTTTGATAAATCTTTTCTTTGCTTACGGTCTTCATGTGCAAAAGCGCAATACGTAGAAAGATGGTGGCATTGACGACTGACCTCATTAGCAAGCAACCATGGCTGTTTATTAGATTTCCGCGTCCTGTAAATGCATGGACCTCAAATTTGCCTTTCAACACTTGCGACAAATTAAAAGCATTAGATACGAAATAAAAAATGGATGATGAAAGCATTAGAAAAAAAAAATGGACGAAACCTATTCTGTGAATACTTACTTTTCGTAAAACCAATGTCTGATTTCGAGAGCTGCTTTTGTATAAAGAATGTTGAAACCCATGGTTTTGCGATCTTTCAGGTTGGACAATATTTTGTTTGAAGAGGTATCAATTCTGTTATTGAAAGGTCAAGCAATATAAGAAATAAACAGTTGTGATAATACTACACAACAAACAAATTTATGAATCTTACGAAAGAGCTGATTTAAAAAAAATTCAGTTTCACGATTTCCCATCAGTTAGGAACCTATCCAACAATATCAAAGCGCTGTAGTTACATTTTCAGCGTACGAATAGCAAAACTACAATTTATATTCCTAAACCATGTATTTCAGATATAACCTAATCAACACCATAAATCAGGAGATAATACCCTACCTCAGAGGTCTGCAAACTACGGCCCGCGGGATTAATCCGTCCCGCGAAGCCATGTCATCAGGACGCAAAGTCATCTTATCGATAAAGAGAAAATAATATATTCAAATTTGTTGATTTGGTGGAATGTAACATATTCTGAAACAATCACATTGCGTAAGATGTCCTGCCCTCTAATTGTTGTGTAGCAGCCATAGACGTACGAGGCAGGAGGACGGCGGGGACGGCAGCCCCCCGGGCTTGACAAATTTCAGGGCAAACTCTGTTTTCAAGGCAAGCGCAAGTTGCTCAAAAGTCCTGAATAATAAAAAATATTTCAATACAGTGAAAAATTGTCAGGGTAACTCTGTTTTTCAGGGAAAGCGCAAGTTGCTTAAAAATTCTGAATGATAAAAAATATATATTCAGTACAGTGAATTCTGGGCACACTCTGTTTTTCATTGCAAGCAAAAGCTGCTCAAAAATCCTGAATGTAGAAAGTATATTCAATATAGTGAAAAATTTCAGGGCAAACTATGTTTTTCAGGCCAAGCGTAAGTTGCTCAAAAATCCTGAACGGTGAAAAAAATTTTAATACAGTGTATTCTGTGTATATTCACTTGGGGGTGATCCGTGTAATTTGGACTAGTGTAGTGTGTAATCTAGGCCCAAGTTGTAACTGATTATATTGCCTTTGATCTGGTCCACGTCTTTAATCTGGAGTATGTAAAAGATGCCATCGAGACCGAATTACAAAATGTAACATTGTAGGCGAATTGACGTCACAGACGAAGCCTTTATAAACGAATTTAACTGTATAGAACAGATTTACAGAGGTTTCAGGCCCCATTCGGATTAAACTAAAAAAGTTAGTTTCAGGGCAAATTGTGATTTTCAGGGCAATTTTGGCGCCCCCCAGTAAAATGCCTTCCCGTACGCCAATGGCAGCAGCTTGTGTTGCCCTCTGGCAAAAACGTTTGGAGACTCCTGCCCAAGCTTGACACAGCATTAAAGAAANTTTAACTNTGTTCGCTTCGCACTTCCTTTGCCGTGTCACGAGTGTTCTGCGGACACCCATCCCGTTTGCTTGCGCCGTGGACCGCACGGCTACAAAGGTGACAAGTCAATGGTAGTATACAGGTAATGGTAATGGAACCTATCCAGTGCTTTGACATCTTATGCCTTCCCAAATTGTATACTTTATCAGCAGGAAAATTCATCAACTCTTGTTACAACAAACTGTTTCCTAACCATTTTGAAGACTATTTTAATCCAATCAGTTCAATTCATTCTTACTCCACAAGACTATCAACCTCTAATAACCTGTTTTTAGTTAGCTCTTCCTCAGGAAAATTTTCCCTTACATTTGATGTCCCAAAAGTGTGGTTTTCAATAGCAGACTCCATCACGTCTTACACCACTTTTATCTTCAAATTGAAACTTAAGAAACACCTCCTAGATGAAAATATACACAATTATAAACTCTAGCAACATTTCAATAACCCAGAACAAAATGCGAGTTCTAGTATTTTGTTTGTTTTTTATGTGTTATGTATATTTACTTTTTTGTCTTTTGTTTTTTCCTGTGCACATCCCCTTTTTCGGCATGAAAGTAGGCTACACCACAGTTTTTTTCTGTTTTACTTTGTTTTTCATTTGTATCTCATTATTTGGTTTTTCTTACTTCTTATTTTTATATTTCCTTTAAACATGTTTCTAACCACACCAAAATTTTTGAATTACATTCGATCAACTCATCTGTGTACTGTTGCAACCTCTCCGTTGGCGTTGAATGTGCGATTCATCATGAATGGGATGTGCCCGAAGAACAGCACCCAGATATACGTGGCGGGAGCAAGCAATAATAGAGTGATCGTGGTATGTGCAGTGCCGTATCAGTCCAACTCTGGGCCCCTCCACACTGCTTACAAGGGGCCCTTAATGATTTATAAAAAATATTTCGACGTTATGCTACATCTCGGGGACGAATGGCCTTCAAAACTAAATATCCTAATTGCAGACACAATTTTGGCAGAACCAGACCCGTAGCCAGGTTTTAAGGTTTGGGGCAAAATACATTTTTAAGGGGGAAATATTTTTGTTTTTGTCATATGTTTAAAACAAATTTTTCTGAACACAACAAAATTTGGGTGGTCATGGCAGAACTGTCGCCAGAAAGTCTTCCATTGTGGGCCTTCATGTTTGTGCAGGGGGGCTAGACATTCTGAAAACTTATTTTTAATTCACAACATGAACAGCATTTGCAGATTGTGCAAATTAATCATAAATATTTTCCCGCAAATACCCATAATAGGCTCGTAGTTTCCAACTAAAATTTTTGAACGAGCTTAACAAAAGGAATTGGGTCGTAAATCATTGTCATTTCATTGACGGCGAGTATTTAGAGATGTCGCAACGAAATGCAAATGTAAAAAAATTTCAGGAAATCAGAACGAATCCTATTGTTCAGTTATCAAAATAATATTAGCGAAGGAGCAAAAAGCATATGCGCCGCGATGAACGTTTTGTTTCATTAGCGCAAATTGATAAACTTGGCCATGAACTTAAGTGAAATATGCATGTTAAGCGTGCGCATTGGGCTTTTCACTGGCCAAAATATGCATGAATAAAGCTAGCTGACGTCTGGACTGTTAATATCCTGGTGCATGGCACAATGTTTAGATAAATAACATGTTGTATCTCAAATCGCCTATAAATGTTAACAAATATAGACTAAGGCCTACGTGGACGCAATGGGTAACATCCATGATCCACTAACTGCACTACTCTGTTTTGGAACGACCCCCAAAATAGACTCTTCTAACTACGCAATTAACTCCATCTGGCTGTCTGAACAGCAGGCTGCGCAAATGTGTAACTTTGGTCGTAAGCACCAAAGGTATCTTGTTGCTATGCAGTCCAAATAAGAGAGGACTACCTGGGCTAGACACAGTACATTTTTTCCAACAATCACTACACCAAACACGTTGATCAAGTGGAAGTCTGACTTCTGGACATATACAACTAAGCGTGTAGGCAGGGCCGGATAAATGAACGCGAGGCCCCCGAAACGCTTAGCCCAACTGCACAGTTCCCTCATGTCCGANCCTTTGCCTGCAGAGGCAGGTTGCGAAACTTGCTAACGTNCTGTTGTACTCTTGGTCTTTTTTGCGTAACAATAACGCGGCAATAAATCTTCAAATGCTCACTGCAACTTACCGTAACGGGCGTTTTCAGCATGTGACCAGGGCTCCCACTGAGGTTTTTTCCACCCAGATCTGTTTTTTAGTCGACCTAGGTGTCTAGGTTTACTTACGAAAAATCGAGTGAAATTTGTGTTTTTTGAAGTGATTAACACATCAGCAACTTCAATGTGTTCAGTAAAGATAGCTACATTACAGTGTTTACATGCGCACATCAGGTGAGAAAGAACGCATATCGGATGAAGCAGAACGTGTTCAATCGGTTTCATATTCTCATATAAGATCATTGTCAGGATTATGTGCAGTGGTGTATTTAAGGGAAGGCAAGCGAGGCACTTGCCTCTGAGCCCCCTTTGCAACTGCAATGTAAAAAGTACCTTGCTTTCAAACAAAGGGGCCCAACAGCAACTGTAATGTATAAGTAGGCTACTTTGCTTTCAAAGTGGCCCCAACAGCAGTTGTAATTTGTAAATACGTTGTTTCCAAAGGGGCCCAAAGAAACTGTAATGAATAAGCACTTTTCTTTCAAAGGGCCCCATAACTTCACTGATTTCTAGTGCTTCATATTTGAAAAGACGTTTGGTGATACAGGACTTGAAGATGGCGTGAAGAGATTCATCCCAAAGCTTTTCGTCTGACACTCTTCAAGGGATATCGTCAGAATGAAGTGGAGATACTACCGAACTGGTTTA
>JGI24021J15306_10005886_pt1 | contig 14632 bp, 8 predicted proteins | sample Ectturendosymbi1_FD_15306 | JGI IMG/M metagenome (IMG submission 15306)
CCCCCCACTGACGACGGCCCTGGTTAGGCGTAAAAAAAAGAGTTGCCAGTGCACGACAAACCATCCTGACCTTGAGTTCAAGCAAGTCCACGCCATACCGTGTTCATATTATAACTTCCCGCTCACGGGAAACTATTACTTTCAAGTCAAGTTTTAACCTATATCTTCAGGGTTGGTGCAACCGTTTGTCTTACCAAGACGTTTCTACAGGGAATGACCAACGGGAGTGTGTCGTCAACAGCAAAACGATTTTCTCAGTTTTGGTCAAAACAAATGGAGCTGAAAACGCCTCGCCCATTTTGGCCAAAATTTTGATTCATCAAAGATTTCTCTTTCTTAAAAGCAAAATATGTTAAAGTGGATGATTTTCGAAAGTGAAGACAATCTTTAACGTTTGAGGAAACATTTCCTTGATCTCGTTTTTGCGAAGGAAATTGCAATTAGGGTAAAGATAGATGATATTTAACGAAGCAATAACGATCCTAAGAAAGACATTGTTGCTGATCACAGCATCTGCGCAGAAACATTGTCCTTGGCAGTGGCAAACAATTTATAGGTGGTATAGAATGTACTACTTTCTTCTGATAAACTTTTAATGTACTGTAATAATTATACAGGATTTTCCAAAAATATTATTTTATTATTATGAAATCCATTACTTCGACTAAAATAGAAAAGAGACTTTGGTGTTGGAGTATGCAGTCGAACAAGACTGTGCAGCGTACATTTGTAAAATTGTTCCGTAAAGAAGCAGCAGCGGCAGTACAGATTTGGAACTGGCACAAAAACTCAAAGGAAGGTTTTTTGTTTAGGTACAGTAGGGCCAAAGGATTTGGACAACCATCAGTATGTTGTGAAATCGTTTACAAAATCAGCAAACGTTTATATTCCTCAGTCTCATTTTCATGAGTGAGTCTTGAAAACTTGCGAAATTGTTGTTAAAATCCACGTACGTTTGAATTAGTCAACCTGCTTTTTATGAATAAATTTGTTCTACTAAACATTAACTCTACTTCATCTCATACTTTGCAGTGCTCGTGGATGTCCGTGTTAATCAAAGATTTTTATGCGTTCATTTTCAACCACGCTGACACATTTCGAAATAGAGTTTTACCAGCGTGCAAACTAAATACAAATGCCCAAATGTGTCATTCAGTGGAAGTTGCCAAGACAAGCGAGGTGCGTTTTGTAATCGCAAGACAAGGGAAGGCTGAATTTGATGGCGTAAATCCGATCGGAATGACGGATTGGTAGAGTTGCAGATAGATTTTCAAGTGACCGTGTGACACCTCGGAGTGATGTCCCTTCGAAGCCTCGTGCTTTATGTTTCTTTGATGAGATCAACTGTAGTCTTCTTGAAGAGAACACGTGGTCGCTGACATTTCGGTTGAAAAGATAAGATATAAACAGCATGAATCATAAACTGCTGTGTGACTGCAGGATACCTGTAGCGAACATGTGCTATACTGAAATGCTGTAATGCAGGTCATGGATTTTGTTTTGAAATTCCAAGAAAAGTATGAGATAAAATTTCATCAAAGGAGAGTTACACCTTTTTAATCACTCTAGTGAATTTATGCGTTTGAAAAAAAGTTTTTAAGAAATGAGTTTGCGACGAATCGGGTCTCGTGACACCTCATGGCTACTAGAAAATTTTGGACGATGTCGTTGTTACGCTCTCGTGAAGCAGCTAATCTCTCGCTTTTCCGAATCCAGACTTTGTTTTTGCTCAGCTGCTCGATTGTTGCAACTAAAATCATGGGTCCAGCTGAAGTGCCTACTGCGTGCTTCTTATTCACTTGTGGTTTCAGGCTAATAGCAAACTGCAAAAGAAAGTACCTTTTTCTACTGTAAATCTCTTCAACCAAAAAATGAATAAAAACAGGAGCTTACATATAGAGAGTCGTGCTGGTTTCTTTAACTGGAGTCGAGTCTTGATAGAACATGAGAAATTCTAATGACTTCTAAAAGCTGTAAACACGACATTAAACAAAAAGCATCGTGCTGTTTTTCTTGAAACAAAGAACTGCTGGCCGAATACAACAGCTTGTGTAGGCTTTCAAAAATAAAGTAAGTATAATGTATAGAACAACATTCCGGGTGCGGTAAGAGCACGTAATGGCTCCTGGCAATGCCTTTGATCGATTCGCTGTTTGCTTGTGTTTTAGCAACACTAAACCTACTGACAGTAACATGTAAAAGTGTTCTGGACCGCTGGAAAATCTTTTGCCTTTTTGACTAACAATCGGTTAAACTATACAAATACACAAAAAAGTTTCAAATTTATAAAAGTTTTCTGGTTGCTCTTGGGCCAGAATTTCCAGTACAGACTTACTTTCGAGAATATAACCTAGGGAGGCAGAATTTTCAGGGGCAGCCAAATTTTTTCGCTACGACGTTGAGCGTCGACCTTGCTACGACTACGAGGTTAAGCCGGCATATCAGCCTCCACTTGAAGTAAAATCGATATATTTAAGTGTAATTATTAAAAAATTGAATGATCGTGCCTTGGGCACACAAACTGCACAGACAAAATTTTCCTACTGGGTGAAAAGGGGGAGGCCAAATTTTTATAACATATGGGCGGCCAACACTAGAAATCCGGCCCTGGTTGCTCTATTACTACTTTGAAAATATTTAGCATTTCTCACTGAGTGCATTTAACAAAACAGTAGTAAGAACTCATAGCAAAATAATCTCGGCAGATAGGCTACTCAATAACTACTTCCCGCTTCTAATGTTCAAGACTTAGTTTCTGTTTGCTTATTGACTTTTTCATACAATCGGAACTGACTGCAATCTTCTGTTTGCAGTGACAGGTTCCAAATAAAAATAAACACAAACTAAACATTGTCTTAAGGATAAACTAAATTTTGTCAAAATTTTATTCTTACCACTGTAAATGTCAAACGACATTTAAGGCAAGATTGGTAAAATTAAAACCAAGAACTAATTAACACAAAATTTTGCTTATGCGAAGTAAAAGTTTTGATTTAATTGTATTGAAGCGAACTGTTCAAACCAATTGTTCTATCACACCTTATCCTGGGATATACTCAGAGCATAGACGATNTGTGAGTTCTAAAGTTTTGGAAAGAANTTTGTTTTTTTTCTAAGATCTTTTTAGAGCGAAAGCACTTTGAAATCCAAGTGAACAGCTTGTTTTTATAAAGATGCTCTACTTGATTACAATTCAACAACACTCCTTCTTTAAAATTTGCTACTGCGTTCCTGTTGTAGTATACGTTTTACATGTAGAATGCTGTCACTGAACCATTTGGGCAAAGTTCGCATGTTGACGTAAAATGTTATGATGTAATTTTTGTTGAAAATATATTCCAAGTGCTCATGTTTTTGTACAACCAACTCGTTGTCATGGGTCGTGTGGCAGACACGCACTTGCGGTAATTTGAAACGTCTCCGCATAACGCGTGTTTCCTCAAAAACACATCGGGTTAATTTTGGGAAGATAAAACGTTGTCCTTCGTTCCACCAATTCGCTACAGCGATGGAACGCGGCATTTGCGGAATTTTTGTTGACAGTGGGTCAAGCCCACTTGAAACTTGATACTTGTTACTCAGGGAAAAACTGTTGCGAAACTTGAAATGAATTTGTTAAGCAAAATATTTCGCGCAAAATATTCTCACGTATCTTCTCACCGCCAGTTGGTTCTTGTTGATAGTACTGATGTGCAGCTTGCGAAAGTGTATTACTCCATCCACCACCCACAGCAGAATCTTTTTAAGCAACCAAAGCCGCATGGCTTAAACAACTGCGTCTAGATAGACTAAAAATACCGAAGAGACTTAAATAAATTCTAAATAACAATTCAAAACTGCGCAGAAAGGACAGCCTGTGACGTATCGCTTCGATTTGGCACCGGGTCAAGCACTGTCGCTGTCAGTTGAACAAAATGTATTTACACAAATACGTCTGCTGAGGTTCAAGTTATAGGCAACGAACCTTTCTCAAACTGCAAAGAAATATTTGTCATGTGCGCAAAATACGCATGCACGAAGTCAAGATGTATTATACAAGATTGTAATTTGCATGTTTTAGATTGCTCCCTTATCCGTCATCATCTTTTCAGTGCAGAGTGTCCATCACGCACAAACAGATACTTAAAAAGGACTTCTCTAGCGGTTTATGCAAATCTAGGCGCGTGTATTTATTCTTGCGTTGTGCGTTAATTAGTTTGCACTCATGGACAGGATGCAAGTGATACCATTTCGACATCGAGCATGCTGCGAACGGAATAGCACATTTCGCTGGTGTTGAGAGCCCGCGAGTAAAAAGCGCGTCAGCCGCAAGCAGATTTGTTGACAACTGGCGCGTGGTTTTCGTCTGCTACTTACATTAAGAAAATTACGCAAACATTCATGCCGCAAGAATGCTGGGCAGTTTCGCTGCATGTCTAAAATGCTTCCGTTTTCACTTAAGTTAACGACAGGGAAGAGTTGCAAATGTGCCTTCCTTCAACACTTAGGGTTTAAACTCCCCGTGAGCTACTTCCTCATTGGCGAATGACTTCTCTTACTCATATCGACGTCGGTTTGGACCATGTTTGAGCAGCAGCCGGTGATATAATGAAGCTAAACTTTCTGATACCCAAGTATAGAAGCTTGTCATATGATTTGCCCAAACGAAGTCTTTAGCCTGCTTTGTCCCATTTGAGAAAAATTTTCTCTTTTGCAAAAGCTGCTTTGTCGAGGTTTCACTTCGACTCGGTCATAGAAAGCAGAAGTGCCGCAAGGACAAGCAAAATGTCGCTTAGGGGTGGACCAAGTTTTACAGTACTCGCTGCGAGGCAGACACTTCCAGGAAAATTTGGTTCTATTTTTGAGTGTGTCTTCCATGTATTCCAAACGTGGGGAGACGCACATTGTGACAGTGTGCTTAATTTTACTCATGCAGAAACCAAATACAAATGTAACTTTTCTTAAACTGGTGTATGTTTCCACAGTTTGTTTTTATAATCTACATGTTTTTTCAGTTCTTCATCGGGTTCTGCAGTGTTAGATTTCATAGAAAAATCAAAAGCAATAGAGAATAGAAAAATTGTGTTGTCTGAAAAGATCCTTATTGGCCAGCTCATAAGTTAAAAGTCAGACAAGTTTAAGTTTTCAATATGGCAAAATGTATGAAACACTGTATATGATTCTCACCTTGGGCAAAACAAATAGTTTACCCACGTTTCAACATATCGTGGCTCCAAAGAATAAAAAGAAATTTTTTAGTAAAGAAAAACAGAAGGTCTTTTCTACCTTTGAATAATTATAGAAATTGATATTTAGTTATTTTTGCAACGCTTTCTTTACGTAGTTTTTTTCTTCGCGACAGTTAGAGATTAGTAATAGCAAATACCAATGTTTTTTCTTCTAAAGCTTTCGCTGATAAACCTATAAATAGTTAACTTTCTTTCTTATTTGAAAAGCTCTTCAGCGTTCAGCGCTACTTTTCACGTTTTTTCAACATTCCATGAAATCAATAAATTATCTGATATTTTATCGAACTGTTTGTTCATATGACCTCGACAAACCAAAGCGGTTCAATGTGGTGTTGTGACTGCCGGCCATGTTTGGCTGTGCGCAGGTGGACTCTCTCCGCTGAAAGGTTAATCATCAAGCAAACAGTGCCAGGCGCCAAAAACGCGATCCGGTCTGCTGAAATGCACATCTTTCAAAGTGTACCCAAGGAGCACAAGTGAACAACAATCGTTAAGCAGTTGTTTAGGACAATCCCTTTTCTTGGATTAGCAAACGACGTGGGAAAGAAACCGTATCTTTTGTCTGGAAGACTAATATGGTGTATTTCCGATTATCTCCTGTTTTTCAAATGATGAGCATTACAATTGCGTTTTCCAAACCTGGCTAACGGTTTTGTGAGCAATGCTAATTTAAATTGCATACTACGCGTTTACAACGATAGTGTATTAATCTTTAAATCAGCTTGTAAACTTGTTTGTATAAAAAAGAAATGGTGACATGAGGGAACGGTTTATTTAATCATCGATTAATTTAAGTTCACGAAATCCTAATTTTTACGGTTTTTATTTCTTTGATGTAAGTTTTTGGAGATTTGCATAAAATAGCAAAAAGATCAGTTGTAACACTTTTCATTAAACTACTAATCAATTTTGATCTGCTATTAATTTTCATTAGTTTTTGTGCAGCTGTTGTTTTCCTAATAAATCGTGGCTGACGCAGCATTGCGGGTTAAACAAAAAACAATGTCCAATTTGTTCACTGCCCGCAAACTCTGTTGCGGCGCTTATGTTATTCATATAAAATCCAACAGGCAGTTGATTCGAATGAATCACACGATTATTTTATGCTTAGAATTTCACATGCACTTCTGTTGCAGTCTCTCAGCTAGTAATGTCTACACATATACAACATATAAAACGAGCTCTTGCTTTGCAGCCAGCTGTTTGAGCAATCTCCTGTCTTGATTCTGCTTTCATCTTCTTGCGATGATTCAAGCTTGCAGTTATCATTCAGTAATAATAGTTAAGTCACAGCAGTGACCAACACAAGCTAATCATAGCCGCAATTTATTTGCACAAGAAAACTAGTTTCGTGTCTAACACATCTTTCGCATTTATTCAAATAGAATCTATTTGAATAGGGACTGAAGATGTGTTAGACACGAAACTAGTTTTCTTGTGCAAATAACTTGCGATTATGATTCGCTTGTGTTGGTCACTTTTGTGAAATAGGTAACTGTTATTACTGAAGTACAACGTAGGTGTTACGGCAAAGTCGACTCTGGTTTAACTTGACCGTGTACCGTGTAAAACTCACCAAAAATGGCTTGTTCAATACTCAGCATCATAAAACATTCGTTGTAAACAAATCGCAATGCTTAACTTTTTATAATTTACACCATTTTGGGAAATGGAAGTATTTTCCTCCATAGTTCACTTTTAAACTCGAGCAACTCATGAAAGGATGTAAAGTTTGTTTCACAGAATATATGCCTATTTTTTACAGTTGTAATGGTACTGTATGGTATACTGGTAGTTATCAAAGTAAATTTGATTCCACTACGTAAAATCGTAGTTAGCAAATTGTGTTTCTTGTGTGATTTCAAGTGTGGTCAACTTTGACAGCTCGTTTATCAAAAATGCGCATTCGTGGTGCCAAAATAAAGCTTCGCGTGAGGTTGTATATTGGTAGCCTGTTGCGCAATGGGCAAGCTGATCTGGTAGAGCAGTTGCGCACATCTATATCAGATCAGCCCATCTCTTTTCATTCAAATCATTATATACTTTACTTGTGGTTTGATTTTTATTACGCTCACATCTTCAGTTTAAATCAGAATTGCTCTTGATATTATTTTTGTTGAGATAGAACACGAAATATGCAAATATATAATTGTAATTTTTCACCAATACTGCAATATTATTTTTGTTGAGATAGAACACGAAATATGCAAATATATAATTGTAATTTTTCACCAATACTGCAAAGCTTCACTTGTGGCGTTAGACGCAGAATATTGCAGTGTTCTAGAAAAAAGTTCTGGAAAGGTAGAACTGTGGAAACGTAAGTCAAACAAAAATCTTACTTTCGAATTTACGGATGATTGTTTCGTAAATATGGGAGCAACACCATGCCAGACGTTCAGTAAGTGAATACCAGATTTACTCCATTATTGTTTAGTTGCTTTATGTGTCATCAGTAGGCTTCAACAAATTTAAAGTCATAACAGATGAAGCAGTGCTGGAAAGCATAACAGTGTCAGTCGGAGCGAAAACAATAGTCCATTTTGTACAAGGCCTTCGGTACTAGCAAAGCAAATCCTTCGAAATTTGGTCATGTATATTGTATATGTTAATGCGAATGAATAAAATTGATATTGAGGTTGCTATTGCAGGAGCAGTGGAAATGAGGCTGAAACAAGAAAGGAGATATGTTGGCCTACAGCTTATCGCTGTTGTTTCGGGTTATCTGCACTGTCGTTCATTCAAGGTATCTAAACCTGTTTGCTTTAAACAATTTTTTAACTCTTTGAGCTTTCTTAGTGACTCATCAGTATTTGGTTAAAAGTATTCGACAATGAACGCAAAAGGGCATGTGCTGTTTTCGTCAAAATAAAAGGTTTGTACAGAAGTGGCAGAATTAAATTTCGATAAACTGACTACACTTTACAAAATTCAAATTAGTAATTTTGCTTCTATAGTGAAACTGAAGCTCTATTTCTTCATTTATCACGCAAAATATTCTTTGACAGCTCATAAGTTTTAAAATAGCAAGCTGTTGTTTTGCACTTATTTGCTACATTTGACATAATGGAACAAAAATATTGTGTGAAAGAAAAATTTTATCTTATTTTTAATGGAAGTCTTTAAAAAACACGCGATTAGGATATCATACAATTGCGTTTTTACAGACAAATACAACAAATCTTACCTTAAAAAGCAAGTATTTGCCTAAAATTAAAAACTTCAAATATTGCAATAGTTTGTGACTGAAATCGAAAAATAAAAATTTAGCTGCATTTTTATAATTATGGTTCGATTTTTCTACGACTTCTGTATCTCGTACGGTGAATTAACCGCTGAATCATCCACATTTTATGTACGACTCTGTTTTTAAAAATTGAGTGCACCATGCGTAAATACTTTCACTTCTAATTTCTATGCAGCACCCAAACTACATAAGGTAGGAAAGGCTTCACTGGTGAAAGCAAAGTGTCATATTAAAAATTCTAGCTTAATATCAACACATTGTATCCGTTGCACAACCCATTCCAAGGTGTATAATGCTGAAATAATGTCGCAAAATATGCATTTATAAATTTGTTCCGTAAACTCTGTTTTTCATGTTTTGGTGTGGCCATACAGCGTAGCAAATGCAAACGCAGGTGACCTGTTCAACCTTACACCGTTGTTTGTCATACATTTAGCAGATAGTGATTGCCACGCAATTCCTTCAAAACGTTTTGTTTCAACGTGCGGTGTCTGTCACTGCCCGCATTCCGACCGTCGGCCCGGTTGTTGTTAGCAAAACAGAAATCGGAGCTTAACACAAACATAGAAGTTAGTCCGTTTTGTGCGGTCAACAATGCGAAGTGGAATTTGTCATTTACCGCTGTAACATTACCGGGACGTGGCAACAAAATTCAGCATTTCGTATCAAATCATGGTTTCAGTTGCCAAAGTACGACCTGCAGCGCAGATAGCGGCCATGCTAACGCTCTGCACAAATTAGTTCAAAGACGTCTTGGCCTAAAATGAAGTCGGCAACATTTTTTCACAAGATTTTTCACACCTATTCAAACATGAGCTCAAACAAAGTACGTACTTTGCTTTTACGCAGGATATATCTTGTAGAGTTCGGTGCATTGTTTTCTGACAGATTTTGTTGAGTACAAAAGAACTCCGCATGCGGACAACAAAAAGCAGAAATGTTTGTGAACCCTGATAAATATACGCCAATGCAATGTTTTAAATTGCCTTTTAACACTTTTGCCCGCATAAATACCAGAATAGCCCGAGTTGAAGCATGTGGCAGGGATCCGCGGCAAATGCTGCGTAGGTTGTCTGTTAAAAAAGGTTCATTTGCATTAATTGCTGCGTCGCAAGTTATTTCTCACGTGACATGAAAGGTTCTGAGTAGAATTGCTTGGAGACTTTCAACGCGTCAAATACTTTTATACTTTTTATCAGACGCTATACCGTAATTTCAACATTTTGTAATGACTGCCAACTCCAAGAAAATGTTTTGATTCATGGAAAAAGTTTTTTTTTCCATTGCACTCCTCGCCTCTGCAGAAGCTCGTCTTTCAGGTTGTTACAGAGGTATAAACATAAAGCTCGATTTTCAAATGAATACATGAAATCAGCACAAACATTTGTGAAATAAATATAGGACTCAAGGAGCTCTACATACAAATGATTTTGAGCTTAAAAGTTAGACACGGTTAACAAATCGGTCAAGGTGCTTGCTAAGTGGCAAAGCTATTAAGAGCTTGCAACAAAGACGTGTTATTTACGCCGCACCCGTTGGTCTCTGTATCATGCTTCCTGAAACTACAAGCTTATGAAAAACACGCTTAAGAAAATATTGTTACTTTTTTGAGAAGAATGAATTCAATCTGAAAAGGTCCCAAGGTGGTTTCACCAAGATCGCATAAATTACTTCGCCAGACAAGGAGGTTTTAAAAAATTGCCATGAAAATTGTAATTTNTGTCACAGTCAAAGCTATTCAACAGAAAACTAATAACATTTTCACGATTCTGGGCCTTACAAANCACACAGACACTAATNCTTTCGAAGCTATCCGTAATGAGCTCGGCCAAGGTACTTATTAGCAAGCAACAAAGCCTGTCGCTAATGTTTGCAGAAGACCTGAACCGAAGCGTCGTTTTCAATTACCAGCGAGAAACGCGATCGAGTCGGACGGTTTGACGACTTTCACGCATGCAAAAAACAACTCTCTCGCTCTTTTTTTAGAAACTAACTTCTTCCCGCACTTAAAAACTGTTCATGGAGCGTTTTTACTATCAGTGCAAGTCTGCCTCACTGTCGAGGCACTATTAGTGAGTGCAGTCCCGAAAGTTTATCGGTGAAATCTTGCTTTCTTCTTACCGCAGTCTGCTTCGTTTAAAAATAGGATAGAGCTTTTACTACGTTTTTAAATTTTAGTAAACATATCGGCTGAACTCATGGATTTGTTTCACCTTCATTATCATAAAAAACGTTTTCCTTCACCCAACACTATAAATAAAGTAGTGCAGATAAAAAGATGATAAAATAAAACTAAAACATGTCTTCGCGTTTTAGTCTCTAATTGGTTTGAGTTAAGATATTGCACAACTTAATGGAGGACAAAAACCGAACTAATGTCTGAAAACATCATGTGTTTCTTCTTCAAATGTTTTTGTAACCCAACAACCTGAAAAACTAACTAATTGTAGAACAAAACTATTCTGTAAGTGCAACTATATCTTCCACCTCTCTAATGGCGGAAGAAAAGAAAGCAAATAGTGTTGCGTTTAGCATAATACTTTTCCTTTTTTATATGTGAAAATGTATGATATATACGGTATGAGCATGGTATTGCGAAAAAGCACTGTAAATCGAGTTAGTGAAATGGTCTTAAACATTTGCGTATTTTCAAGTTAAATGGGCAGCGGTAATTATTTAGTTTTTCCTGATGTTGAAATACTGCTTTGCGTTACAGCGGCATATATAGTACAGTATAATATTGCAGATGCGCTGTGAGTTTAGCACGAACCATTGAAAAACTATTTCCAAGTTTCGCGATGGAAACTCACGCTCCCTTCAACTTTTAACGTGTTTATCGTCTAAACTAAATGCTATTATATTTCGGTTTTGCAGCCAGGGTAGCGCATGTATAGTGAGCTGTTCAGCACAATGAGCTGCACTGATATTTTGCATCAACCATATGCAGGTAAAACATTCTGTGGAAAGTACTCAGCGGGCAGAGAACAGCAGGTAGTTAAATATATTATTATGTATGATTTTACCGCTATAGATAGTGTTTCGCAATAAAAGAAAGGTAGTTACGTTTATCGCTCTTTGTCCTAAATGATTTAGAAAAATTCGTCATGAAAGCTGTCTGTGTCGGTTAAAAGTCGGTCTGTATGGAAAAACACTGACTTATTTTTGAGTCATAATTGAGGACTCTTTGAGCAAATTGGTTCTGATAAGCTTAATCTTCCTTTAGTACCTGCACTCACAAAAAGGCAAAACTTCCAGTCAAAAATAATATTTCTTCTAGATTTTTTGAATCACAAGAGTGATGTTCAGTTCAGGCCTGGAGTTCATTCGGAAGTACTCTTGTATCACTAAACAATTTGTAAAGAAGTATTTTCCGAGGAAAAATTAATTCAAACCTGCTGTGTTTCCCTGGTGAATTTTCATCACGCTACCCAGTTTTTACTGGTTGCTAAATCTCAATTATAAGTTAATAGTTTTTACAAAGAAAGCAAAATAAAATTAATTGGTTTGTTTACGCAGAGATCTGGTTGCATCTACGATCGTTATTCGTCAGCATCAAGCGACACTGGGTTTTCCTGCGACCGAGCTTCAACTAAGTTGCAGCCACATTTTTCGCCTCAGAATGTTTTTAGCGGTTGTCCTAGCAGCAGATCAACCAGTTCTTCTTCAATCTTCGACTCAACTCAGACAGAAGTAGACATGAAAGGCATCGAGTCAATTTCTAAAAAGACAGACGAGTTACCATTGCCAGAGTTGTCGCACTCGCAGATAAACACCTGCAACAGGCAAAGCACATTCGCTTCTGCTCAAACTAATACGGACGATTTGAGCTGCGAAACTGAATCAGAATTATTTGCGGTGGACGTGGATCCTACCAAGTGCAATACCGAAGCGCTCAAGCATGGTCAAAATGAAAATATGCCTCCATTTTCAACGCCGACACAGCTCGACGAAAGGAATCGGACGGATTCCCAACAAAGGAGTGAATCCTCTTCGACGGCGGCCGACCACTCTTCTGCGAGCTTAACTTCGAACGCCGTTCCTCCGTCATGCCACCAGTCGTGTCGCAAAAGTTCGGCGAAATACCGTGTCAGCACCCGATGCGTTTTGGTTAACTATTTCAGTGGAACAACTAGCGATGAAGTCGATATGCATTTCAACCGCGCTTTAAGCCACGATTGTCATTCACATTCGGATAAGTCAAGTGAGTTTCAGTTTTCGTTTTTAATTTCTGTCAAACAAAGCTGAAAATTTGAAAAAATATTTTAATCGCGAGGTCTGCATCCAAACTATATTAAAAACCATTTAGCATGCATTTCGGAAAGTTTGCTTTTACTTACTGTCATACCCATTGTTTTCAATAACTGTTTTCTTTGTAATGAACCATGTCTGCTTCCTGTTTATCGATTTGAGAACACAGAAAATTCAGTGATGATGTGACAGGTTGATGTCATCAAACGTCGGACTTACTTATGTCTGCATAGTTTTTTCAATATTTTTGTCTCGACATTAAAGGAGGCAAACCAAGAAAGCACAATAATGAGAAACCTAATTCATTTTAGAGGAGTAAACCTGCGTTAAAGTTTATTAGCGGAAAAGCAAGCATTTTTGTATCAATTTTTCTAAAATGATAATACCCGTTTGTGCCTCAGTAGTTCATAAACAAATGAGTCAATAAAAAATGAAGTGCTTAGATACAGAGTGGACCATATTTCTCTACTCATATGTTATATATCCAATTCCAGTGTACCTGTGTTCAGTCCTTCATTCTCACTACTTCATAATATTAGATGGACTTTCATCTGCCATATTACTATAGTAGATGGACTTTCATCTGCCATATTACTTGCGTATTTTTGCATTTTTTGTATTACATATTTTCTCTGTAAAACAAGAAAAATGTATAATTCATGCGTAACTACCTATAACATAATAACTTATGGATGAGTAGGACTAATGGCCCACTTTGGACGTACACGCGCTATTCGAACATTCCGCAAAAGTCCTAAACTCACTTTTTTAAAACAAGTGATATATATGCCAGCGGATGCAAACAAATTTGCGAAAAAACAGCCTCTTTACGAGCCATTCCTTTGTTGTACCAACCCTCTCTCGAATAAAAGTTAAAGTAAACTTCTCTTGAGCAGCGATATCAGCGATAATATATTGAAGTTGCGGTGTTATGTCCGTTTGCAAATGCGCTACGAACTGTGGAACAAGGTAAAATATTATCACAACACTCAATTCCCTGCTAAACACCACTAACCCTTGGAACCACTGTTGGTTACTTGCTGCACAAGAGAGTCACACTGCTGCCTGGTCAGAAGCGTTCCCAATTGCCAGCGTTGGAAACTTGCTCAGTCCCGATGAGCTCCGTATTGCAATCGCCCTCCGAACTGGTGCCAAAATCTTTGAAAGCACAAAATGCCGCTGCGGCAAAATTGTTGATGAGCTGGGACTCCATGGCCTCTCCTGTACTAAAAATGCAGGCCGCTTCCCAAGACATTCAGCTATCAACTCCATCCTCCAGAGGTCATTGACCCGCATTGGTCTCCGCTCTACCTTGGAGCCTGTCGGCCTGACTAACGATGGAAGGAGGCCGGATGGCCTGACTTTGGTCCCCTGGTACAGAGGCCTGAGCCTGGTGTGGGACGCAACAGTTATGGACACTTTTGCTCAGGGCCACTATAAAGGCTCTGCCAGACAGGCTGGTTTTGCGGCCACAAAAGCTGAGGCTGCAAAATGCCAAAAATATCATGACCTCCAAAGCAATTACCACTTTTAACCAGTGGCAATTGAGACCACTGGTGTGTATGGCAAGTTCACTGCCCCTTTTTGAGTGGTCTTACGAAGAAACTTGTTGATGTGTCTGGCGACCCCAGGGAGCGCCAGTGGCTCCACCAGCGTCTGCCCCTGGCTGTGGTTAGGGGAAATGCTGCCAGCATATTGGCCTGTGTGCAAGTTTGATCTAATTTTACCTGTTCTTTTCCTAGCTGCTTTTAACTTACTGACCACCATCACTGCCTACCACTGCCTCTGTATCGGTGTGTAGCTATTGCCTTCCGAATGCTCGTACTTTCTGTAAGATTCATTGTTCCCTCAGTTGTGCAGTGTTACCTTGTGCATTGGTTAAATATCTTGTCAATCGCATGGCCTATGA
>JGI24021J15306_10005888_pt1 | contig 14631 bp, 9 predicted proteins | sample Ectturendosymbi1_FD_15306 | JGI IMG/M metagenome (IMG submission 15306)
TCAGGCCATTTTACATGTGGGTGCACCTTATATAAAAAAATGAGGCATTTTTGTGACATTGGGTTACACCCCTTGTTGGATTATAATGATTTGACCCTATTTGAAATCAGCCTAAAACCAGCAGTTGTCACCAGCAGTGCGAACTACAAGACTTGCTGCATCTTTTGACACTTCGACCAGGTCCGTAACCTGTACAGGAGCGGAGATATTCCCGCGTAAAGCCACGTGCGATCCAGCTGTTTTTTTGCGAAATGCTTGAATTAACCCGGACATTAAAGTGTTAAGGGCTATTTAATCCAAATAGGACCGTCCACAATCACAACAGAATTTCCACCAGAAACAAGAGTGACAGGATGGCTTTAGTACACTGCAGAAGATTACTGCCAAATGGTGAAACGGTACATCACCCATGTCTTGGCAGCACTGTTTCAAACCTAGTTTTTTCACATTGCTGACTAGAGATCGACCGATATGGCTTTTTTGAGGCCGATACCGATATATCGGCCATTCATGGGCCGATATATTGGCCGATACCGATATTTCCAAATTTTTTAAATCTTGTTTTCTGCTTCATTATCAAAAATAGGGTGTATTTTATGCTGTACCTTTTTTTCGAAAACTTCAAAAATCAGGATTTATGAGCTAAAATTTTTGAAATTGCAACAATTTCAATATTTGATTAACTTGTTAGCATAGCATACACTGTTTGCAATGAATAAACACAGTGCCATGAATACAAAAGAATTTTAAAATAACAAAACAATAAGAAAAGAACACTGAATGTAAGAGAACTGCCTACAGTGCTTAAACCAAAAAAAGCAAAAACAATGCTTGAAAGTTTAAAGATGTTGAACAATGAAAAGGACGAAGGAAGTACAAAACGAAGTATCAAGTTAAAGAGGTTAAAATTAGTACAGCACTGTATTCAATGGCCATTGCCAAAAATGAAAGTTTTTCCAAAACAGCAGTAACTTTTTTGGTATATGGTAATATGTTTGTTAACAGTTACTATACTACATAAATCCTGCTAAATTTTGTTTTTGTATATATTTCACAAATCAACCTTTCAGACTCTTCTGCAACTCGGTAGGTTTTCAATTTGAAAAGTCAATCCAAGTGTTAAAGAATCATGTTTGGAATTTTGATGTAATGTAACATTAAATAACTGCATGTCCTTAAGAAAGCAAACTACGGTACTTGCATTAGTTACTGCAACTGAAGTACTGGTATTGGTATGAAATGAAACACCTCAACTGATTTGTCAGTACTCAGTAGTTCCATATCAACAGTTTAAGATTGTCATCCAGAAAGCACAATTTTTCTGCATTTTCATCAAGTAGCCTGCAGTAAGTTAGCTGGTCATCTACAACCTAGCCTAAACAAAATCAGCATTAGGCTATAACCGATTACCGCCCATCCACCAGAAGTAAATCCGATATGAACAAGTCGCCATGACAATAGCTAAGATGCACATGTGCGCATCCGATGATTGTGCAATAATGCCTGGTAGTTCTGATCCAATTACAAACACTGCGCTTTTAACATGCGTTGTTGCAAACACTGCTTTTGCTGATCGTGTTTAATAAACGGACAACAACAATTGTGATGCAACAATGAAAACTGACTGCCGCGCTGCTATCAGACCAAACGACAAATCACCACTTCAAAGTATTTGTGAAATGCTGGAGTAGTGCTTCCGTAACTTGTGTGCCATATCCACAAACCAGCACGTTGCAACAGTTTGGATTGTGAGATCACAATTATCATTATCATGCCTCGAGGAAAATGTCGATTAAAGTTAACCCACGAACACGATGTTTCAGCTTGCGTACAGTATAACCAGCATGCTAGGCCTAAAACACATCAAGTTAATAAAAGTAGAATCCTTTTAAGATGTTACGTGCAACTGCTTCACAGCGACCGTTGTTGTCACTAGTGAGTAGCGATCGCATTTGTAATCATATTAATACCGCCATAAATGTTGCTTAACATCACGTAATTCATTTTTCAGGCAATGTTTAAAAAAATTAATCTGTGCTAAACTAGGCATCGATTGGACTTCTGCACCTTTAAGTTACAGTCAAACGTTTCGTGCTGCGAAAACTTCTGGAAGTACAACGGGAGTTTATTCGTACACAACACCTGCACGCGGTAGCTTCAAGCATTGAGAAACTTCCTGATGATGCTTTTGTTTCGGCTGCGATGGCCGACGCATGCTCTGCGGTTAATCTTGTCTGCTTGTTTATGAAACCGCACCTGCTAGCGTTGCTGTAAGATAATTGTCTTGACTTGCTTCGTTGTGCTTTCTTGCGCAAACCGTCTGGATGCGTGAGGAATATAACAGCGTTTTGTCAACACCTACTGAGGCTGATAAAATCGGCCGTTTTGTCAATACCGATATATCGGTAAAACCCAAATATCGGTCGATCTCTATTGCTGACTTATATCATTATGACTTGTGTTCCCCTAAAAAATTTCCGCACACGCCCCTCAGTGGGGCCCTGCAAAAGTACTTCCAATTGAGCCCCGCACTTGCTAAAGCCGACCCTCTCCACGTTTGTATATTTACAATAAAACTGTGTCATGAGTTTGTGTTCAATTTATCAAGAAAACCTCAATGAATTAGCAGTTATCATCCAGTTAACCAGTTAGCTAAAATACAAATATTTGGATATATCTGTTATCTGGATAGTAAAAATTACTGATATCTAAACTATCCCTATTCCCAACTACTGTGTCTGTTCACAATCAACTTTTTGCTGGAGAAAATTGCTTGATCACATTAAAATGTCTGACAAATTTGACATGCGATCAATCAATTTTGAGAATTCCGTCAACTATGACTCCATACCGTTGGACCGTGATACATACTTTGATAACAAATTTACAATATCAGTAAAAATTATATAATGGAAACCAAAGACGTTGAACTATAATCATGTGGTAAGATACGCAAAAAGGGAGAAATTGAACAACTGCATTAATTCAGCAAGATTGCCGTATGTGTGGGGATAGCAGTTGCTGCAACAAGCCATCATATGCTAATTAGCATGTCTACCATAAGTCATTGTTTTGAAACTGAAAATATATCACCAGGCATGATTTCTAAAACTTCACCCTCATTGGAAACAAAAACACTTTTTTCTTGGAGGTTGATCTGGAATTATAAGCAACAGGAAGTTTGTCTCTATGTTAAAATCTGAAGCACCATAAAGTAGAATTTTCCCCATTTGATTTAAGCTTATCTTTTTACTAGTTTTTTTCTTTACTTGGTGACCTTTATTTTACCATTGTTCACATGTGGTGATGTACGGCTCAAACAAACCTATCAGTTTTTGTTCACTGATATAATTAATGCATATGGTACAGGGTAACTTAAAAGTTCATGGTATGCTGTTGACATCAAGGATCCCACTGTTGTAAAATTTGTCCAATTGGCACCTTGCCTAATGTAGAAAGCCTGATTTGCTATGAACAATTGGAATTGGCAGCAACTTAGCATTGAGTAAATCTTTTCTATAGAAGGATACTGACCTTAACACCTTTGGAGCTAGTGTACAATATACTTATACTTTTGAATCCTGCATGAGCCACTATTTTCGCACTACTTAGCAACTCCATAACTTGCTAGCTGATTGTGCTAGAGAGCTTTTCAAACCTTCAAAAGATGCAGTGAGTCTTCTACTGTAGTTTGCATACGAAAATATTGGAAGTTTTGGGTTTCAGGTTTTCTGTGGGTGATGTCATAAGTAGTGTAGGTTTCAGGCCATTTGGCCCAGGTTACTGGGCCCTGGGTGCCAACCGCTAGATGGAATTTATTGACTCAAGTTTTTATTACAAACTAAGCCAAAATCCGAGTCATTTGAGCCTTTGATTGGCTTTTTGGCGTTTCTGGTTCCAAAGTTATGGCAAAATAACCAAAATTTGGGTAAAAAATTTCCCTAATTTTTACCCAAATTTAGTTTTTTTACCATAACTTTTGAACCAGAAATGCTAGAAAACCAATGAAAGGCTCAAAAGACTCAGATTTTAGCCTAGTTTCCACTGAAAACATGTCAAAAAATTCCATCTAGTGGTTGGAGCCCAGGACCCAATGTCCTCAGCCAAAAAGTCTAAACCTACCCACTTATGACACCACCAACAAAAGAACATGAAACCCAAAAACTTTCCAAATTAAAAAAAATTTCAAACTAGAAGACTCACCACATCTTTTGAGGATTTGAACAGCTCTCTAGCACATTTGGCTGGTGAGTTATGGAGTTGCTAAGTGATGCTAAAGAATTATTGTTCACACAAACTGTCCCAGCTCCATAGCTGTTAGGTTCAGAAAAATTGATGTTGTTTTCATTATGTTTAAAAGATCTTGAGATTTGTCATGAAAAAGTTTATCAGGGCTTGGCAGGTATTGATAGTTGTGTGAACTCATGTTTGTGTCCAATGTGAAAAAAGTGTTTCCTTATAATAACAAACACTTTTTAAAATTTTGCTTGGTTGGTTCTTCCAAAAGCTGTCAAAATGAATTGGAGTTCCTAAAGGGAATCTTGGCTTGTAACAAGAATGCAGTTGTATAGACGACTCCAGATAATTGCATGTTGGTTAAACCAGGGAGTCCCAACCTTTTTATTTACAATTTTGTACCACTTGGGCACCCATATTGTCAACGCGTACCACTTTTTCCAGAACAACTGATTTGATCGAATCTTAGTTTCTTCAGAAGAATAATATACATTAAAATCACAATGAAAGACCACAACTAAATTTAATGAGATTTTTTGTTTATCTTCCACCAATTGGTTGATGCGTAGCATAAATTCATAAATTCGCTAACAGCGCATCTAAAGTCATAATGTTGTGATACAATAGGAATAGCAGCTACAGGAAAATGTATTCATTTAGAAACAAAGCCCGATACGTCAACTAGAAAGCTGTGAATCCAGGTTTTTGTAAAAAATGGAAGTTACTCGCGTACCACCTGGAAGACCTTCGTGTACCACAGGTTGGGAACCCCTGGGTTAAGCACATAAAGTGCTTTATTGAATATCATATGTGAAGAAAATAGTCTAGTTAATAACATAGAAACATTGTTTTCATTTGTGTATTTCTATCAGTCAATTGTATGTTGCATTTCAAAGAGGTGTAAAGTGTGCTGCACATAAAAGTGTTGAAAGCTGCAGTGTTGACTGACAACTGTACCTATTGGGATGGCCTGCAAATGAAGTTTCCACCTTCAGCTGAGGCTGAGATGCTAAACTCTATACTGTTGGCTTAACTTCTGGTCATGAATTGCAGATTAAACTAATTAGACAGAAGCTTTGTTAACTAATTGGCCGTGCAAAACAAAAAGAAGTTTGGTGTCACTACACAACTTTTGTTGTGTTCTTAAGGCAAGCGGTCTAATCTCAAGAAAAAGTACATGGTAGCTTACAGACATAAACATGTTCACAACTGCATCACACCGCACAAAGCAAGCAGAATAATGGCCAGAAGTGCAGACAACATGCTACAACTGATACAGACAATTATTACACCACTCACACAGATTGCATGTTAGAGATGTGCAAGTGCTGCAACAACTTTGAATTTTGTTTCATTTGATGATTGCTGGTTTGCTATGCACTGCAGGATTTCAGAATTCAAAATGTCAGGAACAAGGAATTTCAGCAGTGTCAGGTAGCAAACGTGTGGACAGAAGTAGAGTTGGGCAGTAAACTTGCGGGTGCGGTATTTGTCTGATACAGATAAACACATATTACGGTATAAAAAGGTATTTTATTGTAAAACACATTAATAAGTTTGGCAAACTGGCTATGCAATCAATTCGTCTGTACCAATAATTTGTTCACATTCTCTGTGCAACTAACATTGCTAGTACGATACTTTGAATTTGAAAAAATATGAGTAAATCTAAAGACTGATAATATTTCAGAAAGTTGGTTCTGACCGTTTTTTTTTCAATGTTATAGTTCTGCAACAATGATTTCTGACTTTGTGGCATTGCAGTAATTATTGCTCTTCCACCAAAGTGCTTGTGGTCACCAATATGTGAATCAGTATTTTGAGAAGAGTAATGGTTTGTCTCTACTTGATGTTTTGGTTGGTGTCCCCCTTATAATCTGTTGGAATTATTCATGAAGAACATGCTTGTATATGAAATGCCTGAAATGTATGCGAATATTTGCAGATGCCAAGCAAACTGGGATAGGTGATAGAGCCTCCGAAGACTTTGAGGTTTGTCATTTACTTTGGCTTTTGTTAGAGTTAAATTTGGAAAGTAATTGGAATTTATCTGATTTTCTTATCAAGTCAAAGTGTGCTCTGACTGCCATCAGTAATGTATCAAAATTTGGTTGCATACAAGTTAATCTTACAACATTCTCCATACCTAGCATGTGTTTAACTTCTTCTGCATCAACATCTGCAATCAAAATTGCAAGCTAAACATGTGTGTGTAGTTTGTCTGCCTTCAATCCTTTTTGTAAAGAATCAGTAATACAAGCTTCTTACTGCACTTCAGTCAACATTTCAGATAATGCAATATCTTAAATCTTTTGCATAGATCTCTGAAGATGTGAAAATTAAAAATCATAGCAGTTTCCATAAATTGTTTATTGGCTAATGGAAGGTAGTCATTTAAGTTCCTACAAAATGTTTGTTGAGTTTTTTTGTCAGGCAACTATAGCTATTACTCATACAAAACAGGGGCAAAGAGTTCAGGACACATTTTAAACAGAAACAGCAAGTCCACTGTTGGTGAATTGCCATTAAAAGAAACTAAATGTTGCAATTTTCTTTCCCACCATCTTCTGAAACATCTAAACTCACTTGCCTGATACATAACAGTAAGCATTAACATGTGCTTGAAGTTATGAAATTTGTATAGATTATATTGTTTGAAACTTTTTCTTTGTATTTCTCAGTACTTCATTGTCTGTGTTAGTGTAGCTGTGCCTGTTAATTGCAAAACTTGCTCATATGTGTACTCTAATACAAGGGTACTCAACTTCAAAGGCCAGGTGGGTCACATAACTCCCAACTAGTGCTGTAGGCTGCAAACTATCAATTCTTTTTAACATATACCAAAAAAGAATAACTATGTAAAAAAAATTCATACTATGTAACTTCCTGTCTTGCTGTTGGCCAAGTTAATGAATGTGCTATTCTTTAATATATGCAGTCGTGCTGGTTAATTTACTATACAAACATACTCCATTGCAGTAGCAGGCATTAGTTGTTATATTGCAGTGATTAGATATTTCAGTGCCAAGAATCATGTTTGCATCACATTGATTACTTTCCAAAAATTTACTGATACTATGATTAAAGTGAAACAAAACATGAAGAACATCACTGAAATGTAGAATAAAATAAGAAATCATGTGAACATGGATCAAATAATGTATAACAAGTATTTTCTAATGAGAGCTCAGAGTCTGCATTTCTTCACAAGTGATTTCAAATTTGCTTGGTTGTAGCTGCTCATAGGAAGTCTGTCAAATGCCGAAAAGTTAGATGGGAACACTGCTTTTACTTGATTGCTGCCATGGTAGACAAGGAATTTTCACACACATTGTAGATCTGAAGCAGGTCAAGATTTTCTGAGCCAACGGAATCAATGCTGCGTATGATTTCTTCAGAATGTAGTTTAACCAAAAGGCGGCAGTGCCCTTGTGCCTTCTTTGATGATGTTATTGTGGTGCAGGTTTATCAGTTAGTCCTCAAAGCTTTTTTGGCTTCAAATTTTATGGTGGTGACACAACCGGATGCAATTTGCACATCACGAATAGGCACAGGCATTTTAGAAGTTTTCCATAGTTATTCCAGAATAGCTAAACCAAATCCAGAATACCAAATTCTGTTTTTTTTTTCTATAGTGGGATACACCTGAGAACACTACTAAGAAAAAGGTCGTTTACTCAAAAACCAGAAAGCCAACAAAAAGCACTTCCTTTAATCTGGCACTGGCAATCAACATGAAAGAATTTGTCACACATACACAACACATTTTCACAACATTGAACCACAACATTAATTCAGTGGTGCATGTAGTCAGGCAAAAGTGGTTCTGTCATGAAAGGGCAGCTTTTGATCATGCTGTTCAGAATAAAACCAGATTTTCTAGGCTGCTCTTACAGCCCAATCAAACTTGGCTAGTAGCCTAGTGCAACTAATTTAGATAGTGGTATTGGTCTCATCGTCGAAACTGGAGCATGACCAATGCATTGGCATGCTGATATACTGGCTGATATGATGATGTTGCCAATGCATCACATTGGCAAAGCTCCACCGATGCCGATATGTATAGCAGCAACATTTGCTCATAAAAACTGCTACGCTATTGTTCTGCACAGAGTGTTTGGAAACCCAAGTTGCTTCTTCGTCTGTGATTGCTTAATGCAAATTATCTGTCCTGTTCCATGCGCATGCAGCCTTCTGACTACATAGTAGTGCATAATATTCACACAGCTCTACAATCGTCCCAATAAACCTCTCTGTGACATACCACTTGCTTGTAGATTTTTGCGTGGTAAGCAGATGACCCCACTCATCCATAGGTGTAGCCAGGGAGCCATGCGCCCCCAAATATTTAGCATATCTAGTCATTTTATGCTGTGAGAGGCAATGTCCCAAACAAAATACTGTTGCTTGCCCAAAATCAAAAGTTTTGGCCCTCGCAAAATTTTAGGCTGCCTACGCCAATGCACTTGTCTCTGATGAGCGCCCATGCAGATTGTTTTTGAAATTTATTATTTGCTGGGGTATTTTGAGGTTAAAACTCCTGACCAAGGAGTACTATGTCAATTCACTCAGTTGGTTTGGATGGAACACCCAACACCAACACTCTGCCGTGCAGATTTTCACCCATTTGTACACATTTCAAGTTTGATGATTAAAATGCAATATGTTCATACTGCATTTGTGACATATCTTTAAATTTGTATGCAAACACTACACAACTGATCGCCAACTTCAGGATTTTAGCTTGACGAACACCAAACAAAATAAATGTAACACTCGTGATGAAACTAATCCTGTCTTTTGTTGTCTTGTGCATTGCTTTGTATTTAAACTTATTTTTGTTGCAATAGGAACACGAAACCGTTCCTGACAACGATTCCAGTATGCATGAAGGTATGTGCCTAAGTTGATCTAAGCTTCATTAGCAGTGTTTGTCAATTTCAACGCTGTTGGTCAGTGAGCAGCAGTGAAAGTGAGGGCAACGTGCGATATTGACCAATCTTGCAAGCATTGGATAAAGCAATGTCGCACAGCAACCAAGATCAAAAGAACTCGTTTGGTTCTGGATTCACTGATCATGAAGCTTTGACGTCAGTCAAGATCTCAAACAAGCATTCTTCTACAAAGATACTCAACCATTTTCTATCTGCTCCGTTTGTTAATATTCTTACTATTGGTGTATGTGTCAAGTCGAGTGGTATTTTAATTTAGGGAAAAAACAGGTTTCGTTAACTACCAATGCATAAAAAGCATTTGCTGGTAGAAGTAACCTGAACCTTTTTCTAGGAAAATCTTAAGTTGGTGATTTGATCTATTTAACTGAGTGTTTTCATGATGATCAGGGTATCAGAACTCTACTACGTTGACATGATTTGAGGGATGATCGAGATTGAGTGGACCCTGCTCTAGTTCCTAGTGATTTTGACTAGATCGAACATAAAGTACCTCAATGGAAAAATGTATGAGTCAAGGCAGGTGTAGAGGCATGTACAGGAATCTTTGGAGTGAAAGTCTTTTCTGTGAGCTAAAAATTTTTTAAAGCATTAAATACCTCAGTTGCAACAGCTCTGCCCTGCAGATATCGCAGGTTTAGTCGTGCAAAAAATAAAAAAAAAAAACTTTTTTCTGGTTTTCTCTTTCCCAAGTTACGTTTTGAAGGTCTGTGTCGAAACAACATGCACTGCGAAGTATCCTTGGCATAAAAGCTGCTTGGTTAGCTGCTAGGTAGGCTTGTAAGCTGTGAATACATTTATCTGAAACCCAGTGTTCTTGATTTGGAGTTGCTATCAAATCCTAGTCGTGGGTTTGCTTTTTGTGCAAAGGGATGTTACACGCAACGAGTATGAGCGTAGTACGCAATTTTCTTATTGATAAAAACTGTCAGCTAACATGATTTTACATATAGTAATTCATATTTTGCACTATGAATTACTGATTGTCCGGTAATAACAGTCGTGGCGTTTGAGTGAGATATGTCTCTTTTAAAACAATACTTATTGCGCAGTGGTTAAAGAACCGTTAGCCATTGAAAAATACGAGTTGGTAAAATGAGGAGGGTTTTTCTTAGTTGCCATGACGATTCTGATTGTTGACACAGCGAAAACACGACGGGATTTAGAGAGCCTTCGTACTAAAGAAATGCACATATATATTTTAGATTACAGTATTTCGTGTCCGTAAATTTTGGCAGAGTCAGCAAGTTCGAATGCTCCCAACCTGGATATGTCACCGAAGTGAGGCCATTAATAAAAAAATGTTAATTGTTGTGTTTGACCAGTTGTTAATTCACGTGGTTGAAGAAGATTTTGCTATTGCGCAATCTTGCTTGTTCCCTACCTAGAAAAGTCAGATCCGCTGCAAGAGCCGGATAGTTCGGAAGTAACCATGCCAACAACGGAGGCGGATTTCCAAGAGCATGACTCAGCAGATGCTCACGATCCAGAAGACGCAAATGTGAGTGACGGGGCGCGCAGCCCAACGCAAGGCACTGATGGACTGCCGCATTCCAGTATGCATTCGTTTCCTGCCTGCGAAGACGACGATTACGAAACTGGGGAGTACGTCAAGCACGATGACGACGACGAGGATGGTGATGATATTACCGGTGATATGTTCTTCGAGGCGACTGGCGAAGCTTACGTGGAAGTGCCTGACTCTCCGCACGAAGATGAAAAAGACCCGGGTGTTGAACTGGGTGCTGACCAACCAGAAGACGACGACGACGACGTCGATAGACTAGATGCGCAGGAGGCCGCTGCCGCTGAGTTCGATGATGCGCGCGCAGAGGAGGAAGACCATGCTGAGCCCGAAGATGCTGCCGGCGCCGCGTCGGACAGTGAAGAAACGAAAGATGCTGTGGGTGCGTTCGAGGACGACGTGCTCGACATGTTGGATTATGACCTGGAAATGCCTGAACAGAATAGCGTGTCGTCCAAGACAAATGCAACCGAAGACAAAGATGCCAATAAGGAAAGTTCTGGAAGCGATTCAAGTCAAGCGCGTAAAAGTAACGATGATTCTAAAAACCAGTCAACGACAGCAAGGTTGGTGTGATGATGTAATTTTCAACATTCCGAAACACGTCGTCTTTATTTTCACGGTCCTTCCGTGTCAAACAGAAGTGAATGTTTCCTTCTGACGGACTTGGTGCCTGTGAACGCGAAGCGTGTCTAAATCCCAGAAGTTAGTCTCGCTTGAGTGGTTGTGCGCTATTGTTACGCTTCGGTGACGTCGTTTTGTTGCGCGAGACACTGTTTGCTGCGGGATTTTAACACTTTTCTTTGCTCTAGCGATGAGAGTGACGCCAAGCCGGAGCAACACAAACCATCGGACGACAGCGCGGTCCCCGCCGATTGCAAGAACCTGTGGGTGAGCGGCCTTGCGGCGGCCACGAGGGCCAGCGAACTAAAAGTTTCTTTCAGCCGTTACGGAAAGGTACGCGAGAAGATTTTGTTTCGAAGCAACCGAAACCAATGCCGCGGCAATCGTTTCCAACGATTGATCGATTCCTTTGTGGTGATTAAATTGCGCCGCGTGTTGTTGCGCGGTTGTGCTTAAATGACATTGACCCCCTTTCGAAAATAAGAAAAATCTAGTTAGACATTGACGCTTGACGCTACAGTTGTCAAATCGGATTTGCGAAAAAAGCAGATGAGAAACTAGTTGCATGTACAATACGTGCTAGGTCTCACCTTTAGTCCGAGCACGTTGTCAGTACACCGTCATCAAAGCGCAATAATCTAACGCAATATGCTAACAAAACTGAGTGTACAATATTAAATGGACCCTTATGTTTACCTCTATTGCTACTTGTATGGGCTTACAAATAAAAATCCGTGCCATGAGAAAAAGCTTTTTAGCTTATATCGTTTCATAGATCACTCTCTGCAGTTGACTTAAGTTACTTGGTCCTATTGGACATGGCACAGTTTCATTGAGCATTATACTTTGCTTCAGAGGACTGATTGTAGTATTGGACTCCACCATGTTTATGTGTGTTTTGACAATGCTGACACGTAACTTCCGGTCTGCACTTCCGTTGCTGGTGATTCTGTGCGTCAGCAACGCTTATCTCTTTCCTTTTTCAGCATGTACGATTCGGCATTATTTAAAACGGGCGGGTTATCTTCGGAACGAAACACGAAGACTTATTAAGACTTGTTGCCAAAAATGCTGTGATTATTTTGTCTGCGTTTACTCTACTGGTCTCAAGCGTTTCGAAACGTGACCTGCTAATGAGGCAAGACAGCGACTTTGCAAAAAGTATATTTTTTCATCTAACCTGCTTATTCAGGTTGTGGGGGCAAAGGTCGTGACCAACGCCAAATGTCCCGGTTCGAAATGTTTCGGTTTTGTCGCTATGGCGACGGCGGAGGCAGCCAGCAAGTGCATCTTGCACTTGAACAAAACGGAACTTCATGGACGCATTATCACTGTTGAACGGGTACGTACGTTTCAGTGCTATTTGCTTGCTTCTCATGCTATGATGTCACACAAACAGCAGCTTATTGAACAAAGATATTTTTTGAAAGCTAGTCCGCAGTTTTCAGCCCAGTGAAGGATTGTTAGTTGTTTTTTTGCCTTTTTTTTTGTTGGAAGTATTTGGATATTACAACTGAGGATTTTTTTTATTAATAGCGATGTATAGTATAGATAGGAAATATTTTGGTGAGAAAAAAGTTGTTTCCCGCGCTGAAAATTTTGTCTTTTCAGTCTGATTTAGCTTGCGGTGTGTTTTTCAGACAAAAGTCGATCCATCGGCGTCGAAAAAATCGTCGGGTGATCAGAAGTCGGGCGCGAGGGGCAAGGCAGGTTCGGCCGGAGATGCTGCTGCGAAAACCGGCGAGAAAAAGCCCGGAGACTCGGAATCGAAAGAAAGGTGAGAAATGCCAACATGGCCGCTGAGCAGATGGTGCGTTCGCATTTTCGATCGAACTCTCAGGTCACCACACCGTGACCGTCACGATGTAAGCCCCACTGCCAAGCTACATCTGCTGAAGTTCCAATTCACCGCCAGCTGCGTCATCCAAACAGTACACAGACCTATGTGTACAGGGCGGTTGCTGGGCAAAGACGTTCATTGCTGTGGACTTGGCCGAAGTTTGTGGCCAACGTAGTAAATTGCTTTTGGTTTTGATTTGTTCCTTTGCTGTCTCAAACAACTATTCCGCAATCGTTGATAAGAAAATTTATATAGGTCGGTTCTGTCCACTAACTCTCGCCTTGTTGCCTATATCAAGTGTGACGTAACGTTTTTGTAATCACTAAATCCTGGTGCTACGTCACGAGCCGCATCGTTTTCTTTACGTCAGCGCTGAGAAAGGTGACGACAGGAGGCCGAAGTCTGACGATTTGGGGCAGCAACGTAAGAGAGAGCCTGGAAAAGAAGACGAAACAGACGGTCAGTATGTGTTGTTTGGTAGGCTTGGAATTGATCACACCAGTTCGTAGTTACTTCAGCGACTGGGAAAATTTTGGTTTCGTCGCTTTTTTCGTCTCGTGACATCACTCTGGTGACGTGAACTGGTTAAATCGCATAGGCATGTGTTGGTGGTAAGGTTTTTAAACATGATATAGTTTTTTAAACGTGATGTGGTTTCCAAACAATAATAAGGTTTTCAAACAATACAGAGTAAATGTTTTTACTGAGCCAACACTAACTGGCGACGACGGAGCAGGTTGCGTCACGAATTCATCTGATAATGTTGCAAGTCTGAAAATTCGAATGAAAGTGAAAAGTCGCAAAAGAACGAAAACTAATCTCATTCTTGGCTCAAACTGTTGAGATGCTGCAGCACGACGTCGCACTCGGATCAAGGTTTCCCTGTAAGAGTTGCAAAGTGTTTGCTTCTTCATTCCCGCCCGAAAACCATCCACGCACGAACATTTTCGATAACGTGTAAAGTGCTGCAAGTCCCAAACCTAATTGTTTTTTGTGTCCAGCCCGAAGAAGAGCGTCATCAGGCCGACCCCCCCACTCCGACCACAGCAGATCCCCCCGGTGAGTACCGATCTGACTGCTTGCTCGCTTCAACCCGCCGCTATTTCTACAATGCCCATTGTTTTTTGTCGCTGCAGTCGCCAGACAGACCGACGCAGTCCGATCAGAACACGTGAAACTCGCCGTGATGACGACGCCGCCAGACGGCGGGCCAGACTCGCGGCGGACACCGGTAGGTGGCGCCACACTATAGCGCGATGACGTTGGCGGTTCAGTTTAGACTCGACCTGTTGTTTTGTTCCAGCTGGAAACAGGAAAGTGGTCATTGACAACAAAGGGGGGATGAGCCTCCGCGTGAATGTCAGTTCGGACGCGGACCGCATCCGGAGACTCCCTCCGATGCGTCGAGTGTCTCGTTCGCCGATCAGGGGCGTGGCGGGCGCGGTCGGCCGGGG
>JGI24021J15306_10005891_pt1 | contig 14625 bp, 9 predicted proteins | sample Ectturendosymbi1_FD_15306 | JGI IMG/M metagenome (IMG submission 15306)
ACAATCCGAGTCTTTTGATACTTTGGATGACCTGCTGGGGTTTCGAGTTCAAAAATTATGATGTAAGTTAGTAAAAATATTTGACTAATCAGCTAATTAGTTAATTAATTAATTAATTTATTTTAGATCCTAACTTTTGAACCAGAAACGCTAGAAAGTCAATCAAAGGCTCGAAAGGCTCAGACTCAAGCCTAGTTTCCAATGAAAACTTCAGCGAAACACTTTGGCCTAGCGGTTGGGCTCTAGGCCAGGTAACATGAGCCAAAATGACCCCAAAACTACTTCACTTATGACATCAGTCACAAAAAATCCGCAACCCCCAACCAAAAATTTTTTTTCGAGTGCAATCTACTAGACTGGCCGATCCGTTTGAGCCCTTGAACAGCTCTCTAGTGTAATCGGCAAAGGAGCTAGGGCGTTGGTAAGGCAACCGACAACTGCTGTTTTTTAGGCCGAAATCGAAGTACGAATATATCGTACGCCGGCTCTCAAAGTGTTGAAGGCCCCAAACGCCATAACTTGCGAGCCGATTGAGCTAGAGAGCTGTTCAAATCCTCTAAAGACTCAACTTGTTTAGAATAAAAACATTTTTTTCGGTTTTGTATTTGGGGTTTTTGGTCGATGACGTCATGATTGGAAGATATTTAATAATTTTTTGATGACATCATCAACCGATCCAATGAGCTGATTTCATGGATCAAAATTTTATTGAAAACTAGGCCATACAACCAGTCTTTAAAGCCCTTGATCGACTCTCAAGCGTTTCTGACTCCAAAATTATGGCCAAAAAATCCAAATTTTATAGGAATTCCCTAGATATTAGTGGGGATTCCCCTAAGTAATTTTTGGTCTTTTAGCGATAATTTTGGAACCAGATGTGCTAAAAGTCAATCAAACCCTCGAAAAACCTATATTATAGCCTAGTTTCCAATAAAAACACAAGTCGAAAAAATGGCTCTTATCACGTCCACATCAACAAGAATCAAGATATCCAAAACTTTCAAAACTTATTTTTTTTTTCGAAACTACAAGAGTTTCTGAGTCTTAGAGGGTTTGAACAGCTCAATCAGCTGGTGAGTTATGGCCATTAGCCAAATTGCCCAGGATAACCTTTGTGCAGGTTTTTTCAAAGGCGTTTTAGGGACCTGATTCGGGTCCCTAGAATCAGAAAAAATGATGATCGGGTCCTTATAATCCGAGAAAATCGGGTCCCTAGAATAAGAGAAATCAGGTCTCTACTGGGTACCTAACATTTTTCTTGAAAAAACCCTGCCTTTGTGGGACTTGAAATTGACCCAATTTTTGTTTTTTGAGACATAATTTTGGCCCCAGATATGGTAGCAAGCCAATCAAAGGCTCCAAAGTCTCAGATGATAGCCTGGATTCCAAAAAAACTTGACCTAAAAACTGGCTTCTTGGATGGCACCCAGGGCCAGGTAAAATTGGTCAAAAAGGCAAAAACATGTCCCCATTATGACTTCACCCACAGAAAACCGCAAACTCAAAACAAAAAAAAGTTTTTTCAATCTAAACTAGAAGATTTCTCAAATCTGTTGAAGGTTTGAACAGCTCTCTAGCTCAGTGGTTCCCAAACTTTTTCGAGCCATTACCCAAATCAAGGTAGCGATTAGGTCTTATTGCCCACAATACTTCGCAGTGATCGCTCATAATATAGAACAAAATTTGTGTTGGTTCCACATTACCTCCCGAACAATCGCATATCACCCCTTGGGGTTATTTACTCCCAGTTTGGGAACCACTGCTAAAGCTCAATTGGCTGGTGAGTTATGGAATTGCAAAGCTGTGCAAAAATGTGGATGAAAGGAAAAGCATCCGGCACCAGAAGTGTTAAGCACTCATGTAAAGAAGTGACCAAATCTAATTTCTCAATCATTAAAAAGATGTTGACAAAACTAAGGGGTTCACAGACACTTGTAGTGCAGTAAAAGGGGTTCACAGTAAGAAGCTTGAGAACCACTGATCTATACTTATTTGGCCAAAGTTCTCTACTTATTATATGCTGAATCCTTCCTTGTTCCACAAAAGACTGATTTCACAAACATGCAAGGTTTTATGATAATTTAAACATGTTTTTCCTTACTATATGCCTTTTGCCTAAACAGAAAAATATTTTTTTTGATAGTAAAGGGATTAACAACTGAAAATCCTCACTTGGAACAACAAAATTTTTAGATTATATGCTTTCACTATTAAAAACAACATTATACAATCACATATCATGTCAAGAGAATTAACTTAAGAAACCTGTTGTTTAAAAAATGACACTTTCATGAGTCTGCTCTTAGCAACAAAAAATAGTTTGTACATCACTAAACCAAGCACCTTTTACAAAGTGAATCAAAAACAGTTGGACATGACAAATACTTTAAAGGACTAAAAGTTCCCACCTTCAGGCCATGAATAAACGCAGCCTCGAGTACAGACACGAAGTGTTGAGATGTAATGCTGTCAGATTGAATACAATGTACACCATCAGTTTTTTGTGATGATTCCTGTTGTAACTGCTTCACCACATTAGACAGATACTGAAACAATAAGTTAAAAATCACAAGCATAAGAAACAATAATGCAACAACCAATGGTTTATTTCGTTTGAATCACTAGCTGTACTATTTTTGATGTATTAATTCCACAAGACTTTTCTAGTTTCACTTGGCCAATATAATGATGGTGTTGATATATCAATGTGGGTGAATTCTGCCAATAGTATGTATCAGAAATATTTGTTCATGTGAGCCACTACGCTAATCATGAAAGCCATCCTAGTTAACTCTTACATGTTCTCAGAAGTGGGGCAACTAGCTTATCAAAGCATTGTCTAAAAGCTTTTACAGCAACCAAATATGGATCAACTACCAGAGATGCACAATGGTGCAAAACAGATCAACTCAGTGATTCAAAATAAGATATTTTGCACAAAATTAAGTCAAACATCAAATGTACTACGCTGTATATATATGCTGTCTCCATTAAAATTAGAAAAGTTTTTTTTCAATAAAACTTGTGTACTTTCTTAAGTCACACTCAGACTCATACATATAGTGGGTAAAAAAATTTTTTCTTAATGTTGGGGCAAAAAGTAACTAGTTCCCTTAAAAACTTTTGAAAAGAAAAAAAGCTAAACAAATCAGTGCTACAGAGGCATTCGTTGAGAAATTGTTTGTAACATATTTGTTCCAACCTAAGTCCTCGAATAAGGTTCGCAGATTTGTTTGAAAATTGATGTTGACATTAGATAGGACCAAAAGTTTAAAAACAAATTTTATGAACTTTTATGCGGCTTTAGAAGTACTTAGCATAATCATGTCAAAGTTGGCAATTGCTTTGGTAATGCATGTCTTTGCATACGCATACCAATAAAAAATTTGACAACTTTAAATTTAAAGTTTTATGAGCAAGTTTGTTTTTAATGCATTGACTTGTGCAAAAAAACTAGTTATTTTTTACCTCAGACACGATTTTTTCCCTATGTTTGCATTTTTATATGATCTTATTGAAAAAAAAAAATATATAAAGTAAATTTCTCTACAGTGCCGCTCTGCAAAAAACAAAAATCTTCATTTGTTGTTTTATGTTTCAACTGTGTTGTCAATGTATTTGATCACTATAATAGTTCAAGCAATTGCCAATTATCTTGTTTTAAGTCAAGAACAGAGGTTCTTGAACTATTTTAGGTGCATCTCTTTTGGCATTAGTCATTGATACTTGCATCTCAGCTAACCTCACAATCAAACACAAAAAAAGGATGAAAAACTTTATTTGCAACTATTGTGATTTTCAACAGTATGTTGCTACCACACCTGTGCCCCTAGTGCAAACCTTTCATGCTTGTAAGTTTGAGAACCCAGGGTCTAGTCAAGAAAGTAATAAAAACAGTGGTGATTAAGCTGCACATTAATTGCATTTTTTTGAAAGTGCATCACAATACTATTGTGCAGATAAAAATAATGGTAGGTTCAAAAAACACTTTTGTTGGAATCACACTACAGCAGGTTTACCTTTAAGGGCCAGATCAGAAAAAATAGTATTAAGTTGCATGCAGCAATTGATAGAGCCAGATACATTTAGTCAGATGAAAATAATGCAAAGATATTCTTTACCAGATAGAAAATATTATTGACATAAGTACCTCAAGACAGTGAAACATCTCTTGAGGCTATTTTCCAGTCTAAAAACAGGCCAGCTTGACATTTTCACCCACCAAATAGGAGGGCATTTATGCCTGGAAAAGTCATTACAGACAAACTTTTTTTTAAGTACAACGTGAGAATAACAAGAAAGGTATGCTAAAAAGGTACGTCGAATCAGATGAGGAACTTGTTTGTTGAACCAGTGACCAATGCACCCTAAGTAATCAGTTAAAGTTCCCTAAGTACTACATATAAGAGTAAAGCTGAAGACATAAAAATGTGTGACAAGTAAATATGGGAAAATGTGTGCTGTTTTTGACCAAGCCTCAAAGCCTACTACTGGGAATAACTTCAGAAATTTTTTTGAGGATGTTGATGATGAAACTCCAACAAGCATGGAAATAAACTTTTTGCACAATATTAAGAGTACAATTAATACAAGTCGCTTATGGGATTGGCCCACTGTGAAAGACATGGATATTCTCTTCTATGCATTAAGTATTGTTTTCATGGTCCAGACCAGCCAATACTTACAGATGTAGGCAGAGGAAAGGGTTGTTTCATTTTTAAGTGAGAGCATGGTGTCCAAAAAGTTAGCCAACATCTGCTAGTTTGGAAAAGAATACTGATGACCTGATCAGGACTGCTTAAACTAAAGTGATCATTGTAATCTACTGTTTTTGTGTGAAGACATGCTGTAAATAAATCATTGCAAGTCTACATTATGGTTAAATGCTTGTGCAAAAATTTGGATTGCTTTTAATGTACAGAACACAGTCAAACATGGATGAAAGAGTAGTTTTTTCACCCAGAAAGTTATAACTTTTTGCCTGGGTTAAAAAAACTAGTGTTTTTTAACACTTTGAGAACTGGGATACGCTATATTCGTACTTTGACATCGGCCTAAAACCAGCAATTTTCGGTTGCCTTACCAACGCCCTAGCTCCTCCGCTGATTGCGCTAGAGAGCTGTTCAAGGGCTCAAACGGATCGGCAAGTCATCTAGACTGCACTTGAAAAAAATTTTTTTGTTGGGGGTTGCGGATTTTTTGTGAGGGACATCATAAGCAAAGTAGTTTTTAGGCCATTTTGGCTCATGTTACCTGGCCTAGGGCACAACCGCTAGGCCAAAGTATTTCGCTGCAGTTTTCATTAGAAACTAGGCTCGAGTCCGAATCTTTTGAGTCTTTGATTGACTTTCTAGTGTTTCTGGTTCAAAAGAACTTATGATCTAAAATAAACAAATTAATTAATTATCTGATCAACTAATTGGTCAAATATTTTTATTACTTCAGATCATAACTTCTGCACCCGAAACCCCAGCAGGTCATCCAAAGTATAAGACTCGGATTGTAGCCTAGTTTCAAGTAAAAACTTCAGCAAAATACTACCATCTAATGGTTTGGGCCCAGGGCCAGGTGAAGTTGGCCAAAGTGGCCTAAAAGTCCTCCACTTATGATGTCACTCACAAAAAATCCGTAACCCCCAACCAAAAAAATTTTTTTTTCATTGCAAACGACAAGACTTGCTGTGTCTTTTGAGCTTTTGACCGTGTCTGTAGCGCTTACCGGACCGAAGAAGTTCCCGCGCAAAGCCACATGCGATCCAGTTATTTTCACGTGAAAGGTGGAAAGTGTTAATTGTAATTTTTCTTGTGGAAAAGATAACCAAAAAGTTTTAATGTGACAATATACTTTGACATGGGGGTTACCTTCTATGAAAAGACCAAGAAAATACCTTAGCTTGTTTTAGACATAATACAAACTAAAATTTTTTTCCCCCATTTGACTGTACATGTTATCCATAAACCAATGTGATCTGTGTCTGCATACTTGCACTTTCACATTCTCTAGCAGCAGTCCATCAGCTGTCTTAAAAAGTACAACATGCAGCATGTTTTCAACAATACACCAAACATATTTTATGGGTTCAATATCGTCTAACCTACGACAAAAGTAATGACATTTAAACAGCTGGTAAAAAATGAACACTGTTTATATGCTTAGGAATATGATCTGTTCTTTATTTTCCTTATCTATACTTATTACTCATAGCTTCCTGCACTATGCAATATTTTTTATTGCTAAACTTGCTACCTTCATAATGTGACAGTAGCATTTTTTAAAGTTAAAAGCTGCAAGAAAACAATAGGTTCTTTCAACAGACTATCAGTGAGGAAGGAAATAGCTTGCAATGGTAAAAACCACAATAGCACATATGATTCAGACTTTCTGATCAAGATATGTTTTATAATGCAAAAAATCAAAGCTCCTTTTTGAACATCACCATGGAAAATGTGAAATGGCTTCACTACTTTATAGGTTATCCACAAGCTTTTTAATAGAAAAGAATACGAAGTCACTGTTTCAACTTAAAACCTTTGGCGGCTGGTGGATTTTACCTTTAAATCCCACATCAGCCACTGTTTCCATGCCGCTTTGCGACTCCATAATCACTAGATGATTGAGCTAGAGAGATGTTCAAACCCTCAAAAGATGCAGAAAGTTTTCTAGTTTGCATTTAACATGTTTGCTGCCTGTCTATGAATATTTTGTACCTAGAACTCCCACAATAGCCACTATTTTTACGCCATTTTGGAACTCCATGACTCGCCAGTCGATTGTGCTAGAAAGCTGTTCAAACGTTTGAAAGATGCAGGAAGTCTTGTAGTTTGCAATAAAAAAATGTTTTTTGTGGGTGATGTCATAAGTGGAGTAGATTTGTGGTCAGGTTACCTGGCCTAGGGCCCAACCGCAAGTGGGAAGCATTTTGCTCAAGTTTTTACTAGAAACTAGGCTATAGTCCAAGTCTTTTGAGCCTTTGATCGGCTTTCTAGCATTTCTAGTTCAAAAGTTATGGCTTAAAAATAACAAATTAATTAATTATTTGATTTAGGGATTAATTCGTTATTTTGTTGTTTTTTGGCCATAACTTTTGAATCCGGAACCCTAGCAAGTCTATCAAAGGCTCAAAAGACTCAGATTCTAGCCTAGTTTCCAATAAAGCAAAATAATCTCATCTAGCAATTTGGGCCCACGGCCAAGTAACCTGAGTTAAAATGGCCAATAACCTATTCCACTTATGACATTACCCACAAAAAAACAAAACCAAAAATTTTTTCAGAGCAGACACAAAGTCTCGCCAAGTCTTTGAACAGCTCTCTAGCACAATCAGCTGGCAAGTTATGGAGCTGCAATGTGGCATGGATATATGGGCTCAATGTGGGATTTTGAGGATTTCGAAGTACAAATAAATCACACATCGGCACTGAAGGTGTTAAGCAACTTTAAACATCAGCTAGTCTAAACTTACTTCGTTTATTGTAGATTTTACAATTTTGTGTTGCCCATCTGATTTCATTTTTCAATTCTGAATGCTTGCAGTCACAGAAACAGCCAACCATACAGGATTTCTCTAATTTAAGGATCAGAACAATAAGGAAACAAGTCAAACCATTTCACTAGTGACAAATCCAATTCAACTACCTGCAGACAGATAAGAAAGTCAAGTCACATTAATGGGGCAAACAATCAATATCAAGGATCAGTTTGAGCTCACAGGTTACTCCTATTACTTTGTACACCAGGGCTACTCAAGATTGTGTATAGGCTAGCTTAATGTAACTAATCTTTCTACTGTTGCACTCAACAACAATTTATTTTTCCATGAATGAAATTGAATGCAATTGGTCAGTCTGGTACTGTAAAATGAATTAAGTTGTTTGTAGACAAACAAACATATTGCAGTACACTAAAGATGGTATGGGCCACTAAAAACAGTTGTTACGTTTTTGAGGGCCAGTCTATAGTCCAAACACTTCTATTTCATCAAATGAGTTGCTAACTTTCTCAATATAATTTTGTAAAGTAATATTGTGCTGTATTCAATGTCACTATTTGTGCAAAAATGTTGGTTGAAATGAGCAATGCACTGTAAGTGAATGGAATGCTTTTGACATGGATGGGCTTGTCTAAACAGGTGTTTTTCTTGGCCTGCAGCAAATCATTGCTGAAGATACTTGTGCAGTGCTAGTGTGTTTTACCAATTGTCCAAGTACTCTCCACAATGGGAATAAGCAAGGAATCGACTAGCAAATAGTTAGTGTCTATTTTGTCACCAGTGGCAAAGTCTCGGCTGTAACCATTTTTCCATTCCAACCATATCCAGCGTTGCCCACGTATAATGCTAAGTTTGTGACACTAACAATAGCAGTATGGTTAACCTAGTTAAGTGGTAAGTGATTATGCCCGTTGTGCAAGTGGTCGTTGGCTCAGCTCTCACCATTGTTGATTTGGCTTTGCTACTACAAATGACACTTTGATGGGAGCACTTTTTATGAAAAGCTTCAGCTTTAGCTTTAGAGTTTAGGTTTGGGGTTTTAGGCCAGTTGACAAAGGCCATACGCTAATCCAAATGTATCGTCCTTGTCACATGACCAATTCAACCAAAAGGGTTCACTTAATAGCAAAAACGCTCCACCAGTGCTTTTGCTTCTGATGGCCAAATAGACACTGTCAATTTTTAATAGCAAGCTGAGCTCTTTGCTTCTGCTTAGTTCAGTTTGTTCGCATATGCAGCCTTGTGTAGAATGTAGTTTATACAGCCTGTGCACAAAAAATTGTTTTTGGACATGGACAGTGAATTGACCTACCACTGTTTTACATCTTCTGAAAGTGCAGCCTAAGTGTTGAAACTTGTTGATGCGTCTGGCGACCCTAGGGAGCCCCAGTGGTTCCACCAGCATCTGTCCCTGGCCATGGTCAGGGGAAACGCTGCCGGTGTATTGGCATGTGTGCAAGTTTGATCTAATTTTACCTGTTCTTTTTCTAGTTGCTTTTAACACTTTTGGCACCCAGGTTAATTTAAGCGGTTCCCAAAAAAACAGCTGGATCGCACGTGGCTTTGCGTGGGAATATCTCTGCTCCTGTACGGGTTACGGACCTGGTCGAAGTGTCAAAACACGCGGCAAGTCTTGTAGTTTGCACTCGAAACAAATTTTTTAGTTGGGGGTTGCGGATTTGTTTTGAGTGACGTCATAAGTGGAAGACTTTTTGGCCACCTTCACCTGGCCCTGGGTGCCAACCATTAGATGGTAGTAGTTCACTGAAGTTTTTATTGGATTCTAGGCTACAATCTGAGCCTTTTCATCTTTGGATAACCTGCTGGGGTTTCGCGTTCAAAAGTTATGATCTAAGTTAATAAAAATTATTTGACTAATTAGTTAATTAGATTAGTTTATTGAAGATCATAACTTTTGAACCAGAAACGCTAGAAAGTCGATGAAAGGCTCAAAAGACTCGGACTCGAGCCTAGTTTCCAATGAAAACTTCAACGAAACACTTTGGCCTAGCGGTTGGGCCTTAGACCAGGTTACATAAGCCAAAATGTTTAAAAACTACTTCACTTATGACGTCTGTCACAAAAAATCCGCAACCCCCAACAAAAAAATTTTTTTTGAGTGCAGTCTAGAAGACTGGCTGATCCGTTTAAGCCCTTGAACAGCTCTCTAGCGCAATCGGCAGAGGAGCTAGGGCATTGGTAAGGCAACTGACAACTGCTGGTTTTAAGCTGATTTCAAAGTACAAATATTTCATACCACGGTTCTCAAAGTGTTAATGTACTGACCACCATTGCTACCTACAAATTTCCCCTGCATCAATGTATAGCAGGGGTCACCAATCTGGTTTGCACAGGTACCAGGTCGCCCGCAGGCTTGTTCTGACAATAGCATAAACATGGTCAGTAGGACAACCAAAAGTCATTAAAGTCAAAATTTTCCTGCCATTTTAAAAGTTTATGAAATGTTCAGAAACCAAATTTCACACTCATACCATGAGGGAATCCCAAGTTTTTAGGTTAAGAAAAAGAAAAAACTTAATCATTAGGTCAAAATTTGTGATTGGGTCAAACTTTTCTTGCAGAATGTTTTTTTCTCTTTATCGATATTTTATTGCAACTATAGCAACAGATATTGATATGCTTTTGCAAGTTTAGTTGCAATTCTGTAATAATAATGGGTTTGTTGCGATTTTGGACATAACAAATTGTTTTGGCCACTATTGGACGATTGAATATTATGTAGGATAGGCGTAGTAAGGCAAGAAACATGGTCTTACAATACGCGGTTTGGTAAAAGCTCAATCCATTGTGCATATAGTGTTTCAACTTCACGATGTCCTCAGGCTTGACTTTACTTTGGTAATTAACACTTTGAGAACCGGCGTACGATACATTCGTATTTCGATTTCAGCCTAAAAAACAGCAGTTTTCAGTTGCATTGCCAACACCCTAGCTCCTCCGCTAATTGCGCTAGAGAGCTGTTTAAGGGCTCAAACGGATCAGCCAGTCTAGTTAATTGCACTTGGAAAAAAATTTTTTGGTTGGGGGTTGCAGATTTTTTGTGACTGACGTCATAAGTAAAGTAGTTTTGGGATTATTTTGGCTCATGTTGCCTGGCCTAGGGCCCAACCGCTAGGCCAAAGTGTTTCGCTGAAGTTTTCATTGGAAAGTAGGTTTGAGTCCGAGTCTTTTGAGCCTTAGATCGACTTTCTAGCGTTTCTTGTTCAAAAGTTATCATCTAAAATAAACAAACTAATTAATTATCTAATTAGTCAAATACTTTTACTAACTTACATCACAACTTTTGAACCCTAAACCCCAGCAGGTCATCCTAAGTATCAAAAGACTCGGATTGTAGCCAACTTTCCAGTAAAAACTTCAGAGAAATACTACCACCTAACGGTTGGCACCCAGGGCCAGGCAAAGTTGGCCAAGGTGGCCTAAAAGTCCTCCACTTATGACGTCACTCACAAAAAAACCGCAACCCTCAAGCAAAAAATTGTTTTTCGAGTGCAGACTAGAAGACTTGCCGTGTCTTTTAAGACTTTTGCCGGGTCTGTAGAGCATACTGGACTGGAGAAATTCCCAGGCAAAGCCATGTGCGTTTAGGCTTTTTTTACGAAAATCCCAGAAAGCAGCCGGACGCCAATGAGTTAATGTACTTATCAATTTGTCATCCCCAAAGTTAAACAACCAATTTTTTTTTATTTTGAAGTAGAAAGTACATCAATATGTTTATATCAGTTAACCTCAACACCTAAGGCTGGATTATTATGCAGTTGCAAAAGCAGAAAATTTACAGGCCTAAGTTAAAATAAAGTCAAAGCTTCTAAATTACAAAGTCAATATTTAAAACTTTTGGTCAAAAAATTTGTTGCACCAATGATCATTGTCTTCACATTGATGAATATCTTGAATTTTTATTATGATAACATAATTAAAGACAAATTTAGCAAACTTTTCTTCAGAAAGGTGTGTATGAAACCGGTAGTCTTTCGCATGAATTTGTACCAAGAAGTAGCTCTCAGTTTCAAAAAGGTTGGTGACCCCTGATGTATAGCTATTGCCTTCTGAATCCTCGTTCTTTTTGTAAGATTCATTGTTCCCTCACTTGTGCAGTGTTACCTTGTGCATTTGTGAAATATCTTGTCAATCGCATAGCCTATGATGAGAGTACAGCGTGGTGTCACGTTCCACATTGCTTGAAACCTCTTAGGCAATAGTGTTGAATGTTTTGGCTTCAAAAGTGCGCATTGTGAAATGCACCCGCACCAGGTGTGAAAATCATCCTATCATGAGACTTTAATTCTTTTGTGATAATTTTGTTATCCTGTTAGTGCATCCAGAATTTATGCATGCTGTTTCTTAATATTTCGATACGCTTCCGTAAAAAATTGCAAAAAATACTACAAACCATTTAGATATTATTAAACTACTGAGGTGACAAAGCAGTGGTACAGCCTGCAGAATGGTATTACAGAGACATGCTGCTCAAGGACCAAATATAGCTGCTATGCCTCTATGCTTAGGTCTCAGGAGATATGAACGTAAATAAGGTAACTAAGCCGCATACTCATTTCAACAAGTTGTTGCATTTTGAAACTCAAAATGCCCCATCCACTGATGACTATATTGCAACAAACATTAACCACCATAAGTGAATGAACTTTTTTTGGAACCAGTTGCAGCATAAGTGTGTCTTGTTAAGTGGTTTAGGTACGACCTTGAGGCTTGATGTTTAAATGTTAGAAATATTAATAACGTTGAAGTAAGTTATATTTGTAGGTGATAGAATTCAGCATTGGCAAGCATGGCTACCACACTGCCCTTCTATTAAGCAATTACACAATAATTGCTTTTCTCTTTTCTGTGTGGTTTTTAGATGTGGTCAGAAATGGTTGTTGCTTATCATGCAGATTGGTGTTGTGAAAAAGGTTTTGTGATTTTATGTCCACAAGAAAAGATGTTGCGAGGTTGGTCACCAGATTCTGGTGACTGTGAGTTTAACATTGGATTGGTAGATCTAAGTAGATTGGCTACTTGAAAAGTAGACCTAGGGTCAAAAAAGGTTGGGATCTCTGACCAAGAGAATATAATGGAGTTTTGACATTGGGTCACATGTTTATTTTTAGAAAGTGAAACAACTGAGCATGCTCTATTGGCCAGATGTTAGCAGCCAAAGAAACATATTTGTTTCCAATCATGGTTAAAGAAAGCGAAACTTTCATTCTGCTGTTGATTATTTTTGGTGGCTAGCTGCATACTATCAGTTCATTGCTAGTTTAAATTGAACTAAATGCACCGTCATATATTTGCCTATTCTAAACGTGCATCGAAAAAGCTTTGCCAGACTATGCACGCTGCAATACAGTAATACAGAGTTGCCACTTTTTTCTATTGCAAAAATGCAAACTGTGCACCTGACTTTTAACTGTCTTACTGTTATTGTCCAAGTATCAATGATTAATTTTGAATCTCTGCCACCTGTAACTAATTTTTGTTTGAAAAACAGCCAAGCCATATGTCCGATTTTTGCAAAAATGTTGAAGCCGAATTTCAAAAGTAGAAACTAAAGTTGACATAAGCTCTCAAAATTTGAACTATCAATAGTGGCATGGCCAGATCCCTGAGCTATTTCTCTTCGTCACCATCAGTAACCCACTTGATTTATTTGTTAATTAGCAGACTTAAAGGTTGAGCTCTTCATCTTGATTTTTAAAAGTTTAGTCTGCCCTACATTCAAATAGTTCTTCGGGCTTTTAAAGAACTACTTTTGTGTGGTGATTTTACTAAAACGGACTATTTTTTCAAAACCATCTAAGCCATGTTTCATGCAGTAACTTTAGCATAAGCTTGCATTCTATTTGAATAAGGACTGAGGATGCGTAATTTTACATGAAACCAATTTCCTATTAAAAATTTGCTGATCGATTCCTTGCTTACACCCATCGTGGAAAGCACAACTCGAAGCTTGCATTGGGATATACTCACAACTAAACACTAAGGCAGTGGCTATAGGTCCACCTGTGGACCTTCATGTTTGAAACCTTATTTGCCTGCCATCTGTAACTTGACAGTAACACACAACAAGAGTGCAAGAGGCTTGTTGGAAACGTACTAAAGGTAAAACATAAACTCTAACTGTTTAACCTAACCCTAACCCCTAAATCTAACCTGTAAACGTAAACTTTCAAACCTTTAAACCTAACCCTTAAACCTAAATTGTACTAAACCTCACAGTCTGGAAATTTTTGAAAAAAGTAAAGAAAAAGTGGTCCCGTGAATTGAAATGTGCAAGCACTATCACTAAAGGAAAGTCACCATGGTCAGAGCCAAACTAAAAATAACTGGCACAGTAGACGAAAATGCTACCATGACGTGGTAGCGTGCCGTTTGAGTAACAAACTTAGCATTTTATTCGAACCCCATCATGTGAGGCAGATCTGTAGCCATTTCCAAACACTAAAGTCTATCCCAGACACAAAAACTATTGAATTGACATATCACTTTCAAGTAAGAGCTGTTGTTACACATAGATCTAACACTTGAGCGTTGGATTGCTGGTAGCTTACCTCAACCGAATCATCCAAAACAAGCATAAACATCTAGAAAAGCATTTACAACTGCATCATCTAAAACAGGCGTAAAACATCCTGAAGAGCAATTACGTGTTTGTGTGATCTGCAGATGCAGGAGGTCTTGCACACTGTTTCCTTTGACCTCCACTTAAGCCAAGTCGCGAACAGTGGTGATAGTCTACTACCTTGTTAATGCTTTTTCAAAAAAATAGCAGCACTACTGCTATTTGAGAACTAGCTCACTACAGTAGCAACTAGCAAGCTATTTTAACAGCTCACTAGTGCCAACCTCTAATAGGCAGTGTCTATTTTACTTCATTTGGCAAATACACTACTAGAGCTATTTTGCCTTAAAGCAAACAATCAATATGGCACGCGTTAAACAACAACGGTTTTCTCATAAACTAAAGGCGTAAGCATTGGCATACGGGAACGCATTTTACTAGGGGGGCGGAAAATGCTTGCCCTGAAAATAACAATTTGCCCTAAAAATAGACAAGTTGTCCTGAAACTAACTTTTTAGTTTAATCCGAATGGGGCCTGAAACCTTATGTAAAT
>JGI24021J15306_10005892_pt1 | contig 14624 bp, 6 predicted proteins | sample Ectturendosymbi1_FD_15306 | JGI IMG/M metagenome (IMG submission 15306)
AATTGACAATCACTTAACTAATTATAACTCATTAAAGAGGTAATGACCCAGCGCTTAAGAAAAATGAGGGGTGCTGTACAATCTGCAATTGTTGTTTCAGCTATATGCAAGTAAAGAATGACCCTCAAGCAATGGTCACAACAAATTGTTAAAAGAATAATTTCCTAAAAATATAAAACAGACAATAACTTTACTAATCACAACTAGTAAACAACTTAATAAGGTAATTACCCAGCGCTTGACACAAATCAGGTGTGTTGTACAATTTCAAATTGTTGTAATAGCTATATCATGCAAACAAACAGAACAAAACATAAAGTTAGAGAACCAAACATAAGAGTTCATAATCAGGCAAAACATAAACACAACAGGAAATTATTAATTATTGAAATAACAAATAGTACTTCATTTCCAGAAATGAACTTTTACCCATTGGATTACAAGTGCAATACTGTATTGCATACACCATACTGTATTGTATTGTAATACACAGCAAACCATACCAAAATGCTGTGATGACTTCTCTAACACTTCACCTGCCACTGAGACTGACGCAGGTCAAATTATCCAGTAGTGATGATTTGCATTCAGGCATTTGACAGTTAATACATTTATGAAATAATTAACTTATCACTAAGTCAGTGTGCTGTGAGTGTACCTGCCAAAAAAAAAAATTAATCAAATGTTGCAGTTGACACTCCTGCCAAATTATAAAATGCAAAATGCAGGCAGTCTTCGCTGCAACACCCCAAAAAGACCGCGCATTTGTGCAAAAATACATAAAACTGGCAGGCAGTCAATCTCTGCAATGTTTGCCAGCTAGAACACCCCAAAAAGACCTCGCATTCGCGCAAAAAAACATAAAACTGGCAGGCAGTCAATCTCTGCAATGTTCGCCAGCTAGAACACCCCAAAAAGACCGCGCATTCGCACAAAAAAACATAAAACTGGCAGGCAGTCAATTCCCTGCAATGTTCGCCAGCTAGAACACCCCAAAAAGAACGCACATTCGCGCAAAAAAACATAAAACTGGCAGGCAGTCAATTCCCTGCAATGTTCGCCAGCTACAACACCCCAAAAGGCCGCGCATTTGCGCAAAAATACATAAAACTGGCAGGCAGTCAATTCTCTGCAATGTTCGCCAGCTACAACACCCCAAAAGGCCGCGCGAATTTTCCTCAAAGTGGAAGTAATTATGACATACAATAAAAAATGTGTTGCTAATAACCACTTGCAACGATTCAATGCCATTAAGCACACGGGTTGATTTGTTTTGTGAAGTGAAGCGTTTGACAAATCAGATCAAGCGGTTCACGTCACGTGATCGACGAAAATGGTTGAAACAGTACCTCAACTAATCTGCGATGATCGTTTCAAGACGCGGATAAACAAATACAAGTACAACTGTCTAACTGCTTCCGGTATCAACTAGGATAAATACTGGCGTACAATTACGTAGAGATCTAATAAACGTTAAATTTTGTGGTGTTAAATTCAATTAAAAATGTCTGAATCATGCATAGCCGCCGCGACAGCAGTCGGACTACGTTAAGTTTCGCACCAAAGAAATGGCACTTCGCATTTAGAGAAATAGGACTGGTGAAACTTGAAGAAAAGACTGAAATGAACCACATTTTAATTTTCTTTAGTTTGCACAATCTTGCTAAAAACTGTAACCAAGTTGATTTCAGTACAGAGAGACAGACCTTCACTGACTAAAATCTCTGCCGCCGATGACACAAGACAAGGTCAGTCGGACTACGTTACTACATAACTTTCGCAACCCTAACGGAGAACTTCGCAAGGGTTTACATGCATGAAATTTGGGAACTTCAAAGATAAAGGAATAATATAAACCACGAATTGCTTTTCCTCAGTCGCCACAACCTCAGCAAAAAGTTTGGGGAAGTTGATTTCAGCACAGACTGAGTCAGACTGTCACTGACAATTCATGGCGACCGAGACAGCAGTCAGACTACGTAATTTCCTTGACCCGAAAGTAGTACTTCTTGAGGTGTTACATGCATGAAATTTGGCAGTTATACAGATAAAGGATTACAATAAAGCACCATTTACTTTTCCTGAGTCACCACAATATTTGCAAAACGTTTGGGCAAGTTGAGTTCAGCACGCACAGGCAAGTAGAGTCAGACGTTCTGTGACCAATTCTCGACAGCCCATTACGACAGTGGTTCTGCGTAATTTTCTTGACCCTAAAATAATACTTCTCGCGGGTTCAGATACATGCAACTTTGAAAATTAACAGATAAAGGAATAAAATAAACCACCATTTACTTTTCTTCACTCTCCACAATCTTAGTAAAAAGGTCGGGTGAGTTGATTTCAGCACAGACTGAGACTAGACAGACCGTCACCGACAATTCTGATTCATGGCGGCCGAGACAGCAGTCGGACTACGTAATTTCCTCGACCCAAAAGTAGTACTTCTCGACGTGTTACATGTATGAAAGTTGGCAATTATACAGATAAAGGAATGAAATAAACCACCACCTACCTCTGTTCAACCGCCGCTATCTCAGTAAAGCACAGTAGCAGGTTTATTTCAGTAGACAATTTCACACTGAAGTTAGAACACGAAATCCTTCGAGGAATGAGAAAATTAAAACACGTGACGGTAGAACAAGATCCCAACTACTTTTTTCGTCGGCAATCAGACTCAGCAGCCAATAGGATCACACCTGCTAACTTTTTCTACACTGGTGACCTAGTTTGCAACTCAAAGCTGCTAGCGCAGCACGGGGCACAATCGGACCTCATTAGCATACAATGGACGTCCGCCATTGCGGCAAGGTTAAATTACTACTAGCCTGAGCTATTTGGCTATTCCTAAGAACTGAAGAAGGAATGAGCCAGGCTAGCTCATCTTGTAGTAATCCTTCCTTGTTTTATTCACTAATAAGGCCTATATAAGCTAGGTAGTAGTACAGTGCTACCTAACCTTTTGGAGTGTCATGAAATGAATGCAGGCACCCACCCACGTGACCCAGTCCACTTCCGCTTGTTACTTAACTCTACACTGTGAACCATTACCATGCAGCGACTTCACAGAGTTAACACTGTAGAAGTGGCTGATCAAAATGCATAGCAGTACAGTGGTATGCCTTTTTCCGACTTGGAATATTAGTCTTAACGTTCACTTATTCAAAATATGTTGCTAACCTGATTGCTTTTGATCGTTTCAGGGTGAATTCAAGACAAATTTTTTTCAGAAAATATTCACAAAACCATTACCATGCATGATCAAAAACAACTATATTAGATTTGTAAACCTAAAATACCACCATTTTGACACTCGGCAGCCTTCTGGACAATGAAAAGACCTTAAAAGTATCTGTAATCTCATCTGCACTCCTAGACTCTACTCTCTTATCTTAGTCTCTACCAATAGCAGTACCACCACCAAGACGATCCACCACAGCAAACGACAACCAACTTTCCCGCCAAGATCATTCCTTTCGTTTGATATAAAAATAACATATGACGAAGCATAAAATCAAGTAAGACGAATTTATCTGTCGCAGGGTGTCCGGCAGAGATGTACTCCAATCCGTCCAGACCTATACTTCTAGACCAAGACCAATACGAAGTGCAGAGATGGCACGGGCCGATAACAGTCCAGTCTTCGGGCCGTCCGCTAATGGTTTTGAAACAGTCCCCTAACAATTTTTTTAGCGGTGACGTCATTCCGGGCCGCTACGGGCGGCTGCAGTCTGCTCGCCGAAGATTTTTGTTTTTTGCAAATTTTCAAAATCTAACAACGAACTTTTTTTCTGCTATTCCTTCCATTTTCCCATTATGCCAAGGTTCCGTTTCACTTGTTTCCACGCAAATCAGTGAACCATGTTAGGAATCAACCAAAGCAACAGACACTTTCATTTATAGTCGGCAGAGATGAACGGACTGTCATATTTTGCGATCCAGATCCAGTCCTGAATTTTCAAAACTCAGTCCAGGTCCAACAACAGTCCAAACTTTTTTTTAATTTAACAGTCCACTTCCAGTTAAAGTCCAAAAAATTAACAAAAACAGCTTTTTAATAACAATTATCTGGCGATTCTTTTCCATTAACTCAGTCCAAATCCTGTCCTGATCCTAAATTTTGTGAGGCAATTTACAGTCCGGGTCATAGTCCGGGTCCAGTCCAATCACTAAAGGGCTTGAATAAACAGGAAGAATTCAGCACTTTGGTGAATTGGGCTATAAACCAGCTTCCATCGTATGAAAGTATGGATTTGAGATATCAAGTAAATGATACAGTGTACCAAACCAACATACATAAACGAGCAAGAGAAACAAGAGTGGGAAATGCAGTGGCCAAAGCAAAACATGCTGGAGCAATAACCTATGACTGGCCAGAACAAGTTACTTATGAAACTTTGGATGTAAATACAATAACAATCAGTATGTTGAGAGCAGATATCATAAATGATGCTAAGAAAAGTGGACAACTTTTGCCTGAACAAGAAGTGACAGAACAAGTGAATCCACAAATTGACTGGAACATTCAACCAGTGGAAGGTTTTCAAATGGGAGAAAATGGTTGGAATGGAGTCCTGAGAGAAGAAGAAAGAGAACTTATAAATGAATTTTTGGAGGTTTAAAAACAAACTAATGCTCTGGATATGTCATAAAAGCATGTATTAAAGTCATATTCATTCATAAGTAAACCAGTATGTGATGTAATGATGTGTTACAAACCAAGAAGCAAGACTGGGAAAATGCCCAGAAAATGGGGCAATGCCCAGAAAATGGGGCAATACCCAGAAAATGGGGCAATGCCCAGAAAATGGGGCAATGCCCAGAAAATGGGGCAAAGCCCAGAAATTGGGGCAAAATGCACATAATGAACAAACAGGTTTTGGGCCATTGCTCCTAAAATAAAACAAACAAGGAAAATTGTAATAAATAGGCTGAATTTCGGACCTGCATTCATTCAGTGCTCAAACTTGACTTGCGAAGGACGTACAATAGCCGGAGAGGGTCTTGTAGAGCAAACAAAGTTAAAACAAAACAGCTTCTAGTCAGAACTGTATGCTGAAACAATGCAGTAAGCTTTTGACCTGCAAAATTGTAAGTACTTTGATTCTTGGTTTGTTTTATTAATACTTTGTCATTTTTATGCGTTGTAAATCATCTTTTCATAACAGAGTTCTGTCACTAAAATTCTTGTTTTGGACTTTTAATAATTTTCAGAAAATATCAAAAATAGGGACAAAGTCCTGGCCAAATTTTTAATGATTTTGTACTTAGATTAATTTTGGGTAACCAACAAGGGGACTGTTTATGTTTGTTTTGAATGTGTAAACCGTTGGTCATAAAGAGTTCAAGCTCATGTCATTTATAGTTCATCATTCATGTATGTTTAATCATTAAGAGCTCATGTTTGGTTGAAATGATCATACTGTAATAAAATTTGTAATGTGATAATCGGGTGAGTGGTCCTGCCATTGGCAGCTAGGGTCAATGGCATTGACTTCAGCTCTTTGTGTGTTGGAGTCTCTAGTAGGACTCAGCCTCGAGGATCCCACGGTTATAATGGATGTGATAATTAGCGTTAATTATTGGCCCTTACACGCTAAGCTAACATCTTTTTCGACCAGGTCTATAGTTGACTGGTTCTCTGAGCTAGTGTTTTAGAAGTCACAGATAGACACTGGCCGTTAAACGTGACAGTTGCAAAGAAAGCTGCACATCGCTTTCAATAATGATGAGTTTCCGTTGAGAAACTAAATTTCTTTCTGAACATTCAGAACCACAAGTTAAAGTTAAGTGAACCAGTTAACAGTATTCTGAACAAATCGTTAAAGGCATATTATGATATATGATTCTAAAGAAAGTTGTTTTGTTTGATTGCACAGTTGCATGAGCGTCCTTGTTTGAGAAGTTGATTCGAGAAGTTTTGCAAGTTAAAACGAAATATAATTGGTGAGTACCATTGTTTGATTACTATTATATGAAACTAATAAAATTATTGAAACAAAATATTATTTGTGATTACAGCCGGTAGCATTTATAGCGAAGTATCAGAAGTGAGTCGGTCGGTTAAGCAAACGAGTTTTTGTGATAAGTGGCCGTGATACAGTAATGACGCGAACCCACTTAAGATTACTACTGTATCTAAATCAGCCTTTATCCTCCCACCATAGAGCAAAAGGTCTGTACAGTTGTGCTCAGAAAAATTTGTGTTAAAGATATGACAAAAACAAAAATTTTTACCCCTAACAATGTAGTTTGACCCCCAAATTTTAAATCTGGCTACTTGCCTGATTCTGCCAAAAGTGTGTCTGCAATTAGGATATTTCTTTGAAGGCCATTCGGCCTCAACATAAAGCATAACGTCGAAAACCTTTTTTATAAATCACCTTAGGGGGGCCCCGGTAAGCATTTTGGGGGGGCCAGAGCTGGGCTGCTACGGCACTGGATTTAGTCTATATTTGTTAACATTTGTAGGCGATTTCGGACACACAATGTTATTAATCTAAACATGTGCCATGCACCAGGAGATTAACAAGTCCAGACATCAGCAAGGTTTATGCATGCGCATTTCAGCCAGTAAAAAGCCTAGTGCGCACGCTTTTTAAGCAAATTTCACTTAAGCTTATGGTAAAGTTTACGAATTTGCACTAATGAAAGAAAACGTTCATCGCGATACATGCTTTGACTGATCTCATGTTTGCTCCTCCGGTGATAATGTTTTCGTAACTGAACGATAGAATTGATTCTGATTTCCTGCAGTTTGTTTACATTTGCATTTCATTACATCTCTAAATACTCGTTGTCAATTAAATGACAATGATTTACGACCTAATTCCTTTTGTTAACTTGTTGAAAAAATTTTAGCTGGAAACTAAGAGCCTATTATGGGTATTTGCGGGAAAATATTTAGAATTAATTTGCACAATCTGCAAATGCTGTTCAGTTGTGAATTAAATATAAATTTTCAGAATGTCTAGCCCCCCGGCACAAACATGAAGGCCCCGTGTGGAAGATATTCTGGCGACTGTTCTATCCAGGCCCGCAGACACGAGGGGCATTCGGGGGCAGTTACCCCCAAATCTTTCTTGTGCCCCAACAAAGTTTGTTGTTCTCAGAAAAATTTGTTTTGAACACATGATGAAAACAAAAATTTTTTCCCCGTAAATATGTAGTTTGACCCCCAAAACATTAAAACCTGGCTACGTGCCCGATTCTGCCAAAATTGTGTCTGCAATTAGGATATTTTGTTTTGAAGGTCATTCGGCCTCGCGACGTAGCATAACGTCGAATTTTTTTTTCATAAATCACCATAAGAGGGCCCCTGTATGCATTTTGGGGTGGCAGAGTTGGGCTGCTACGGCACTGATTGTGTCCTACCCTGCAGTAGTGTTGCACCAAGTGTTAAGCGTTAGCGAAAAATAGTGTTAAGAATGTGTCTGTAAGCCTGTGGTTCTGCCTCCAATGCCGTTGTAAAACCAAAAATAGATTATAACTATCCCTAATAACAGCAAAATGCAACAGAAAATTTCATTTACTTTAAGACATAGTACATACCAGAGACATTGTTGTGCAGGTAATATTTAGGCGCGATAGTGAGAAAAAACAAATATCAGCAAGCAAACATGAAACACAAATAATGAGTGATTCATTTGAAATAAACAAATAGGCCTATCATGTGACTTATGAGAATAAATGTCATAGTCAAATACAAAATGAGGTTTACTACAAAAAGCCAAGCTTGTTACGTAGTATATAGAGCAGGATTAGAATTTTTTTGCACAAGATTTGAACAAGCATCATTATAGGCGAACTATCCATATAGCCAGGGTCGGATCCAGCCAGTAAGGTTGGGGGGGGGGCGATTTCAGTAATATTTGGTGGTCAAGTCTCATAACGGTTTCGCTACTGTAAGAAAGATGAAGTATACTTCACTAAACCACTGTGAGAAAACAATGGACGACAGAATGACCTTATGCCGCGAATGCTGTTTTCCGAATTGTAAAAAATCACAGTAAATAAAGTTACTTTCGGAGTTTAGTCCTGAATCCGCCCCTGCACAAAGCCGAAGCTGGCGAATTTTACTGTAGGCTATGTGCCAACATAAAGTTAACAGTTTTGATGTTGTAATGGCGCTAGGCCATTACATGCGAGAAATCGACTAAGTCCAAGGGTACTTCACTGGCGGAAAGCACCCTATGACAACAAGCAAAATGACTCGGCGCAGCAAAATGACTCGGCGCAGCAATGCGAAGCGAAAGTGCCGAAGGACGAAAGTCGAAACACATAACACCTCGATCAGAAATGACGAGGGAAGCGCTTCTTTGGTCAAATCGGTAAGACGTTGCTTTAATTTGGCCTCAGATACTCCCTGAGAATCATGAGGGTACGATTCTCAACTGCAAGTGGAAGTTCCACTTCAATGTGAACGCCACAAAACATTAAATGTCACATTTTTTTGTCAAATCAAAGATTGGAAAAAATGATTCACGCAAGTCATCACAGATTTGAGAAAATGATTCACACAAGTCATGCAAATGAGATCAGTATACAATAAACCTCGGTTAATCCGGATTCGATTTGACCGACAATTTTATTCGGTTTAGGCGAAGATCCGGATTAACCGAAGATCGTTGTTTCTAGCCTGACGTCATCTAAGTACTGTGATATCGGTGAAAAAGCACTGAAATTAAACACATTTACGACTCAATAGCAAACCTTTGCTGAAACAAAACGATTTTATTGATGAATTTACACTGGTACATCAGACTAATAACAGCCTGTTCCAGAGAGTTATGAACACTCTTAAGTTCACGATTTAAGAGTCCTTGGCTGCGAAGAAATCTGGGGCTTTGGACAAGCGCAGAGATTTATACGACTGGTCCACAAATAGTTCTTCTATTTGGAAGGTAACGTCAATGCCCTCCAGACATTTGTACTGAGTACAATACGCTCAGGCGCACACTCAACACTGATCAATAAACTTAAACCGTGCATGGTCCGGCAGCGTGAATGATATTCAACGTGATATGATATGCCAGTGTGTGACGTAGCTTAATATCGTCTCAACGATTAGTCGAATGTCGCGCTCAGTTGCAGCCCTTGCTATCATAATTCTAAATGTTCGTTGATGATTGTGAGCACTCTTGTGTTGCGTCAAAAGCTGTCGAATCTTTCCCAGAGGTCAGGCAGTGCGTTTAAGAACACAGCAGCGTTGAAGTACAGAAAAATCCGGATTACGAGATGTGAAAAGAGCAGATTTTATCCGGAATTGGCGAAGATCCGGATAAACCGAATATTTTTATAAAGAACAACGTTAGAAATCATTCGTACCAGCAGTTTTGGCGAAGATCCGAATTAACCGAATCCGGATTAACCGAGGTTTACTGTAATTGCCTGCATGAAGGTTGCCTGTTATGAACGTGGTCTGTTTTGAACTCGTGTGTTATAAACAGGTCTGTTTTGAAAGGGAACCCAGATATACATAACTTTCACAATAAAAAAATCGCAACTTTTTACACATTTTTTCATGTAGATTCTACCAGAGGTTGTAATTGATTTGGTTGTTTCATTTTTTACTTGGTGTGATTGAAAGCTTGTTGTTATACTGTATTTGTTTCCCGTGTGTTCACCGTCGATGAGAGTTTGACGCTCAGTTCATTACTGTATTCTTTAAGTTCTTGCATTGTATAGGCCTACATGAATTAACTAGCAGAATAACTGAAAAAATAACGAACAATAACCCAAAATTTATATTATTTTGTTGTTCACACAGTAGGCGGGTGCAGGCCCGTAACCAGCTTGAGACATTAGGCAGGGCGAAGAGTTTTCTGAGGGGGCCAAATTCATAAAACTATGTCCAATAGTTTCAACACATTTTTCCAGTGGGAGCGAAAAATTTTCGAATGGAGCGAAGCCACCTAGTTACGGGTCCGGGTGTAAGGCAAGGCAAAAATTCAATCATTTGAGTTTCTTCCTCATGTTTGATTGCAGTAGAGTTTGCACAGAATGCATGATGTTAACGCATTTTACGGTTTTGTGTGGTCGTTTCCAACTATCGATCTTTCCAGATGCATGTTCAGTGAAAAAATATGCACTTGGCAAATATCACAGCGGTTCACAACGCTGTCAATGGATTCTTTTCAATATTTTCGGCCTTGGTGCAACGCAGCTATTCACAGAGCAATACTTACCATCTTCTCTCAGATACCTCAGAAAGCAGTCAATTGCGCGATATCTTCTTCCAGGGGCATCTAGAACTCGGAGATATCCCGGAGTTCTAGATCAGCTATGTCCAACCCAACTGGCTTCCTGAGCCAAAAAATGTGTCACTATCTTAACCATGGCCGCACATTGAATGGCATATTAATTAGGGTCGCACAGTGGATGGCTTGCTTTGATCTTTGCAAACTATATTTAGCTTTAAGCGAATATACTGAAAGCGTTCGGATTCTAACTGCAATGGTAACAGACGTGATAAAGTTGCACTGAAGACCACCCGCATCAAAAATGTCAAATTTAAGATAATCAAAATTATGACAGGCTGTCAGTATATTTTTCCTACAGCGAGAACATAAAGTGGGCCGCACAAAGCCTTCGACCGGGCCACATGCGGCCCACGGATTGGACGTAGCTGTTCTAGATATTCCTGTTTTCTTCGAGGCCTTGGCTTCTAGTTTGGTGCTCTACAGACATGCCTAGTTCGTATTGGTGGAGTATTCGATGGTGTTGCGATCGGCATATGCGCAAAGCTTCGCACCGTGGCAGCAAGCAACAATAGAGTTCACCCGACGAGATCACTCTATTATTGCTTGTTCGCGCCACATACATATGTTTTTGTTCTTCGCGCACATCCCGTTCGTGGTGAATCATACAATCAACGCAACACCACCGGAGAGGTTGCAACAATGGCAAGTCGGAAATTTAACGCTTAACATTAGTACCAAGGGTTACCTTTGATCTGTAACTCCTCTTTTACTTTAAACGATCAGTCAATTGTCTTATATCAATTTGGAAACAATTACTATTGGTGAGAGTTACTGTTTACAAGTTTCTGAACGCGTTTAATGGAATTTATTGAGTCCCGGGAATTACGAAGCTTTCCGAACCAGTTTTGTTCGTTCATTTATCAAACGACATGAATTCATTAACAACCAACTTGAAGAAATCGAACCCTGAAAACATAGGTGTAGGAGCAAAATTTAGGGGATGCGAAGGATTTTTGCCCGAATTTTCCCGAACTCGCACGAAAAGTTTTGTGCGACTTTTGCCTACAAACTTTCTCCCACAAAAATCATGAAGGCCGTTTTTTGGCATAGCCTCCAAAAACCAAACGTCTTTGTGTGTTTTTCTTCAAAATTTAGAGGCCTATTCTTCACGAATTTTCAGGAATTTTGCCCAGATTTTCAGGAATTTTCCACAAATCAAAACTTTTGGGGATGCACTTGCACCACCCCCGCCTGAAACACAAGACTATAGTCGAAAACTTGAAACCAAGCCGCACTGTAAAAAAAGTTGTAATTGGCAGTTTACGCAACACGGGCTATAAAATCAATAAACAGAGACAGGAGCTCAAGCACCAGACACACGGAACCAAGCAACATTGTAGCACAGCAGATACTGAATCCTATACGACAAAGGCCTGTAATGTGGCTCTAATGAAGCCAGCAGATATTTTCCTAAACCATTTGGTGAAAGCATGTCACTGGGAAAAGGTTATCCTATATCGCTTTTTCAAATTGCCCGGTCTTCAGTTAATAGTCTCTTGCCAAAATTGTTTTGTTGATTTCCACAATGGATTACGACGTCACATTTGTCGCTTGTGAAATGATTATACCAGTCTTGACCGGATATAACCAGAAATTTACCGGCATAAATAATTTGATTTGTGAAAAGTGTGCGGTCATAATCCACCGCACAGGTCTGCAGCGCTCTGTCCGCGCGGAAATATCCGAATCTTGCTGAAAACAAGATTGGCCGGATCTTAATTTATTTCTCCGTGTTAAAGGATCAAACAAAGAGCCATCACTGCAGTCAGTTGTTCGTCGAATAATAAATCCAGGACATTCTTCACGTGCTTGGAAATTCGCGTCACAGCTGCTTGGGTGAAAACCGGTGAACCAGGAAGGAAGTGACGTCATCACGCAAAACTGCGCATGTGCGTCACTTCCTGGTTTCTTCGCTGAACCACTTCGAAGTAAGAGTCGAGTTTGTCTTTCAAAAAATTGTGCAACTGCCAGAAAAAAAGTTTATAATTTCACTTTTCACACAATAACGATAAACAGGTCCGTAGCCACTGGAGGGGGGGTATTCGGGGGCTAGGATAGATTCTCGGACGTTGTCAGTGGTGCATCCCTTGGTAGCTCTGGCTAAGACGGTGAAACGATATATACTTCTCTTCCAGAGCAATTTATTATCTTATGCAAGTGTTCATAATACCAGATTGCACACACACAAGTGTAATCTCCATTCGTACTCTACTTTTCTGGTAACATGTTCCACTCAAAAACGCAGGCTGCGCTCATCAGAAAAACGTGTCGCTTTACAGATTTGTTGGAAGACATTTCAGTTAACTGGGAAGCAGGCTCAATGTCAAAGCGTAAAAAACTGAGACAAGAACATTTTAACTTTTCAAAGAGATGTTTTCGCTACATCCACACTTGCGACGGTCAGTCGGCAAATTGCTCATATCGACGATTAACCAACTATTCCGATGGAAATGTGTCAAAATTTTTTTTAAAGGGCAACATGAATGGTCAAGTAAGTTTGCTTGTCAAAGATATTAACAATTATTAAATAACCTATCTGACGTGTTAAACGACCTTTAAGACTCTACCCCTAGTTACAGGATATAGGGACGATCCAGGGTTGCGGATTCGGAGGCTCTTGGGTGGAGTTGGATTCCTAACAACACTGGGAGTCGGAGTCGGATTTTTTTGTCCGACTCCGGATGCCCAACTGGATCATTTTTTACATCACACTCCTAAATTGGGAATTCCTGTTGAATTGGCACAATTTCTTTTGAAAATTTTGTTGAAACAGATTTCTTGCTGTGCACCACGATTTCCATTGATTTTAACAGCCGACTTTCATTCCCTTTATGTCAAGGAGTCGGAAATTTTGGGAAGGCGGAGTCGGAAATTTTGGAAAGGTCGGATATTTTACCTTCGACTCCGCAGCCTTGGGACGATCTCCTCCTCATAGCAGTTGCGGACGCAACAGATTTCTCTTAGATCGCAAAAATGGTCACGACCTATCAGTTGTCAAACAACAATAATTTCTGTCAAATAACAACACTAACTGCCATAGGGAAAGCGGGAGTTAATATCACCTGGGTTTTGCAGCTAGAAAGTTTCAGTAAGTGTTTATGTCCACGTTACAAAGAGAGATTTATTGAACTAGTAATTTTAATAAAGTTGCAGTAAGTAGTTGAACAGGTGATGAACACGAAACACCAGCATTGGCGACAACGGACAAAAATGAGGGAGTCATGCAGGAGACAAAAAATTGTGCACATCAAGGAGCAATGAGGTAGGGTTGTCTATTGCGGATTTGATTTTCGTATTCAACAGAAATCATTAGGTAGTAACAGACCCACAGAGAACGTTACCTTAAAATTGGATGTAGCTTCTAGCAGCCCACTAAGGTCACGTCACGTGATCTAGCGCATGGCTACTTATGTTCTGTTATTTTTATGTTAGGGTGAGGGTTTTCGGAAGGTTAAGTTTAGAGTTCTGGCTACCAAATGTTTTCGTTATGTTGTGCTATGCAAAGCTACGTAGGCTATTATGTAAGCTTGGGTCTTTGGACCAGGTCAGAAAATGGAGAACAAAGTTTGGAAAACGTATAACAAAACTTGTAAAATGAATTAAAACCTAACTTTTTGCCGCATAAATTTACTTTTTTTCATTGTCACGCAACAAATGATGTGCTTCAAGCAACAATCATCGATGGACACTAGACTTGTTTGATACCTCTACCAGGGGTTTCCCCTCTACTACGGATTTCCAAACGTTTTTTCTCTGGGATTACGTAACGTAACTTATTGTACAGCAGTTGGAGGGTCTCGGTCCAAATAAAAGAATGTCAAAAGATGAATGTTGTTTAAAACTCTGAAGCGCCCGCGCGGGCCACTGTAGTGGCCGGCACTCTTTTGGCCATAACTCGCCAACTGCTGCAGCTAGAGAGTTGTTCAAACCCTCTACGGATTCAGCAAGCCTAGTAATTGCGAGTCAAAAAATAGTTTTCAGTATTGGGTTAAGGGTCTCTTGGGGGAACGTCACAAGTGGGGGTGTTTTAGCGTTTTTATGGCCTACTTTACCCGGCCCTGGACGCCCATCGAATGGACCCACATTTTAGCTGAAGTGTTTGTTTAGAAACTAGGCTATCCTACGAGTTTTTAGAGCCCTTGATTGGCTTTCTAGCATATCTGGATCCAAAATTGTGCCACAAAAACCAAAAAGTAGTCAAAATTCTTACCCCTTCAAACACTCACCCGTTGGTATATGGCCATAACTCGCCGTTAGAATAGGCTAGAGCAGGGGTTCTCAAACTTTTGGTGTTATGGAGCCCATGAAGAGATTGACTATAATTTACGGAGCCCCACAATAAATTTCTAAAAATAAAAACAA
>JGI24021J15306_10005895_pt1 | contig 14621 bp, 9 predicted proteins | sample Ectturendosymbi1_FD_15306 | JGI IMG/M metagenome (IMG submission 15306)
GTGACATCAGTAGGGGCGTAGGCGACGATGATGGTCATTTTGCCATGGCGGTGGGGAAAACGGGCTGTCAGTATACGGTCGCTCACAGGGCTCCAGCTAATGAGCGAATTACGGATATGGTGAGGCATAGCAAGAGCGACACCATACAGGCCACGACCATCAGTAGGACCGCTCCATATAAAAGTGCATACTACACCAAATATTATCTGGATGCAACATAATTCTACCAGTCACGGTTTTCTACATATGCCATATCATTTGACCTACTTCTAAACAACTTTTGTTTATTCAGATCGTTCCTAATTCACAGTTTATATGTCTTTTCCTCTCGAACTAACCAGATTTCTCTTTCCGTAATTTGAAATATTCAACTGCTTACAGTTTTTGTTTGAGGGAGCTTCCTAAATATAGAATAGAAATGCAAGGTTTTCTTCATGCTAAAAGCGTTTCGCAAGTTGAATTAAGCTGCACACTGTTAAATTTCAACAAAATTCAACATATTGATAAACAGCAAGGAATAAGCTACCAACATTGTAAATTCTGTGCTGCTGTTGTATAAAATATTCCATTTTTTACTCTAAAATCGGTAATCACAGACGCAACATTATGTTTGGTACACAATGCACTATCGCTTGATGATCAGCAGTGTTGGGCTTACTGTAAGCCAATGATGGGCAGGCTCAGTCCTCACGGTCCATTTTTATAGTCCGCAGACACTTCGAGCGGGCATTATTACACTTATAGTGCATTTGTTTTTCACCTTACGGTTTTTCGGCGTTGTAGTGACATTACTTTCGAGCTCGAGGTGATATGCGGATTATCTTTCATGGCTCCATGGCAGTAATGGCGTGATTCGAGTCTCGCTTTTTACCGAATGACTCGACTTGAATCACGTTAAGAAACAATGTTGTGATGACTCGACTCGAGTCACGCTTTTTACCGAATGACACGACTCGAGTCAGATTAATTTTTACAAAATCTCCAAACGTCTTGCTGACAAAACAGTTAGCTTGCACACAAAAATGAGCTGTTTTTGCTTCAGTGACGCATGATTAATATTGGCGTTGGGAAGGATGGCAGGTACCTTCAAATAGCCCTCCCTGTTGTGGCATCCCTGAATGCTTACCAAACCTGTCGTTACGAGAGAAGCCTCTGCTACCCGTGCTGGATGTGTTCGCCCCGGGCTGGGTGGGAAAACGCCCTTTCCAAGGTGCGGCAGCATCCCTGCCGCCGAAGATGACCGAAGGATTAGCATACTGCAGCTGAACACCGAGAGGTTCATCGCAAGATTAGCGTTCTTGAGCAGCTAACCTACAGAACAACGCACTCGTCATCGTCCAGGCCCACTAAACTACCGCAGACAAGCAAGTTTCGCAAGTTCTCACTAGCTTGGTCAGTCTTGAGCAGGAAGCACGGCCTTGCCACATTTGCTCACGAGCAGCTTGAATGGTAACTGGTCGTTCAGTTTCCAGAGTAATTGGAGACGTGGTTGTGCGTAGACGTCATAGGATACAAGATGATCAACCATGGGCGTAGGAAGGATTTTTTCCATGGGGGGCCAGTAGGGGATTTTCCCAAAAACTTTTCCAGGGGGGCTAAAAGTGGTGAAATTTGTTTTTTACCCCTAGAAATTGAAAAAACAACATTTTGCTAATGTTTTCAAAATCCAGGAGGGGGCAAGGCCCCCCTTCCGATGCCCATGTCATCAACGTATGTAAAGTTACAAACTCAACCCTCGCGACACACACGTACGGAATACGGATATCCCGATGTTCCCACACCCCAGTCTGTACACTGGCGAATTTAACTGCCAGCAGGTTAACTGAAGTTATAGAGCAACATTTGACGGTGAGAGGCTGGCCTCCTGAGCACCAGCCAACAACCTAAAGAAAGTAGCCAGCTTCTTCTCTCACCGATGGAACGTCGACACAATCCGGATTTGATCTTCGCGACTGACAGAGCCGATTCGTCTATACTTTTCGCGGATAAGGAATCGGATAAAGATATCCGATACGAAACGCTTTACTCGATTTTTTGAAGATTCAGGCTGTGAAATATAATTGGTCACTTTTGACCTTTTGAAGTTAGTTGCATATTGCACAATCGCTTATTTATTATCTTCGGAACCATCTTTTCAGCTTTCTGTGCCACACCTGCTAGTCTCTATTCTGTGGTGGAAGCAAGGCACCGTTTTCAGAGCGGGGGCACAAGTGCACGTCAGAAAAACTACTTTTTTTCATTAAACGATTTAAATTAACAACAGACCCAATACTAATTATGTTGCTTAAACTATTGAAACAAAATTCGAAATTTAAAAGCGGGGATCAGCCCCCCAGAAAAAGTGGAGGACCTAGGCCCATGCGCATCCCGCTTCCGCCACCCTTGTCTCTATGCATTATTAAATATAAACTTTTTGATGCTTTTCGGATGCGGATAGTATGATTTCAACGAAAATAGGATTCGGATATAATTTTTTTAAACGCAGGTTACGATTGGATAGTAAAAAAACACTATCCGATCATATCTGAATTCTACACCACTGATTTGCCATCAGGAAGGCCGGGACAGTGGCAAGGCAGTAAAAGAGTTACGCGCAATATAAAATTATTTTAAAAAAAACATAAAAATCGCTATGCTTGTTTCTGTTCAGCAAAGACGTTAGTCTTAAAAATAATGCCAGAAATTATAAAAAAAACATGCTGAAGTTTCTGGGTGCGCAAATAACTGCAACACATTTGTTTCAATTCGATCTTGATAAACCATGAAATTTCCTATGATGCTTTTATGAAAAGGCACCTCCGCACCAGTTGCCCTCCTATGAAAGGGTAGGGAGCAATGCCCCCATCATGCACCCGCTCTCTGGCGCCCCTTCTTGCCAACCACCGTCTCCAGAAGGTATGCATACACCGACGATCCAGCAATCATGCGTGCTGGTGGAGACTGGCAAACAGTGGAAGGAGTGCCAAGCAAAGATATAACGACTATAGGTAAGTACCTCCAGAACTGGAAGTTAAAGCTCAGCACTACAAAAACGGTGTCGGCAGTCTTCCATCTCAGTAACAAGCAAGAAGCATAGACATCAAAGTTGGTACCAAACTACATGCTTTTTCTTCAGTTGCAAACAAATCCAAGCTCAATGCAATGAATGACTGATTGATCACAACAAAATTTAGATTAGTGCAATTCTGCAATGATAGCGATTTTTCAAAACAACTTACTCTTGTAAACATTAAACGTTTGTCTCAGAATGATGAAATACTTTGTCTTTGCCTTTCTATGGCAACTTACTGCCCATAGAAATATAAAATTTGTTGGAGAAGGAAAATATTGTTTCTCTTTAAGATGATTGTTAGAAATGCTTGTTCATTTGCAACGTGCAAACAAGCTTCGCATTGTTGCTAGGCATCACAATTATATTTATGTATGCTTTGTCCCAAGATGAACACCAACATAAGATTCTGGGACACAAGCCTCGTACGTCCTCAATCCGACCTTCGGCAATGGTTTTGCTTCCATTTAACGTTCTGAAGTAATATAATCTTCCCAAACAATCGTGACATTGGAGGGATTTCTACAGGGTGCTACAAATATATCAGCAGTTCAACAGCTTTCTCGATACCGGACTTGATTTCGACTCAGCAGTCATGGTAGAATACGAGGTTGATGCAAGCCGCTGTCTTTCTTTGCAGAACTGCTTATGAGAAGTTTTCATAGAAAGCTTTAAATCTGACTCAAGGCAGCTTTCATTAATTTTAAGATCATTGTAAAACTTTCTATTAGGCTTTTAATGATTTTTCATTGAAATCTAGCCATAAACATGTTCTAATTACAGGCAACATCCAATGATCAAAAGCACACGCATTGAGCAACACGCCAACAAAACTCTAAGAAATGTTTCAAGTTGGAAATAATGCAAATGTGAAAGTAACTTCTTTGCAGCGTTTTGTCATAGCTACGTAGCAGTCGAAGAAAAAGGCATCTACACATTCAAAAATGCGAAGAAAGCCACAAAATGTCATTACAAGTTTCTGACACTCATCACTGCGCTCATAATGAAACAAGTTGATACTGCAGTTTTAATTGCTTCCATCCATGATATACACAGTCAAGCAGTGATATACAGTACATACATAAACTGCAGCCTACTGATTTTCATACCAGATCTTTGAAACTAGCATTCAAAGTCTAGACATGCTGGCATTCTTTCACACTTTCAGACAAAAACAATGAAAACGATCTCAGGTCTCAAAACAACCACAACAATTAGATTGTTATGGTCCTTTTTCAACTGCACCATATTAGCAAAAACAATTGTTGTAAAGTCTTTAGCACCACGACTAAAGAAACAAAAAGGACCAGACAGAAAATTTGTGAAAGTGAAGAGCATGAAGGAACTTTGAAATATCTCAGTCTTGTTTGAATGTGTGATACATTTCACTCATACCCTTCCACGAGGTAGAAGCAAAGTACTCTTTACATCGTCACAGGCTACTGATTGTGTTGTTGAACCAATTGAATACCAAATCTTCGTAATTGCTTCTCCAGTTGATGTTAGTTTTCGTGAGTTCAATCGCTTGCTCCGTCGCCCTCAGGCCTGATCCCAACTTATCAGCATTTTTCTCTTTAAATTCTTCGAGCTGTAAATCATTGAGTTTTGTAAAATGTGCATTCTGGCATCAGTTGTAGTGAAAACCTGCGCGGTTTAGTATTATCCGATCCTTTCACGACTTAGAAACTAATATTACAGTAAATAATATGGTCCTATGCTTTTAGTTTTAGATTTACAATTTTTAGCTTGAGCAAGCTTTGTTTCAAATGTGAAGCCAAAAAGTGGGCGAAAGTTTAATTGTTTCAATGAACATGGTAAACTCAAAATTAATTCAAAGTCGTAGGTCCAAAAGAAAGCAATATAGATCCTTTTCAATCACTACACCGAAGAAAAATCGATTCTTTATGTCTTCATCTTTTGAACGCCACTATTTTGTGGTGTTCTTTTTGCAGAGCAACCCCAGATTCAGATATTTGGTTGATGTGTTGGACTGATAAGTAATGCCAATGGTGTGAAGATGCCATCTGACGGATTATGATTGAACGNCTCTAAGTCAGAATCCCACCTGGACGGCGACCTTGTATTCGTGAATCGCCAGCGACAGGTACAGTTAGACGGCCGTGTAGGGCTGTTGTTAGATCCCAAATCTGTCGAGAGCGGCAAGGGCCGCTCCCTAGTTGGTGCATTTTCCTGTTCGCAAGGCGGGGTGCTGGATCATTCGCAAATCACCTAGTTGACGATCGGTGTCGTTATCACTAGAGCAGTCTTTTCACTGCGATTTGCTGAGAGTAAGGCTCGAGATCTATCGATTTTTCCCCCTTGAGTGCGGGCGCAGAATACGCAAAACAGCAAAATACGTGCTCTTGAAAAATTCATGTTTTCGTTTGTCGTTGTGATGTTTTACGCAGTTTACAAGCAATGATTCTCAAATACTTGCTGATATCAGTCAACGTATCTTTGCTGAAACCACACTGTTAAAACAGAAACACAGCCCTTAAACTTTACACGAAATCAATGGCTTTAGCACTCTTTATGGTAATTCGCTGATGAACTTGCTACAAAGCGCTGCTGCAACTTACAATAAACTAACGTAAATGATCAGCTAACTGCACATGACATAAAAATGGATGCTCACCTGAGACAATTCCAATTCAGTCGAGAAATGAGATGTGCAGCTGCTGATTATTCCGCTAAATGAGAAAAAGGACGTGCCATATCTGCAAAAATCCGACAATCAAATTGAAGTAAAAGCTCAATGTACAAGATCATGCATCAATTCGCATTTTTTTCTCTCTGTTTGTAATAGTTGTTTTGAAGTTGTGGAAGAGCAAAGTCTTCGAGACGTATAGAGGATCGCCGAGACCCTATGATAAGACTTCTGTAGGCTTTACAAACATAACTTGCTGTAGACGTATCAGCTCCACAGAAGATGTCTAAAATTAAGCGTAGAACAATAGTAAAACGTCTGAAGCAAAAATTCACAAATCCGGTTCTATGGCAGAAGATGTTTGCTAGTTCCAACAACTTTCCTTCTCCATTCTGCTCAGCGCCGGATTTAGGGGGACCCCCACCACGTTCATGCATTAAGCCATATGTACGTCATGTGCGTGCTACTTAGTCATTTTTATTAACGAGAAAAGTTTGTTTGCAGACGCTAATCGGTCGTCCAGACGGCAGTATTTCGCTTGTATATCATTTGATATTGTCACGAAACAACTATTACACTTATTGTTTTCCTGAAAGTCGGTCAGGTATCTGAATCTAGTGAATGAAAGGCCAAGCCACGTAGAACGCATTAGCTTACGTCTCTGCTTGTTACTGGTAGATTTTGCGTCTGAGTGTTTCACAGGTCGCATATGAGTAGCGTTGTTAAATAGGGCTACTATACGTCCTTTTCTTGGAGTACATGTCCACTTTTTTCATGAGAAATGAAATAATATCTGAGGACATTCAAAAATGTCAAAATATCCTCTTTTCACATCTTTTATTTTACACAGCTATAATCAGTGGCGTAACAAAAGGTTTGAGCCAGGAGGGAAAACTTAGATAAAAGGGGCCCACTGGCCACTGCACGGGGCCCACTAGCCAACACTCAGAAAAAACTTGAGAAATCATGGTGAGTCCGGATTTGGATGGCTAAACTAAAACCCTGAATCACCGGAAAATGATCCAAAAAACTCACAAAAACAACAACCAACTGAAAACCAATAGCCACTCGCGGAAGCCTGAGGTTCCGCGAAATCCCGGTTGAAAAACAATCTTCTACAGCACACTATTAAAGCTGGTGTGCACTTTAAAACATCTTTCATGCAATTAGTTTCATAATAATGTTGAAGGCTATTTTACATTTAAAAGAAATTTAAGGAAACTGCAAAATATTCATGAGCTAAGTGAAACAAGTAAACATGGATTTTGTTTTGTGTATTTTCACTGAAACATCGTCCACACTGGACGTCTTACTTCAATGCTTAAAACTTATCAATAGGCCTAATTGTTATCTGACTTGTTACGTGTTGGTCATACACTCCAGTAAGTGACAGTCGTAAGTTGACCCGTTCATAACAGACCCGTTCACAACAGACAACCTCCATAGTGGGTCTGTTATGAATGCAGTGTGTTATGAAAACGATCTGTTATGAACGTGGTCTGTTATGAACGGGTCTGTTATAAACGTGGTCTATTATGAACGTGGTCTGTTACGAACGTGGTCTGTTATGAACGGGTCTGTTATGAACGTGGTCTGTTATGAACGTGGTCTGTTATGAACGTGGTCTGTTTCGAGTGGTCTGTTATGAGTGGTCTGTTATGAACAGGTCTCTTTTGAACGGACACCTCAAAGGACTGTTTTACAACGGCAATGAAGTCCAGCGTAGACAGCCGACAGAAAATCGAAGAACATGTTGTGACAGACTTAGATCTATGTAAAGATGAAAACAGACATAGTTCAACCAGCAGTGCAGTAGCAGAAGAACGTCAAGAAATATAATAAAAAAATACGATAGATGAGATGGCCGACGCTATCACTTGAGGCAAAGGTATNGGTCTCTGGGCCCTCTGGCCAGCCAAAATACCAGAAAAATGCGGGAATATTGGTTGAAAAATGAAACANATTCTTGTTGACATTGTGATGAAAAGTCATTTTTAAAACANGATGTTCCACAACTTAGAAAAGACAGAAACTTGTCACAGAAATGTACCATATGTCTTAGTCATCGCCAGAACCACAATGGCGAAGTAGTTGACAGAAGCTGGCTTTGTTTTTTTCTTTCACAAACTTGTGTTAAATGTTTCACTTGTAGACTGATGAGCGCCGATACGACTAAATGTGCGCATTTCCTTTTTAGAAAAGGAATCTTCGACTGGAAGCACGCTCTTGAGCGCCTGAGGAGCCACGAGCATTCAATGGAACATAAAGATGCCACGCTTACATTTAATTGCAGATGTAATTAATCACTATGAAGAATTGATACAGAGCTAACTAGTCTGGTCAATTAATGCGAACAATATTGGAAATCGCTTCTGCCTGCAACGTTTGGTTTCTGTCGTAAAATTTATTGTTGAGCGAGGACTGACGTTTAGAGTTGAAAACATTTGATCGCCCAGAAACTTTTTGCAAAAAGATTTTCAAAACTTTTTTCAAGCAACGTTTCAAAAAAAAGAAGACGCTATGCTTCTGGTGCCCGGTTTTGCAACAGTTTCACAAATCGCTAATCATTGTCAAATATCATGTTGCAACATAAAGTTTTGTTACACTTGAGTTAACAAATGTGACGTCACAAGATTACGTCATAAATATTAATGATCCGTGGAAATACCAGTGACTTCATCGATCATCCCCTTCCTAAAGATTCTCTATCCGCACATGGGGCCTCACACCACGCCTGGGCCCCAGCCCCCCACCATCTAAATCCGGCGCTGTCAACACGTGATCAAGTTTAGAAACTGTAGTCGGCGTACTTTCTCTGATCTTGCTTTGGTCTTTTTCGTCATTTCACTTGTAAGCTTTTGCTTACAAATTTGCTGGACTGAAGAGAGTGAAATCGATATCCTAGCAAAGCAAATTGCGATCAAATTCGGCTGCGTCACCCTTGTGGTGTCGTGGTGCTGAACCTAGTAAGGTGGTTTAATTCCAAGAAAGCAGAGTATCTTGGTTCAAATACCAATCCATGCAGGGTTCACTCGCAGTATAGTTTCAGAGTGTCCAAATCCAAACTTGTGCGAACTGCGACGAATGACCCGTGACGTCGCATGGACGTTGCTCTTGACCGACGTTTCGCGGCGCGAACTTTGCCCGCGATCTTTCGCGCCCGTCAAGTGCGTAGGTAATGTATACAGAAACAACAGAAAAGAACACCTTCTGTGTAAACTATACTGCCTTTTGACAATTCTCTCTTCGGCCAGTCAGCTTTTGAATTGTGGTTCGTGTAATTCTTGAAATCAATTTGATTTTATAATTTGAATTAATCAAAGCAGACAGCTTGGATTGGTGGTGATATTTCGCAAGGCCGGTTGGCCTTGCGCTGATAGCGTCATGAAATTTCGTAATTTAAATAGCTGCAGTATAAGTGAAGTTTTGTAATTCATACGCCAGAACAATAAAGTCCAACGATAAGTCTTTCATCGCGCAAGTTGGCAATATCTGCTAATATTTAAAGTTTCTGGACTGATCACAAAATCAAGCCAGCCATCATTCATCAGCTTTTTCCTTTCAATGCTCACATACGAGACGAAGGGTTCTTCAACATCTTTTGTGTAGAAAAGTTCAATAACAGGATATACTGTAACAGGATACAAGTTTTCGGCTGTTTCACGATTTTTCGATAGATAGCTGGGAAAGTTAGGCTTTTACAGTTAAGTGTGTTTACTTTTCAATTAAGACGTAATTATTCTACAAAAATAAGTTAATGATAATTGTTTTCCTGAGCAGTGCTTTGAAAGGTGTTCTGAGTGACCGAAACGGTTTCTCAAAATAGAGTAGAACCTCACCATAAACACCACCAAAATCCACTAAAACATCGCTTTATGACTGTCTCGGTATTTAGATGAAATAGTAGCAGTCTCGCAAAATGTATTTGCGATCAACAAGGTCAAACCTTCAAAAACCCTATTCCTGATGTCATACAAAGGCGCACTCGCAAATAAAACCATGGGCACTTGGGGCGGCGTGTTTTCTAAATGATGTTTTTTCAGATTGTTAATAGGGTTTATAGGTAATACACCCCTGCGTGGTTCCCTTGTTCAAGCGATCAGGCACCGTTTTGTCTCATCGACTTGTGGTCACATTTCTCATGCGGTTATTCTCAGAGAGCATTTAGAGTTTACTCTTCTATCCCGGGCATTGTCGGAAAGTCGGAAGAATTTAAAAAAATTAATTATCGGTATCTGGCTTGTACTTATCAAAACTCGAAAAGAAATTATAAAATTTAAAAGTTTTTCTGCTCTTCCTAAACATTTACTGACATGCTACGTTTACGGAATGCTGTGCGAGCCCCATACCAATGCGATCCTATCCCGGTTTTTGTTTTTTATTACGATAGCGATGCATGAAATCAGAATCGTTGCATTCTTCACCATTATTTTTGAAGACATGATGCATCAAAATTCTTAATGTTCTTTAAAACAAAAAAAGAAATACGGTAGTTGTAATGAGTGCACAGCACACAACAATGCGAACAAAGCATTCAGACTAAAGCATGAAGGACATGAATCGTTTGTCACTTGTAATTAGTTTAAATCTTGCTACCTAATCCAAAACGCCAGACCAGTAGACTGCGGTGAGGCAGCTGCCTGGACAACCTGTTTCATTTCGATGTCCTGACGTTTCGCAATAATGGATCTCACTGATAACTTCGCATGAGCTCGCATGGACTCAGACGCAAACAATCAAANAGTGGACGCGCTTTGAAAAATCGCTTCTTCAGATCAGGATTTTTGCCAGGAGACGATTCGTGCCACAAGCGGCTCAAAATAAGAAAAACGTGGGTGGCTTGTTGGGCCTGACTTTTCCTACCGATCTCTTTGCAGGATTAAGTTCAGATGGTAGTTAATGAATAAATAATTGGGAGAGGAAATGAAGTAAACGGTGTTTGCGTAAAAAGTGTAAAATAATAGTATTTTAGGCAAATTTTATGTTATGATCTACTGACCTCTTTTAAGAGCGCCTTTATAAAAAGTGTTTTTTTTCAACGTAATTAGCACGTTATGTTTTCATCGAAAAAAGAAGCTAATAAACTTTTGTCGAAATTTTTCATACCATAAAAGCGATAGAATTCACAGAAATGGTGGGTATTTAACGTGTAGCAAAGTTGATAAATTTTAATTTTTACTAAAGTTGCGAAAATAAGTTGGTTGCTTTCCTACCTTTCGCAAAATTATAGCCAAACACCGGATCTACAACAAACAACAAATCTGTTTAAATTGTGAAGAAAATGATAAATGTTAATTCTGTAATGAAAAAAGCTTTTTGCAACATTTTGGTTAAAAAGACGAGGTAATAGAAAACATGCTTATACGATGTAAGGTGTTGGGAAAACAATTACAACCAGAAACATAAATCTTGAAAGTGGTTGCTAACTCTGCTTCGAGTGCTGTACGAAAACTTTAAAATCTCACTGCAATTACGTTTGAAGGCATAGTGCATATGCCTCTTTGTAAGGCTTTTAATGCTATAAAACCGTTAAGACTAACATCTCGTAAACTTTAAAGATGCTTCTGCGCAATTGCAGTGAGATTATAAAAGTCAACATTTTCTTCGAATTCGCGTAGGCTATACGTGCTTAGGCTTGCTAGAACATGTAGCGGTTGAAAAAGAACACCACGTAAGACAAACATTTCATAAACTGCTTCTGGTTTGCCTTCATAAATTAAAATTTTCTTTCAAACTGGCGCATGCGTGTTATACTTGCTAGTACAGGGAGTGGTTGAAAAGAACACCACGTAATAATAACACCTCGTAAACTTCAAAGATGGTTTTGTTTTGCCTTCACAAAGAGTTAAAATTTTCTTCCAACTTGGCGTGTGCGTGTTAGGCTTGCTAGGACAGGGAGTGGTTGAAAAAGAATACCATACTCTATGCAAAAGTACTCAAAAGAAGTGAATGTGGCAGATAAATTACCATATCCTGGAACCTTTTGGTGCATGTGTAGTTGTGCATGGTCCAGCAAGGTCAAAAAGGGTAAGGTCACACTTTTCCTCTTTTGATGGTTGCAGTTGCTTTGCAAATTGTGGACGAGAACAGGTTTAATCTGGACAAACATAACTTGAATGTGATCACTACGACAGACTGCGCAAGCATGAGATCTACTTTTCAGAAAAAGTTAGAATTTGTTTCAAGCGTAACGCTGTATACAATATCTAACCAAAACCGAAGATGTTAACCACAATGATGTGTCTTTGCAATAGACTAGTTTATGGTCACTCTAAAAGTTATAACGGTCGCGAGGAAATCTCTGAAAGTGCCAGTTTTTAAAGCTACACTGGGTCTCATTTCTCGCACATGAGACTTGAAGGAAATTTAAAATAATTTAAATAAAAATGAAATCAGTATGAGACATTTTTGTAAAGCTCCGCTATAGAATGCTGCAGAATTTGAAAATATGTGAAAACAACAAAAGTTTGATGCTGATGAGCTAACAGTTTTGATTGAATCGGACATGCATCTGTCAGGTTGTTCAGATTTTTCGTGTTATAAGGTTTACTGCGTTGGATATCAGATATCACTCACCACAGTTTCGAGTAGTCGTCACCTAAATTGGTGGTGGTGCTGATCGCGCTTGCAAAATAAACTTTTTGTCAAAAAGTTCCACTTGGAAATGTTCGTCGAAGTTGTAAGTTGGCACTTACAGACGTAGTACCTTCGAAACTTTTTGAAATGTTTTTCCTCTTTTTCCCTTCCTCTTTCACCATGCTGGCCAGGTTTCGCAATTTTGAAAACGAAGTTAGAGGGAACAAGCTTGCTTGCAGCAGTTAAGATTCTGAAAGCTTTTCAAAACTTTTTCCCCTTTTCCTTGCAACTACTATGATGGTCATGAAATTAAAATAAATAATGTAAGGTTGAAATTTAAACAAAAAATGGCATTATACAACAAATTAAAAACATTTCATTAGGCCTATGCTAAATTTTATAGTCTGTTTGCGTAACTTGTATTAGATGAAAGGGTTTAAGACAGAATAAAGATTTGCATGGATTTTTCTTTTAGTTTGGGTAATGAGGTTGTTGATGTTTAGCAATAACTCCTTCCTTATTCTTATTTGGAGGCTACGTCGTTCCAAAATTGCTATTACTTGGAGAAAGAGGATGTCAAACTGAATGAAGACGTGGTGTAATGATCGCAAGTTTTCATTCTGTTGCTTACTACATATTTTTTACGTTGCGTTTGAGTCAAAAATTACAATAACATTGAGAATGACTTCAGCAGTAAGTTCATCGGGTTCCTTGCATTTTAAATCTGGAAAGGCTCGTAATAACCCTTGCTCTGCAAAGTTACCCATGTTTATGCGATACTTCCACAGATTCCTACTACATTGTGGGAGAAAAACAGAATGCATGGGATGAAGTGGGAAAACAGTGTGTTTTGTCAAAGTGACTTTTCATGACACACCTTGTCGTTACAAACAGAAAGTACTGGGTGTTGCGATTATGATTAGCCTACGAAGGCTACAGTAACTGCCATCGCGGGCCAAGTGTGTAATGAAATGAAACAGAATGCGAATTGGCACCACTTATCGAAATAGCCAGGCTTGTCCGTGGGAATGGGATTCCTATGGGAATCCCATGGGAAACGTCCCATGGGATGGGACAGCACACATTTGTATTTCCCATGAAACTCAGAAATAGAATGAGAGTGTCAGAATGTTACTGTATTGTCATACTTAGACAATACTTCTGAATTTTAAAGCCAATAAATTTTGTCATTTTGCATGTTTCTTTGTACATGTAGTCCTATAAACCTAAACTTTCACAAATGTAATAATTTTAAATTGAATTATATTCCATATTAATATTACAATAATGTAATGGGAACCCCATGGAATGGAACAGGCATAAATTGCTATGGGATGGGAACGGGACCGATAAACATGTCCCATGGACAACCCTGGAAATAGCAACAAGCGTGTGAGGCTGGAAATCACCGCCCTTAGAAATGCACTCTAGCCTTCAAGTTATGCACTCCAACGCTAGCCTTCAAGTTATTATCATCAATGCGTTTGATCAAAGCACAACGCTTTTGTCAACTCAGAACATCGTTGCCATGCACCTTCACGCATGAACGACCGCACTACCACTCAAAGCAAGCTGTGCTCAAATGGAAACAGTCTTTCTTCTTGTGGGTGTTGAATCGTGCTTTTCTATGTAACAGTGGAAATCAGCCTTGAAAACAACGTCGTTTTTCATCAAGAAAGAAAAAAACTGTTCAAACTGCGTTCAGCTAATTAGCCTCCATCAAGGTGACGCAGCTGAATCTATCAGTAAATTGTTAAATAAGAAACAATTTTCATGTAAACCGAAGCAACCTGAGTCCTGAACTCATATTAAAATAGTTTCTTTTAGATTCTGTTTGAATAAGATGTCAGGGCTGAGGACCTCTTTGAAAAAGATCTCAGGACTGAGGATGTGCAGTGCGCGTTACATATAAATAATCTCACTTCTTCGAGTCGAGAAGCGGCCTCCATGTGAGTCAGTGCTTTGAACAATTGTTTGCCGTTTCCAGACGGTAACGAGTTGACGAACCGAGTAAGGTGCAAAGACGGTTCATTGCCTCCCATTTGCGGATAAAGTAATCATAGAAGGAAAATTTCAAAAGCCTGTAGAACATACCTATATATAAAAATTTTTCGTTCTTCTGCTGCGCGAATGAACTTATAAAACAAGCAAGAAGCGTATCTCCACAGCAGGCAGTGTTTTTTGTTGTGCGTGGGGGATTGCTGCTCTTCTCCACCATTGTTATTGCAGGGGCAGGGAAGAGAAATGCCTTAATACAGGGTGTTTCGCAATTGTTGAAACAAAGCGGCAGCTTCTAAAACCTTTATCGATGACCTTATTCATTTTTCTCTTTCCAGATTGTCATAGGGA
>JGI24021J15306_10005898_pt1 | contig 14618 bp, 9 predicted proteins | sample Ectturendosymbi1_FD_15306 | JGI IMG/M metagenome (IMG submission 15306)
CGAGCAGCTCTTGCAAACATTACAACTCATGGGGCAATGAGTTTGCATCCATTTGTAACTCAGTGAAGATCTTTTGCAGTGATTTTCCTTTGCCCAGTACGTACACTCGATTCTGTATTTCTCGTCGTCCTTGCATTCTGTGTGTAAAGGGCGTTAAGAAGTTTTTCTGTTCAATGCCTCTTATAAAACCACTGAAATCTTTAGTTTTGAGTTTGAAGTCACAATAGTGACGTACACAATTGAAATCACCACAATTTATTTGCGCAGGTAGACCGTTTTCGCCCATTTTAACACACCTTAAGTCCTTCGAGCAAAGCATGCAGACAATATATAACTTGTTAGCGAATGTTGATATTGAAACATCTGTAGAAAAGCACAAACTTTTGCTAGGAATAATTAGCAAGAGTGGGACAATTTTGCCTGAGATAACATTGCTAGAACTTCTTAACTAAACCTGCTGCAACGTGACCTGCGGCTCTCGACGGCTTTGCCAGCAATTTTGAACCTAAGGGGCACACTGCTGTGACGCAGTGCCTCGTGACAAGTGACGTGATTGACAAAGTCCAACGGCTAGCGAAATGTCTAGAAGCGTTTTACTTATTAAGGAGTCTAGGCAGCAATTGAAAGTGGTACAAATTGATAAAAATCAATTAATTTGGCTTGGGTAAAAACTATTTTGTTTACACTGTTGCTAAAGCACAAACTATCAAAATGGAGCAAGTGTTCAGTTTGTCACAGTTCATGTCTTATGTTGATATATGAAAAAGTGCGTAATATTGCATATGGCATGTGCAGTTTCAAATTCTCAATCTATATTTTAATATTTTATAAGAAGCCATTAGTACATATCCATTTGATTAAACGTTTTGAATGAATGAAATACCGGATTTGGGAGATATTCTTTTGATTTATATGCTTGTCAGTGTGTTTGTTGATTCGGTTTTGTTGGGAATTTTAAGATAAATTGCTTGATTCACAAAATGGCTCCTCCTATGGCTGCTGTGCACAGCATCGTGAAAACCTTTCCTTGGTGTAAAAATGTCCTGTCATACTCATCTAAACTGTGCAAAATATTTCGGGCATTTATGTTTTTATTGTTTAGTTGTTTTGGGCAAAATGTTCCAAATTCAGTAACGTTCAGCTCTGGGAATATTGCATCAGTTAAAACAGCAAGTTAAATTTTTTATCGATCATCCAAAGGTTGTATATTCTGGCTATTGAATGTCAGCCCTAAAAATATGAGCAACATTTAAAAATAGGCTGTGAAATCTGTCGTCAGACATGACTGCCTCTATTACCAATTTCTGGACCCGGTAAATACACTAGTAAGTTCCTAGAATTTGGGTTCAAGGATTCATGTTTCGAAAATCTGTTAGCATTTTATCGAGAAACTCACAAAAACTGAATTTGAAACCCAATATTTTTGAAAGATATGTACTTTATCCGGATTAGGTCATTTTTATAAGGTTCCCTAAAGAAAATCACTTTTTCAACACTGAGCAATCTATATCACTTGGATCTTTCAAAGAATTCTTGTTAGTATTACAGCACATTGATGAAGAACTTGTAGACGAAAGTAATCATTTTCACTAAATAGAAACCTCAAGTTGAATCCCTGGATATATATTCATAGATAAAAGAACCTATTTCAATGAGCAGTGTTTTGATTAACAGTTTCACAACAGCAAGTTTCGTTACAAAGCACTCACTTTGATCGCACTTTCAACGAGATGCAATGACTGGTAAAGAGCAAAGCCTGCAAACATGACAAGACAGAGGACACACGTGCTTGATAAAGAAGCCATACGACTTGTGGTTGCAAAATCTTGGTGCATAGAAAGTGGGACAGAGTGAGTTTCTGTCAACGCACTTGTCGCTCTCTGTTAGAGAAAAAGTATTTTCTTACAAACAATTCTCTATGCAAATTAATACGCAAATCGGAAAATTTTGTTTGGAACATTTCAATCCGTCGATTGATCCGTCAATTTTTTGTATATTTCTTGAATTTGGCAAGTGCAGAATTGGCCAAATCATGTACTTGTCAGAAAGTCCAGCTCTCGAGTTAAATAACGTTTTTTACTGCATAAGAACCCCAGAAAACTGACACTAGTTTGAACGCTTCCCCCTAGTAACCAAAATTTTTTACCTTTTCATTAACGTTACAGAACTGCAATCATTGACACGCATTATAATGCCTATTTGATTGCAAATAAAATCATCATCTGCATTGTTTTCTTTTGACGAAGAGAATCTGTTGTGAATGGAAATCCTCAAATAGGATTTTCTAAATTTTTCAACATCTCTTGGTGGATTGACCAAACTTCCTATATTTAATATATAGCTCATAACGCGTTGTTTCATACGAAGCAAATAGTGGGAATACACGAATATGTAAATTGAAGCCAAAAATTAGTGTTGTTTATTTGTTACACACGTCAAATGGTAAACTGGTAGGAGTATATAATGAACTAAGACCGCAATACTACCTCGATTACAAATCCTTGGAGATATTTCTTCGCATTTCTTTCAAACATTGCACGTGAGTGGACACATCGCTCGGATGTAATATCCCAAAAATCCACTTGCTCCGCACTTGCTTTTCAATTGCGACAGAGGACAAATGAACCGTCTGTCCTGGCAATTATTGCCTGTGAAATGTGTAAAATTTAATTAATCATGAAAGATGTAAGAGTTTTGTCAAAAACTACTTCTTGGGTTCAAAAAATAAAAGAGCTTTAGCAAAGGCAAATAATAGCTAAAATGCCGTTGCCAGTGATATTGCATAACTTGTTGTATTCATCAATATGCAATTGTAAGGCAACGGACTGCTAGTGAAAATGCTCTACTTCACACACTTACTGCATTTGCCGTTCATGGTTCTGTAGATATCAATGAAGCTCATGGCGTTGCAGCAGGTGACGAGAAAACAAATACAAAAGACAAAGAGCTTCATTGTAGAAAATCTTGATTGCTTTTGGTTCAAAAATGTATATAAACTTTGCAAACTGAACAATCTTTTGCAGATGAAGTACTGTAGTTTGCACTGAATTTTTTCAACTGATGAAGCCAACTCAAAATCTGACTTCTTTTTATATTCCTGTAACACGTTAGTTATCGATGTGATTTTTTTGTTGATATGGGACTGCGCATTATTCACTACGCCGCACCAAACAAGTTCAAGCAAACAGCGTAAGAATGCGTTGTACATTTCTTTCTCGAGATCTTGTAATCACCTCTGGTTGACACTTGTAACAGGATAATTTGCCTGCTTGTCGTCTACAATTATCTTTTCACCTCCGAATCACCGAACGGTGACGACACAACTGTCAACCAGCAATTACACCAGATTATGGAATAAAGTCAATCAGCGTGATCATCATTGGATTGGTGAAAGCATATCTTACGCGTTGGTTTGCGTGTTTATGAAACCCACGCTTTGAATTGCTTTTCGTCACTAACGTGTAGATGACGCCAGTTATGTGGAAATGATAACAAATGCATTCTAGAAATCCATTTGTTGTTTAATGAAACTTTAGATCTTATTGCTTATTTTCTACTTTCTGATGAACTCACCATTGTTAAGATCCCGTGATCACGAAATAATTTTGCAAAATCAAACTGCTGTGTTCAAGTGCACTAATTTGAGTTTTCTTTTAAGTTTGCTAGAAATGTTTTTTGTTAACAACGTTAGTAGCAACGTTTTAGAAAACAAACTAAAATTCTTGCAATGTTCTTTTGCGAGTGAAATGACGAAACGTTTGCGATAAATTTCGATGCACGTTTCGCCCTTACATGGAATTTTAATTTTTTCTGCATTCCTACCACAACTGCTCAAGACAATGTTCTTGCCACACTTGTTGACATGACTTAAGTTTGTGAAGAAGTTTTAACTGTGAACATTATTCGATGGCACTGCAGCTGCAAAGGATTTCTTTTTAAACATTTTTTACAAATGAATTTTGTTTGAAAAAGATGAAGTTTCGAAAGGAGAACTTGCTGGAAGATCATTACGACAAATCATGTTATGTCTTCGTCTATATTTCATTGTTACGAGATTTTGCAGGAAGCCCTGCTTCGTCATCGAAATATTATTGTTGTTATAATTATATGTTTATCGTGGAAGATCAACAGCAATAAAAATTTAAGAAAGCAAATCACGGAATACAAAAAATTGCCAGGTAGTTTCGAGACGTTGAGTGCATTTGTGGCTAAACACGTGTTATTTTGGGCTAGTGCACATGTGCAAACGTTTGTGTCTCCTTTTGTGGATGATGCAAAGGTTTATGGTACTTATTTCACCTTTTGTAAATGATTGAGAAGGTGAATTCTAAACGATGAACCTATTTTCGACTTTCCTTTTGACAGTTTTCTTCATAATATGGTCATTTAAAGCTTTCATAGTTGCAATGCCGAGTGGCGTTAAACACCTAAAGTCGCCAAGTTTTTAAAAGTTTGTATGTTTGTTCTGCCGGTCTTGATGTTTTGTCAAAAGAAGTAAGCATCAATTATGCGTGGAAAAATGTTTTTCCTGTTTTTTTGTCTTCTTCTGTACTTCGATGTTTCTGTGCATTTCATCAAATGTTTATTGAATATTTCAGCGGCACAGTGTGTGTAATTACACCTCGTTTCGCAATTAAAACTTATTAGATAACATAGTTTTAAGCTGCTGTCCGGTTACTTTTGCGATATAAAATTCAGAAGGATTAAAACACTTTCAAAACTAAAAACTTGTGAACGCCATGCGTCAAATCATCAAGAACGTACGATGTGAATGGATTTAATCTCATACACTCGCTCACATTACAAGTTTTGAACCATGACCCTAATCAACAACAAACCACTCCAACTCGAACTTCTTTTTTTTCATGTGCGAAAGGAGCAAATTCCGTGGACCATCCGACTTGGCGCCCCTTCTCTTCAACATCTACAGCTCTGACCTGCCAACCACCGTCCCCAGAAAGTATGCATACGCCGACGATCTAGCAATCATGCATGCTGATGGAGCTTGGCAGGCAGTGGAAGCGGTCCTGAGCAAGGACATGGCAACCATAGGTGAATACCTCCAGATCTGCGATCTAATGGTCAGCACTACAAAAGCAGTATCGGGAGTCTTCCAGCACAACTACAAGGAAGCTAAATGTGAGCTAAAAGTCAACCACAACAACGAAACCCTGCCTTTTTGCTCCGAGTCCAAATAACTTGCTCTCCTATCGCCCACACCTCGGTCAACCTACCTATCCTTGTGACTGGATGTCTGCGTCCTACACCAACGGTTATCCTACCTATCCTCGCAGGTATACAACCTGCTGAGCTTCATCGCAAAGGAGTCACACTGTCTCTAGCGCGCCGTGCCATGGAGCCTGGACACCTACTCCGCTCAGCGCTCACCTGCTCCACCGAGTGGAATGTACGGCATTTCAAATTGAGACACCCGTTTGTTTGTACCCGCCGCACAACAACTCATCACTTCATCTGACAACAACATCAGAAGTGTGGCGCACTGGGCGGATCACCGATAGAATGCGGAGTGACTGGACAACACCACGAGACTCCTTACTTTCATCCCTGACATCTGCACCCACCCTCCTGGAATGACCCTTCCAAGAACAGACTGGGTCTTGCATAACCGCCTCCGCACTGGTGTTGGATGTTTCCGCTCCTGCTTGTACAAATGGGGTATGGCCCTTTGCGGCCTGTGAGTGTGGCGCAGAAGAACAAACCGTCGACCATTCTGTCCTCAAATGTTCAATGCATCGAACTCCCCGTGGACTGCATGACCTGATGATTCTGGACGACGAAACAATCGATTGGCTGCTCAAGCACCTGCCCCGAGATCTAGTGCGGCCAAGCAGTAGATTGTAACAACTCCCTCAAACGACGAAGAAGAAGCGTTGCACTTTACGTTTTCCTCATCCAGAAAAATCTTTACCCCACAAAAGCATGAACCTCTGAGAAAGTTTGAAGTTTCTAAAGAAGTGTTAAGCAACTGATGAGCAAGTTCATGTATGAAATCTGCATTAAATATTAGTATTTTAACCTGTTTCTAGCAAGTAACAGAAATGAATAAGCAAAGTTTTTTAAATGGGCTAAACAGCATTTTTCAATTTAAAGCCATCTCATAACGCCTGTTAGTTTTTGTTGATTTAGCCTAAGCCGCACAAATGGCCTTAGGGCTTGTCAGTCTAACTACGAAAAATTCACACAAGCGTTGAAAATTATAGGTAGTAAAACAGTAAAAGTGGAATATAAAAAAGCCTGAAATGGTATTGGGGGGCTGTGCAAAATAATGCACCAGCCTTTGATGTTAGATTTGAAGAATGTAGTCAATTTACTACTTGCACATTATACATCTCTATGTTTTATGCTGGTTTCTGATTGGAACTTCAACGCAGGGTTAATTTTGTTGATGTTGCGATAAGGGTTCCATCTCCAATAGGATCAATGGAATATGTCAGCTCCCAAAGTTTTGCAAAAGATCCTATTATCACCATCCTGTTTCCAGGTGTTCTTTCTAATCATGACACACGCGTTTGATTTTAAAACATAAACAACCTTTTGGTTCAGATTTCAGCCAGAATTGTGGTTGTTTTAACCTACGTTTTGTTGGTATAAACGTTATTTTTGCAATTAAATAAAGAGCTTCTTTTATAATTATTGTAAATGAACTATTGACTTCAAAATTGGTGGACGTCACAAATATGCATAAATATTTCCAACTAAACATTGACAAAAACCAACCACAACCCGACTGAAACCTCAACCAAAAGGTAATTATCTTTTTGTCTATGTTTATTTTTTTAATTCTAACGTTTCGATACTTGTTTTCAAGTGCCAACATTTCGCCGGTAAGGTTTGTCTTACGGTTTTATAGGACTGAAGATACGTTTAAAAACGCGAAACTAGTTTCCCTGTGAAATAAACTGTGATCGATTTACAGTACTTGCCGCCATCTTTGTGGCTTACAACTATGAAAAAATAGATACGTGCAAGTTTAATCATCGCAGAAATATGAAAGCAGAAACAAGCAGGTAGATTTCTCAGACGTTTGCCGCCAGGGTAAAGTTTGTTTTAATATATATAATTAATTTACCAATCTGAGATAAGTAGAACCCTGATTATGCAACTTAGTTATGCTCTTCTAAGCATTTATTAATTTTCGCAATTCTAAATTCAACTTCATAAAGATGAAGAAAATAGTTAGAGACTTTGCAAGAGGCAGTGATGATGAAATCCCCGGTTACCTCTGGTAGCAAAGCCGTTTAGAGCTTTCAATTGTTTCCATGGTCTTGACAAAAGCTTGTGTAATTTCCAAAAAAAGTTCTTTATATCAACAACACTTATCAAGCGTTAAAATGTGTCATTTTCAAGTTGATTAACTGAACTACGATAAGGACTATAAATGTTGTAAATCCTGTTAAATACCACGCACAGAAAATGTTTCCTGTCTAAAAGACATCCCCTGAATTCATACCAATGTTTGTTCTGCGTTTCTTGACCCTGTGTTTACCAGAAGAAATCTAAGTAATGTCAAAATATGCAGATTTTGTAGAGGATATTACATTTAACCAATACACAACTAAAATAATACCAGTTTCAGTAACATGCTTTTATGCTTTCGGAGATGAATTTTCTAACTTCATCGTCTAACAACCATGCCCAACCGATTATTTGACATAAAAGCGCTTTATCTGCAGAGCAACCAGCCGCAACGCTTTGTTGCTTTCGTGCACGCGCAGACCAACAAACATGTAATTAACCTCTCAGCAGAGCCGTTTTAATCCATGCATTATTCTGAGTATAGTTGCACATTTGACCTCTCTCTCAAGTGTCTTAACTTGATTTGATCGGTGCGTGAAGTGTTTGTGGTGGTTGTAACTGACAGATCAAAACTGTATTAAAATATGCAAAACGCAAACCACGGTACGTAACCTAAAAAATACAACGAATTTTCTTTGAAGGACTTGTGCGTGTGAACAGGATAGGTCCTTCTACCTTTATGGGTTAAACCCTAACCATACCAACATGTCACGAAGAAGAAAATGTGACGAAAGATACTGACATGAGACGGTTGTTATTTTCCCGTCACTTTACAAACAGGATCTTCAGAACAACTTAGTGTACAGCTTGTTGTTTAACTAGCGCCTGAATACGTGCAGTAAATTTGTTGATTGACCTTCTGTGGGGTAAATGCTTTTTACCCATGCTTCGCGAGATCCCGTGGTTTTTGTCCGTAGCTGTCATAGGTAGATGTGTGTTCTTATTGTTCTGAGAAAGGGTTGGATTCCAGTTGTCGGCACATATACGTGAGTGAAAGCTGTTATTTTATGAATGGGAATCCACCCATGCGGAGGGAAATGATGCGTTCACACCCCCTTCTTTCCTAGTGCACAACATAACCTCTTTCATCATTACGCCTCTATGTGAATCTTTCAACATGTGTCTATGTGACCGAAGAATTTAGCTGGGTTTACCGTGAACCAACATGATAAATGACGTGATGAAAATGGTTCCATTTCCCTTTTTTGGTTCATTCCTTCATTTTCATACCCGCTTCTCCTCTGGAGAGAGTCGTGGGTTAAGCCCCCTAGGAGGACGTGGAATACCTCACGATAAACATCAATCTCGGGCAATTCTGTTGGCTCCACACCAAGACGAGACCAAGCTAGGCCGGAAATGTAGCCAATCCACCTGGTCTTTGGACGATCTCTAGGCCCCTTTCCCGTGAGTGCAGCCCAGCAGGATTTGCCTGCCCAATCTTTCCTGGGGCACTCTAGACAGATAGCCTAACAAACTTAAATGGGATCTTTCGACTCGGTGAAGTGGCTTGACATTCAGGGCTTAACAAATGTCACAGCTGCACACTTTGTTGCAAAGTGTTACACAGTGAACTTTTCGTAATAACGCCAATTCTGCAGTTTCCACTTGGGATAGTATTCTTTCAGTTATTACCAAGGTCTACGATAGGGGGGTACGAGAGGTACACTGTACCCGGTCCTGAGAAGTATATGGGCCCGGGAGGATGAAAGTACGCACGCTAAGTTTTTCTGTAGTCAAGCCAAAATCACAAGTGTAGTTGTCAGTAGCATAGCTAATATATTTCTAAATCTTGGCATGGTAGCTGCCTTATCGATGTTCTAATTACTATAGAAACAAGCTATACACGTTTCAACGAGAAACCCAGAAGCTAGTGGACCTGGTCTCGGTCTTCGAAACCCCAGGTAAAATTTCTCTCGAAGGCCCTGGTTATTGCCCAAGATTCATGACCACAGGTGAGAATCGGAACCATGGCAGATTGAAAAACTAACAACTTTCGGGAGTTTAAAAGCTCCAGTTTTGTCGCAATTGTTTCAGTTTTTCGTGGTGGAGGTAGTATATTGAATCGCAAACTTTAGAAAATGTTTCAAAAAAAAACGCGTGATGACTTTTCTTCAAAGACAAAACACTTCTTAACATCGGACGACAAACACTGAAGCCAACTGAAACACCGAATTGAATTCGACAAAAAGCACAGATGATGCAAAAGCCAAGAGATGCTATCAGGAAGAAAAAAGAGACAGCAAAGGCTTCATAAAATTCAGTGACTCAGATGTTATCTATGCATAAACAGTGACTGCTGGGAACAGTTCTATCAGTAGAAACAACTTTAATTGTTTTTCGTTTTTCCGGAAGGCACGCTGTCTGTCGCCATTGACGCTTTCTTTTAATCGACGTAAATCAACTTTTCTCTTGTTTTTATAGAAACCAAATCGGGATTCTAATTAGTGCAGTTGCTTGAATACGCGCAACCAAATCTGGTTGGTGAGGTTCGATTCCCAGTCATACCGGAGACTTGAAAAACGGTGCTTCCAGCCTCATGCTCGATATTGATGGGTTGGTGCCGCAAGTACACGGTTAACGCGCGGTGCTGTCATTGACTCGCCACCAGTGCACCATTCGTTGCGAAAGCAACCGCGTGGCCCAAGGCGCAAGCAAACGGAGGTGGGTGCCGCATACCATACCATACTCGCGACACTGCGAACGGAGAACAAAAACGATTAAAACGTAACTGAACTGAATAAATATATTTGCTTCAGTCTTTAGCTTCTTTGTAAACATAAGATGCACAAAATTCAAAATGCGTTGTTTATTGATTGAAAGAAACAATTTCTGATGACACGGAATGTAACCCATTCCCTCTGCATGGGTGCGACGCCGCGTCACACAGCGTCAGTAGGAAGTCATCTCGTTACAGAAGGCGCTATGTTATAGAAGACAGGCAATAAGAATGAACCTGGTCGAGCTGGGAATCTCGTATTGCTCGTGCAGCCGAAACATCACGGCCCCTGCATTTTGCGTTGCACGTCTCCAAAAAACGGCGGTTTCATGGATGGGATTCCACCCGAAATATTTCGCCTATACTCCCAACAAAATGTATAACAAAAATGCTTTTGAACCTGTTTTTGCTACGAGGTATGTAAAAAAATACCTAAATGTACAAATTTGCAAAATTTCCATAAAACAATTTTCCACGAGGGTGTACCAAGTGGTCTACTGCAAATTTACGTCGCTGGTTTGAACACTTTAATAATTTGCACTAACATAAACGTGAAGACATTTTAAAACAAGTTACACTTTTAAAGAATCGTAATTAGTACAAAAAGATATGCAGATCTGTATGTTAAAACGTTGACTTGATATATGGCGATAGTGAAGAACATGTCTAAAACAGCAACGATACTTGAAACGACAAGATAACTGCATGTTTATTGAAAAGTAATTGTAAATATCTCCTGTACTGTTTCGTATGACAGTGACTCAACAACAGGACGTTCTGTAGATACGACATAAAAACCGAACTGGCGTTGCTGGTTATTTCACTTGTCAAACTTCACCAACTGTGAAATGTAGGACTACGTTTCCCAATTTATATTTTATGTCATTTTCCATTGAAACATTCGAGGGTTATTTATACTGAACTCCTGCGAGTGGCAGTCGCTCAATATGAACGAAACAATTTCAATCAAAACACGATTGGTGAAAATAATCTGAGAAGATATTATACATTTAAGAGTTGAGAATCCTATCCATCAAATATTGGAAACGTAATGAGATACATACAATCACAGTAAATAGGACAGCTAGAAAATAACACAAGGAAACAAAGTTCACTCAGAAATATCCAAAAGCTGCAGACAGGCTGAATTCATCAAGTGCATTGCGCTCCCGGCCAAGTGTTTCCACCATCTTTTTCCCGGTTAGTGCTGCAAGTGCATGTGTTTTGTCCTTCGCATCTTTCTTCCCAGTACCCAATGTGACTGACCGGGAGCGGACAAAGTGCTACGCAATTTCCAAAACATTTTGGAGATTTGACTGAATCTGACTTCTTCCAACCACATTGACAAAGATTTTGACACCCGTTTGATTGACAGGAGCCCAAGTCACATCTTGCTTCGCAAACGTCTGCACATAAACGAGAATATCATTTTTACTGCGCTGAAGGTGAAACAATTATTTTTTCAAGCCACAAAAGCGCGCTGCTACGGACACTTGTATCGTCTTTTGTAATTTTGCAGATCCTCGAAGTTTTACTCAAAATATACACCTACAAAATAATCAGATAAAATCGCAGTGTTTTAGACTCCAAAAGTGCACTGAACGCTTCGCTTTTGTCAAACTCTTTTAGAAAGACGTTTAATCTCAGCAATTATTGGCAACGCGAGCGTCAGTCAACGATTAGCTCACTGATGCTCCGCTTACGGCGATTTCTTTCTAAGCAAATTTTTGCTTTCCTTTATGTTAAAATGGCAAACTATTTATCGAGCAGATATCAAGAAAATGTAATGGTGAATTCATTATAACCTGCCAACAACAACGTTCGTTGCATCTCTTCTCTATGAAAGAATGTTTTTTATTTCTCTGAAGGGTGTTGCTTTATCTGCAAGCCCATGTTCAATGCTTGATGGCTTCTGCAGCAAAATGACGCAAGGTGCAGAACAAATTATTCGGATTTGCAAAAATGTCGTCAGGATAACCACCATCGCAATATCCCTATTTCAAATGCTGTTCTCCATTAACGCATCCATTCCTGTGCGTTAAGTATAAAACATGACAAAATGCAACAAGTTCAAGCAAATGCATGTCACCTAAAAAGACATTTTCACAAGGTACGCAGGCATCAGACTATTCCCTCTGATGGTTTGAAGGACCATAGCAAACGCAGGTAAAAATTTGTTGACGTTTGTGAGGAATAGGACCATAATTGCAAATGATCTTTAACTGTCGGTATATATGCAACTGAATGATTTGGTTGACATGCATCCATAGTTTCGGCAAAAGAGAAAAAACGGTACATTACTGAGACGTAACCACACTCTTTCTTCAAATTCAAATATGGCCACATAGTAATTGAGGCTGTCGTTTCGATTTTTACTTTTTACTGACATTGTCAAAACCTTTTTATGTACTCCATGATCAGTCATTGTCACACTATGTGATACACGCTGATCCCTTTTTGTGGAGATCTTTTTCGGTGAAGATTGACGGCAATGACTTGGATGGATGTTTGGCTGAGTTTTACTTAAACCTTAAACTGCATCCAAACAAATAATTTTTTCTCTTGATAAATACTTTAAATTTTCTCTATCGTTTTTCATACCGTTTATAGGCTTGGGTACGTTATCTGTAAACTGTCCCTTTATGTTTCCTTTCTTCCGGTAATGCACAACAACATAAGCTTCATCTCCTTTTCTTCCCACGGCGCATCCGAGGTGCGTCGTATCTTTCCAAACTAGCTGAGTGAAGTGTCCTGTATTTTCGAAATGAAAAAGAAGGGAAATGAGTTTATTGCTATAAGCTTGAAGTATTCAAGGAAAGGATTGTTTTGCGTACGGCGAAGTTTAGTAGATATGGAATGAAAATCTCTTATGTGCTTTACAAAAGTTTGAAAAACTAGAAAATGTAATGTTTTGTTATTACTACTTCGTACCTACCTTGCTTACATCAATGTGGGAAATATTAGTTGTAGCTAGAAATTGCAAGCAATACAAAAGGTTCATGCTCTGTTGCATTAAAAGTTTTATGTGCAGAAGCTAAAGTGTCGTTATTTCTCTGCTTAACTGTAGAAAATAACCTGTTTCTGGTGAATAATCTGGTGAATCGAAATTGTATTTCATCACTTCCGTATACCAATCGGCTACAGCCCTTTCAGAATTGTAAATGTTGTTTTGTTCAAATCTCCACGCCAAGTTTTCCCCAACATCATAGTCGCGATCCTGACCTGTGAATAAAATGTGTATTGCCACTGCAAGAAGAAGTGCTGCGTTATTTGCAATTTATAACGATGAAAACCTTTCAATACATCCTTGTTACTAGAACATTGTGAAAACTAGCGGTGCTTGTGACACGGGGACAATAATTCTGGTCGTTAACCTTTGCTTGTAAGATTAAAGCACCTCCAGATTATAAGGTAATTCTAGTGGCACGTTGAAAGATTATGACGTTGCAACAACTCTCATATGCTGTACTTTATAGGTTGCATAGAAAATAGCATTAAACCTGGTCCAATTTCCATTTGAAAACGGCATATTGTACATTTTGATGCCAAAAACGAATGATCTTAACTTGCATTTATAAAAGAAATTGATTTTTACTAAAATCGAATTTCAAACAGCTGAGCACGTAGATGCCAGCTAAAAGCAGGCCCGGTGAGAGGTGGGGGGCAGGAAGGGCCAGGACGCCTGGGCCGACCGGTCTGCCAGCCCGCAAAGTGAGAAGCTGAAAAATAATGTAACTTCAGTTGAACGTTCAAGATGACACCGACTTCCGCATCATTATTGAAGAAATGAATTTCTCTGTCGGATTTTTGCAGGCCACAATCTCGACTATGTTTACATCACTGATACCTTCTACGACAGGATTTAACTCGCTGAGGACCCTACGCTACGCAACATTTTGAGACTACCAATCGACTGCACACCTCCTGACTTACACAACCAAATGTACCTCCTCTACAGCCTACGTTAACACCCGATATTGCTAAAATGTTTCGCAGGGTCGTCTACAGTATCATGACTCCCCTGGCAAACTTGTGTGCTGGGAACTTTACAAATATTGTGCAGTATTATATATTTATGGTAAGTGTTTCAACGTGCAGATTAGCATGGGCCCTATGCTCGTGGCGGCCCATCGCACCCACATGTTAGAACGACTCTAAGTTTTTCCTCAAATCTACAACCCTTATACTGAAATGTAGATATTTTAGGCATCGTGTTTAATTTCGAGTATTTGTCTGAGTATAAATTCAAGTAAAATAGCAGACTCGTATCATATTTAGAAAACAAGGAATGAAAATTTGGAAAAAGACAACTCGAGACGAAGAAGGCATCGAAAATATCTCCACCTTCGACATTTAATAAAAGAGGTTCAGGTGTCTGCGGTATGCATGATTCAGTTTCGATCGCACTAGTATCACTGGCTGCAAGAATACTGAATGGTACGTGGCAATGGTGGCGGCTGCTCTGCAACCACTAGACAAGGTTTGCACAACCTATTCGCTATTACGTTTATTTTTATGAATTACGGGCGCAAGTGAGTTAAGATATTTTAATTTTTTGCATTGTTTCTGTTCTGCTTCCACACAC
>JGI24021J15306_10005900_pt1 | contig 14616 bp, 8 predicted proteins | sample Ectturendosymbi1_FD_15306 | JGI IMG/M metagenome (IMG submission 15306)
AATCATCGCAAAAAGACGAAAGCAGATGGCAGTCGACTGATTCCTCGAAAGCATACAGAAACACTAGTGCTTTTAAGTATGACCGACAAACAAGTCACTTGTTGACTTTGCCCAGATTATGTTTGTCAGTTTTGCGATTCTATCAGAGCGGAACGTAAGCGTCTACTTTTGTACGCGGCAGGTCCAGTTGCTTGTGGAGATNTTTCTCCCAANGGGTTCTGATGCCTTGTCTTCGGTGTGCTTTCAACTGACGTATTTTAGCGTTCTCCGCCGCCACGAACAGGAAAAGGGATTAGTTGTTGACTTCGGGTGTTTTTTGAGATTTGTCCTGGCATAACCCGAGCTGGGCTTCATTGAAACGCATTGGTTAAACGGTTTCCACACGTAAACGTGGTAAGGACAAAAAAAAGCTTGCAAATAAAAAAGGGAAAGTTGGGTTCGACGCACTGTCGTTTCCTTCATCGGTTCACTGCACTCTTTCCCACACACGACCAAAGACAACAACTCATTGACGTCAAACCTGAACTGAAATTTAACGTCGGAAATGGGTCTGTGGGTGCAGGTTGTGCATTGGATGCAGTGGCGTACGCAGAAAATTTCCGAGGGGGGGCAAAGCATAGGCGTAGCCAGGGGGGCCAAAAAGCCATGCCCCCCCAAACATTTTTAGAAAATATAGTCATTTTGTGCTTTGAGACGCGTCTTTTTAAACAAAGTAGTGTTATTCGCCTAAAATTAAAAATTTTGGTGCACACTGCCGAATACTGACAGTATACACTGCCGAATACTGTTTATACATTTTTTTATTTTTAGGGTCTGAGGGAAGGGGCATGGCACAGTGCCCCCCTCCCTACGCTAGTGATTGGATGCTTTATTTGTTATAAACACATATTGAAAAGCTTAAAGCAATCAGTTTCTGTGAATTTTGATTCATTTTTCAGTTTCTATACTTCATTTTTCAACTTTATTTCGCTTTTATATGATGTATTTATGCTTGGTAATCTATCATCCATCTTTAACAGCTTCACCTACACATTTCTTTTTGTGCAGTACTCTTGCAGTTGTTCAGAAACATTAACGTCACACAAATATTTTTACTTAAACCAATTTGTATTTCGCTGGTCATGCTTCATGAGAAAAATCTGTTTTCTGGATATTTTAGCGATCGGTTATCAGATGAAACTCTTCTTTGAAACTTTAGTGGATATAATTGAGCAAAGCCTGAAAGGACAATTTTTAAAGAGCATTGCAAATTCATCATAATTCCAAAGGTTAATCATGCTGCACGTAACAGCTGTGTGTCTCCAAAATCCTTCCAATTCAATCTACTTTGTGCATGACTTTCAAAATAATGTATTGTTTGTGTGCAGTTGATCATTTACTGCACACGTCCTTAGGCAAATACTTCTGGTGCATCGTCTTTACAAATGTCGGCAACATAAATGGCACTTTTTGAGTTTTGTGGTAGATAAAGCACTGAGTATCATCGTTAATATTATTTGGTTGAAGGCCTAAATCCAAATATCACACCTCACCCTTTGTCTGGAATCTGTGCCACAAACGATAGAATATTTCCTGCTTGAGGAAAACGTTGGTATGACAAAGTATGACGGTCCACGAATGACATAACAACGTTTTGCAAAAATATTGGCGATTACATGTGACCAGTCACCTTTCTGTTTGCAGGCGTGTTTGAGAACAAGATTGAAAAGTTTTTGCTATTGTTGTGTGGCCAAAAAGCTTTTTCAGAGTTTTTATTCTGGACGTGGAGCAAACTGCACACAAAACGCAAACAAAAGCCATAGCAAATCCGATTGCGATCTCCCAAGTTACTAACACCAGACAGAACAAACAGTGTAGGAACATATAGGTAATACGTCACAGAGTCAACATGCGTCATCTTGGTACGGATAACGTCGTGCTAAAATTCCGAACAGGTTGACTAGCTTAAATCATCTATCCGTACCTAGAATAAAACTGTCGTGAGGTTGACGCACAGTTGCATTTGAACGAACTCCGACCTGACAAACGCTGGACTCAGAAATGGTGAAGGTGTGCTGGCATCTTAGGGTTGGCTTTATGTTACAGAAAAGTTGTACATCGTACCGAGCTGAACAACAGCCACCCAGAGTCAGGCCGCTACAATTTTGTTTTAGAATGGACCGTTTTTTGAAGTTGTAAGCTGAAATTGCTATAAAACCTAATTTGGCTTTAATCTGGCAAACTCGGATCTTGACATCATCTAATTGGCAAATGACTTCTCACTTTCTGCGACATAAATCGTTGCTCTCTGACAAACCTTGGTCGTTTAATTTTTTCTTACAAACCAAACATCAGACTTTTATGTTTGTTACTGCGTTTGTCGCTTAAGTGAGTAAATATGTTTTTGTGGTTTCAAAAATGTTTGGACACAAATCGTTTCAAAGAAACAATAGGCCTAGATTTTCCGGGATCCATAAAGGAAACATGAATTTTCATAAACACGATTTTTTTTGCATAAGAAGCTGCGGAAACATTTTTCTCATAAAACGTTTTCTATTTGAGAAAACGGATAACAGTGACTACATCGTAACAAATCATTTGAAGAAATCGGTTGGAGGGCTTGGAAGAACCTATGTAGGTTATCCATTAGAATGGTTAGATTAACGATTTGCCAGTTTGCCAATAAAATATGATGAATAATATTTGTTCTTTGTTGACAGTACGATTTTGAACAAATAGGGCTTGTGCAACGTATTTCCCATTTACAACGTCTGAAAAAAGCCAACATGATGAAAGTTGTTGTCGCGCTCTTGCTTGTGGCTTTCATCAGTTCCAGCTCTACTGTTGATGCAAGACCTTCGGGTTGCCCTCTTCGGTGAGTGAACTTACACCTGAGAAATACCCTCAAACCTGACCCTCAAAAATCTTTAAAAATTGAGGTCTGTTAGGTAAAATAGAGGTTAATTAGGAATAAATTCAAAAGGTAACTTTCAGAGCAAACGTTCTTGAATGCTTTTTGTAAGGCTGAAAAGCAATGCGTTCATCAAACGTTTTTATTTTAGCGTGTGGATATTTTGGTGACATAACATTGCGACAGCATCGCTATCGTTAGGCCCTTCATTAACTGCAGAACCCCAAAGTTGTAACAAGGAATATTACGCATCTGTATAGTCAGCGTGTAACAAAACATAAATCGTCGGCAATACGTAATGCTGACAACGCGGAGAGGGTATCGTTCTGATACGTAAATAATGGGTTCGCAGTGGATTTAAATTTTCCGATTTACGCTCCAGCGTAAGTCTTTTACTTTGATCTTCTGATGAGACGTTTCCATGCGAAACGTCTTCTGTCACAACTGAATGAATAGGAGTTTCATCCATCAATTTTGTTCTGTTTGTAATGCAACACATAGTTGTACATATTTTCAACAGCTACTTTCTTAAATACCAAACCGCTCAACCTCTCACTTAGCTATGCACTGTGGGACACAGGATAGATTAAATACTGTGTTCCACTGATGCCTTCACTTGGATTGTTGTGAATGGCGATGAAAAATAAATTTCAGAACGTCTGTCAGTGTAAGTATTCGTTTTTTACTTTTTCGTGATTGAAGATCGGATCCTCAAAACAAATGCTTATCACGCATCAAACTGTTTTGCGGATTTGAAATCTGAGTCCTAACAACACTCAAGGTTCAAACCGATGAAACTGAACAACATTGTAGTTGGTTGCGTGATAAGAATACAGACGGAAATGTCATGTTCCATTACACAAAAAACAAGTAGTTATTGCCTAAACCTGAAAACATCATTTTTGACAGAATCTGCACGAAGGAACGCATGCCAGTGTGCGGTTCAAATGGTGTTACCTACGGCAATGAATGCGCGTTCAAGGCAGCTAACTGGTAAGTTACTTTGCAATCGGGGTTTTTGCCTTTTTTAGACAGTTACATAATTTCAGTAGTAAGCATTCCTGCAGTTCTTAATGTAAATTATTTTATCAATGACGTGAACAGCAATGGCGTGACCAGCAATGACGTGACTAGCCCAATTGCGGAGTTCCAGCTTGGCTCTTAAAAGTAATCTTTTTTACGTTTCTGCATTGCCCTGTAGTGAAACAAAAGAAAATAAGTCACTGTCGAAGAATATTATCCATGACGCATATACTTAACCAAGCTCGGCTTCACTTGAAAAAATAACTTGTTTTTGCATCCAAATTTTTTGCTAAAACTAATACAATGTACCTATTTTTTTTCAGCAAAGGAAACCTCTCATACAGGCCTGGAGAATGTAAGCATGATCAAGGTCCCCCGAAGAAAAACTAAGATTGACGTTTGCTTATTTGGCTAACTATCGCCAGCTAGCAGCACAACGTCGTTTGTATATAACACATATCCCGTTACACCCTTTGTAGTTAATAGACATTGTTCTTTTCGTATAGAGACATTGCTCATTTTCCTTGAAATGACTTGCCGCGTGGGGTCAGTGTTGAGAACACAATTAGACAACGAAGTTTGAAGTGAAAGTGCTGGTATCTTCAGAGGTATAATACACGCAGTCATTTCATTGACATGGCTCTTTACTGCAGTGCATTTCAGTCAGAATTTTGCCAATCACTATAATATTCCGAAACAATGAACGTTTGACAAAAATACTTTCCGTCTTGCTTTTCGTGGCCTTCGTAGCAATCGGTGCAATTCTATTTGATTCACGAAACGTACCTTGTGTCTCAACTTGCAAGAATAACATGCTTCACCTTCTCGGAAATGGAACATTTGTGTCTTCTACTCATATTCATCGACATGTAAAGCAATTGGTTGATACCAACATTCAAGAAGTATTCCTTGCACCATTTTTAAGTCATAGTAAAGCCTCCCTCCAATCAATCCACTTTTTGTTACTGGTCAGGGTGTGATAATATCAAAGTAGAACAATGCTCCTTTATGTTGGCAAGNAAGCAGCAGTTTAATTTTTCGATTGAAATAAGTTGCAACTGCGTTCGATCGGCATCCTANTGAAGATTATGTTGTTATTCGCGTGTTGNGGTAAACTGGCTATAAGCACATCTTCTTCAGACTATCAGCGATGCGTCTCATTTGTTTTCAAGGAACCTAGTCGGATTTTGGATTAACATTGCTTGAAACTACTATTTCATTTGTTTTTGTTTATACAGTACTTATAAAATGAGATATGAGAGAATGTTTTGAGCAAATAAAAGTTCGATTGCGTGATGACGTCGCGCATAGATACTTGGTAATTTATTCGCGGTATACTGTTCGGGCCTGACTGTTTTCCTTTCAAACACGTGTGGTCTTGTACATCGTTCTGGCGCATCACAACGCCATGTCATGAGTAAACGATGGTCTGAACACCTTCAACTGCTGCATGTATGACCATGGTCAGACTAATATAAGATTACTGGAACATACACTTATATCGAATTTCGACTCAACTATTTTCGGTCACGACTATCAATAAATTGTATGTTGTTCCGAACATCTGTTCTGTCTGTGAACACTGTGAAGCTTTCTGATACCTACGACAGTTTTAGTCAGAGCACGCTTTTAAAGACCACTTCAAATCTAGGTTGTAAAAATCATTCACGCGTAGATTGGTTGAGCATTCAATTAATCAAGGAATTGTTTTTTCACCAACTGCTTCTTACAGTAAGCCTATTCAAAAAATTTATTGCCAGAGTACGATGTTTTAAATGAAGGTCTTTCAAAATACTTAAAAAGAAGAAGAAAGGTTGCCCTGCTGGCAAAATCCATTTTGTGTTCAGAAAATACTTTCTCGTCTGAATTCCAACGAAACTTGAACTGAGTCTGAACTCTGAACAACATGAAACATTGCATTGCAGTAATTTGACTAAGACTATTGTACTGGAGCACTCAAAAGTGAGATTTATCCTTTAGTTTTGCGTTTCAGTGATGGGAATCGTTCACTCCATGATGCCGTTCATCATGTAGGAAAAACATTTGATGCACCCATATTATTTTGTAATAAAAANAATAATTACTTTTTGTTACTCTTTACATTTTCGTCTNTCTGTTCTCTACTAATTTGCTTCCTCTCAACTTCGTGGACACTTGCACATGTACGCTTGNAGAAAATAAGCATGAAAGCCTGGTGGATCCAATCTGGTGCATAGAAAGATCGCTACGAAATATTTGTAAAGAGCAGTAGCCATATGCGAATTCATTAACACGCCACCAAACGGCTCGCATATCGGCCATTTAACTTAAACTCAAGATATGACGTAGTTGTTAAACTGCTTCAAGCTGGGTAGAAGTTTCAGAGGATTTCTATCCTTTGATTTTGCAAATTTACAACAACACTGCAAACACATAACTTTACGAACGATACAAACATTACAGCTCAATACCACGAAGTTTGATTTTGTAAACACGATGTCAAATGCCAAACCAAGTCAATCAACAGGTCAACAGTTTTGCTTGTCTACACCTTGCTTTCATTCAAAATGCCGATGCATGTACATGCTGGTGCATGTCTGTATACAAAAGCAGCTAAGTGTGGCGCGTAATAGGTTGATGACTCGAAAATAACTGCGAAATATTTTGGCAAAAATAAGCAAACCGTGCATTCAGCAAAATTGCAACAAAGGTATTCCCTTATAAAGTAAATCATTCAACTTTGAAGTGAGAAAGCACGTACAGCTTGTCCACTGACTCATGTCCCGGTGAGGATTGGAAGAACATCATTCGTTTGGTTTCGCAAACAAGAGCAATGAGGGATCGAATCAAGTTCAACGTATTAATTTCTGTGTTGCGGACCTATCCTAAACCTGTAGTCTCCAGAGGATCACCAGCGCACAAAACATGGGCTTTTTTATTATCATCTTCCTCACTCCTGAAAGCCAGCCATGAAAATTTCCAGTTGGAATTAGACATGTGGATCGAAATGAATAGGTCAGTTCCTTCACAGATTTTGCATACAAGCGTGTACGCAACAGCAACATTGTAAAACTACGATCATCATGAACTGTCGAGAATTATGCTTGAAAGCTCTCTGGTCTCCCATAGATAAGATCATCAGCTGTTGTGACCATTAGAGTGGGAGCCCATAGAGTCTAAGTTAGCTGGAAAGGTAACCAATTTCTACTGGCATCACATCATCTAGCACTGCTTCCTGTACAAGGAAGTGGTGGTCTGCCGTGTCACAGCCGGTGGGTGTGGTCATGGGGGAGTTTAACTGCACCCCCAAAATTGAACTAGATCAGCTGAAAAGGTAACCATTTGTAACCTGTTGCAAGATGTCCAGCATAATCCCACGAATAACAAATGACCAATGCCAGACGTTTTTAGTGGTGGGGCACCCCCGCTAGACCCCAAAATGACCCCCCAAAATTGAGCTAGATCAGCTGGAATGGTAACCACTTGAAACCTGTTGCAAAGTTTCCAACGTAATCCCAGGAAAACTAAATGGCCAATGCCAGACGTTTTAAGTGGTGGGGCACCCCCGCCAGACGCGTCCAAAATGGCCACCCCAAAACTAAGCTAGATAAATTTGGAAGATAAATAACCACTTGAAACTTGTTGCAAAATGTTCAGCAAAACCGAAGGAACCAGGAACTCCAGATGCTTGAGAGGGATTATAGCACCGATCACGTCGCCGTGGAGAGCTTCTGGGGGTTTAGCATCCCCAACAAAGGTCCGAACCCCCTAAAATAGAAATGGAAGCACAAGAACATATTGCTTTCCCATCGACCCGTTTTCTGTTCTGTCATTTTTTTCAACCTGTTTCTGAAATTGCGTTATCGCGATATCGTCGCGGTTTGCATAAAAAATTGGATGGAGGAGCAAGGCAGTAGCCTACAACATTTATTCACCGCAAGCTTCATACTTTCCTCTGTGACCAGAAATGACATTGTCTGATCATTTTTCATTCGTTTGTGATGTAATAAACGCGTTTGAGGGCAAAGCATCAGCATTCATTGTTTCCAGCGTTTAACGTGAATTTGCCTAGTTGTGGTCGCGCAAAACTGCGACTTTTACTTTATCAATGTATTCGACCCAGTGATGTGCTCTCACGGTTTACTTTAAAGTTAATTGACCTGAGTAGAGTGTTGGTTCACTCATTGCGTTTGTTTTGGCAAGACAAACTGCACAAACCAATGTCTAGTCCTATTGTATGTCTGTAATCGAACCGAGGAAGTAATAAGAATGATTGAGCAGGTAGAAAACCTATACTCAGAAATAAATTTTCTTGTTGCACACAAGGATGTGAAAATATCAATTTATAATCAGTCATTGGTTTATCGTTGTGTTAATGTTACCTTAGAAAATCCAAGAGTTGTTTCACGCAAATAACATGTTTCTGTTCGTATACTCAGAACGTCTGAAGGACATTCATTGGTCTTGTAAAATCAGGTTTAATTATGCAGTTATAGTCAATTAACATTGTCTTTGACTAATTTATAAACATCTAAATCTGTTTTTCATCTAGTACCTTTCAGTTGGAAGTAAATCAACGTTTCCCAATCTTTCACTGGTCTGTCTGGTATTGGGAATTTTTTTCACTGATTTCAATTTTGAAAAACTTCTGTTGCATGAAGCGCTGATGACGGCAAGAGTTACAGCCACCAGCAACAATCAAACGCAGCTTTTTACTAGCTATAAATGAAAAAATTGTTCTTTCAAGTGTGTTCATGATAGAAATGTTTGACCTCCATGATAGAAATGTTTGAACTCTTTCAAGTGTGTTCATGATAGAAGTGTTTGACCTCCGGGCAAAGAGCTGAAATACGCGAAAAATTGCTTCTGAATCATTATCGAAAATTCGTACAAAACTTTCTGTGCGGTTGCAGGTCATGTGGATAGAGTCAAAACTGTATTTACGATCACAAACCACTTACACAAAATGTTTCCAAGTTGTACACAATACAGCATCCAGGATAAGTTCAGATAAACCATCTAAAACCAATTCCTAATGCTTTCAGAAACCGTTTGCTACTGAGACAAGCAACAATCTGCTGACAGTAATATACTGTAATCCAGTTCCATCTCACATTGAAATGCGCGAAAGATCAATCTTCCTACTTCTGCGACTGTTTCTTAGTTTCGAAATGAATTTTTTAACACCACGGCCGGGGTCTGACTAAAATTCACGCAGGATCTGAGCAACCACTAGTGTGGGTCGTCATAAGCAAGTTTACTTACCGGAGAGTCAAAAACAACAATATAGCTTATCAGTTATCATTAGGGCAACCAATTGTTTAACCTAAAAACTCAAAATTTTCACTTTATAATTTAAACATTTTGACTTTGTTTGACCTATAAATTTTCTGCTCTCGCAACTGCAAAATAATTCAGTTTTAGCTGTTCACGTCAGCCCAGAAGCATAGTCATGCACTCTATGCTTCAAAATAAAAAAAAAAAGTTTAACTTTAGGGATGATATGTTGATAAAGACATTAATAACTACAGTGGAGTCAAACCTGAGAATATCGTAAAGTTAAAACACTATATGCAGAATGAATTGAGCATTTACCAAAACAAGTAGGCCTTAAGCAGGCCCGTAACCAGCTTGGGGCACCAAGTGGGGCGAAAAGTTTTCTAAGATGGGCCTATGTCCAACTATGTCCAATAGTTTTCAACTATGTCCAACACGTTTTTCTTGGGAGGAGAAATAATCTTTTAGAGGAGGCTTTGCCCCCCCTGTGCTCCCCCTGGTTACGGGTCTGCTGTTAAAACCACGTTTCGTACCTAAACACCTATCAAGTAGTAGGCAAAACAACATCGTTACGTGAGAAATCGCAGCAAATCCATGATTATTACAGAATTGCAACTGAATTAACAAAAGCGTACAGTATCAATATCGGTTGTTGTAGTTTCAATAAAATAACGATAAAGAGTAAAAACTGTGTTGTAAGAAAAGTTTGACCCAACAATACATTTTGACCTAATGATAAATTTTGACTTTTTTTGACTCAATATCTTGCTATTCCCTCATCGTATGAGCGTGGAATTCGGTTTGTAGACGTTTCATAGGCTTTCGAAAAGACAGAAATATTTTGACTTTGTTGACTTTTGGTTGCTCTAGTTATGGTGCATTTGGGAAATACTGAATGCAGGCTAGAGGGTTTCTAAATTATCATTTAAAATATGCTGGCTGAAAGTGATATACTTTATATGTCCAGCACATGAACTTAAACAGACAATTGAGACAAAAACTGGGGGGTCAACCAAAAATCTTTGGGGCCATGGCTCACCGAAAGCCTTTAAAATCGCTTTTAGCTGCCTGCCTTGCATAAGAACAAGCTTTTTTTCTTTTTTTAAAACTCCTTAAAACGCATTCTCTCCAGAAAATCACTAATTGCTTGAAACTCACGGCTCGTTAAAGGAACGAAGTCTTCTTTACCTTCTCTTACAGAGTGGAATTGTAGGTTTTGGGATACACTGATTTGGGAAACATCACTGATATATCGTGATTCCAAGCATTGTCGATAAGTTTGTCTGCAAGAATTATGAAATCAACTTTGCTCATGCTCTCTCTGGAATGTCACCATTGGAGTGCTTTGCGACAGACCATCGCTACTCACTCATCGTCCTAAGCTTCGCCTCTAATTCGAGGCAAATGTGGAAATGTGGTATCAAGTTAATGGCAACAAGCTGCATGTAAGTATCTATTTGAATAAGATGTAAGGACTGATGATACGTAGTTTTATGTGAAATCGATTTCCTATTAAAATTTGTGATTGACTCCTCGCCTATTTCACTTGTGGAGTGACGTTACCTGAAAGCTTTCGTTGCGACGATGCATCAGTAATCCCGGGAAAGTTTTGGACAGATCGTAAATACGTTTTGCGCGTGGAAAAGTAGTCTTGCATTAAGTCTACTGCAAGCGTAGTAATGCGGCAATCGCTTCATCTGAAATCACTTCATCTGACATATTCTCGGTCTCTTTTCTGCCACAAACACCTGAGCACGGACCATAAACGTTAAAACGTTTGTCCATGAATACAAAATTTACGGCAGCATTTTTGTGTCGTCCATTCGGTTTCGCAACCAATCGACTATTTCCTGATTGAATATACGGTTGGCGTCTTCTTCGTTTGAGCGAGTTGTTGCTGTCCACTGCCTGGCCGCACTAGATCTCGGTGCAGGTGTTGAGCAGCCATTCGTTTGTCTCATCATAAAGAACCGTCAGGCCGTGCAATTCATGATGAGGTCGATGGATTGGACACTGGAGGACAGCATGGTCGACGGTTTGCTCTTCTGCGCCACACTCACAGGTCGCAAAGGAGGCCATACCCCATTTGTACGAGCAGGAGCAGAAATGTCCGATAACGATGCGGAGGCGGTTAAGCCAGACCCAGGCTCTTCCTAGAAGGGTCATTCCAAAAGGATGGATGCTGGTGTCGGGGATGGAAGTACGGAGTCTCGCAGTGTTTTCAAACATCCGCACATTCCATCGGTAATTCGTCCAGAGTGCCGCACGTATGTTGTGGTAGATGAACTGATGAGCTGTGGAGGAGGCCATACCCCATTTATACATGCAGGAGAGGAAAGTGCGGAGGCGGTTAAGACGGACGCAGGCTGTTCATGGGAGGGTCATTCCGCGGGGGGAGTGACGGTGTCGGTGTTGAAAATGCGGAGCCTTCTAGGATTGTCCGCCCACTTCGCATTCCATTGGTGATCCGCATAGTCAGCAGCACGTATGTTGTTGTTGTCGGATGAACTGATGAGTTGTTGTGCGGCGGGTACAAGTGGGTTTCTCGATTTAAGACGCCGTGCATTCGCACCTGGTGGACAAGTGTGTACTGAGTGGCGTAAGTGTCCAGGCTTCGTGGCACGGCGTGCTAGAGACAGCGTGACTCCCACTGAAAACAAACTCTGCAGGTTGGATTCCCCTTGAGGATGGAAGGTTGTCCACTTATGTCGGACGCAGTCATCCAGTCATAATTCGCAGAGCGTCCTTGATGGCAGCGTCGATAAGGTGGGTGTGAGCACTGCAGCACCAGACAAGAGCGCGTTTCTCTGCTGTTAAATGGACCAGGGCTAAGGTGGCTATTCAAAACGTTGTTGCTCCAGTACCCCAGCCAGAGCCAGCAAGCCACATCAAGAGTGCGACGCGTGATGTCAGCTTTTTGCGAAGATGACTCAAGGTCTCAGCGATCCGTGAGCGTCCTGTCCAAAGTTACTTCGAGATATTTGGGCTCGGAGCACAAAGGCAGGATTTCTTTGTTGTAGTTTAATTTTTTCTCAAGTTTAGCTTCCTTGTTGTTAGAATGGAAGGCTGCCGACACCGTTTTTGTAACGATGAACTTTAGCTTCCAGGTCCACACTCACACTTGGCGTGAAAAGGCAGATCAAGAAGCAAATGCCCAACTGTACAAGATTAAATTTGACCAAATTTGTCGTCTGTTTCCAGTCGTGTTTGAGAAACTGTTGAAAAACTTGCCATTGTGAAGTGGTGAAAAATAGTTTTACGGTGTTTATTCTGGATGAAGTAGAGAAAACTGCTCAAAGCACCCAAATATGAGCGACAGCGAAACCTGCTGCGATCTTTCCAAGTCATAAAACTTGGTAGAAAAGTCAGCAATTTTGCATTTATTGGGAAACCAGAGTAACAATGACACACGTCGCAAAGTCAGTGTGCGTCGTCTCGGTACTGATGCTGCCGTGCTAAATACCACACAGGTTTGACAGTGTTGAGTGACTGAATCACAATGAATAGGTCAGTTCTTTCACAAGGTTTGCATACACGCGCGTATCAAACAGCAACATTGTCAAACTGCAATTATCATGAACTGCCGAGAATCATGTTTGACATGTTCAGTGGTCTTACATCGATGCGTTAGCCATTGTAACGATGCTGCTGTTTTGTAAATCAACACGTTCCACTTTGAAACAGTGTATGTACACTTGTATCTTCCTGCCTCCAAATGGACGGGTTTATATGTGAAAAAACGTTTTGATGGAAAAGTGACTGCAATCACACGTATTCCTTTACATTGAGTTTTCCGCTTATCTAAGATCTTTTCTTCATTTATTGAAACTCTCTTCCAGAGGTTAACATCTGCAGAAAATCATTAATTGCTCACAAATCCGCTACCGATACGATGTCTTCTTTACATTCTTTTACAAAGTGGGTTTGCTTGTGCCGGAATATGTTAATTTTGGAAAGATCACTGAAACATCTTGTTTTTAAGTGTAGTGTTGATAAGTTTGTCTGCAAGAATTATGAAATCAAACTTTGCTCATGCTCCCTCTGCAGTGTCACCGTTGGAGTAGTTTCCGACAGCCCATCTCTGCTCACTCATCCTCGTTGACCACGCCTCCATTTCGAGGCAAATCCTGCAATGTGGTGGCAACTAATGGCAACAAGCTGCATGAAAGCTTTCGTTGCGACGGTCAATCACACGTCGGACAGAAGGCCGGACAGAGAGCAAATAGGGTATCGGACATCCTCGGTTTGGCTCCCGATTGGATATCAAAGTACGCGATGTATGCAGTCACCATGGCCAACCTTTTGTATCGCCTAAAAACAACTAATTTGCGTGAGATTTGCATGCGAGATCCTACACTCAACTTCGATCCATCGGCAGTAGGTCGAAACGTTTTTCAAACCGTGAACAGTGAAAACGTTGTTTGTGCAGAAACGGAGTGGCTTCACAGGGAGTCCACTGCAGGTCCAATCATGAGGTAACTCCTACACCTGAAGTAGAGCGGTTCTTAATTCCACTTTCACTTTTCTTTATGGAACAGGGTGAACAAGGTTTTTGGTCTCCATTTCTTCCAGAAACTCGCGAGCACTGAGCATAAACGTTAATTTTTTTGCCTACGATCAAAAAATTGCGACAGGATTTTATGAATTGGATTAAGAGCCACAACCAATCGACTATTTCCTATATGATTATATAGTTGGCGCGTAAAGGCACGAATGCTATTTTAAGAAGCAAATGCACAACTGCACAGGATTGCAATTCAGCAATTTTCCATCTGTTTCCAGACATGATTGAGAACAAGATTGAAAAGTTTTGCTATTATGAAGCGGCCAAAAAGTTTGTTGAAACTTTTTCGTCTGCACTGAAGCAAGCTGCGCAAACACTCGAGAAAAGACGCAAGGGTCACTGTCGTTAATTTTTATTTTTAAATTAAACTACGTGAAAATCCGCATTTTTAGAGCCTGTGATTGGCCATCTTCTCGCGTTGGCGGTTGGAAAGTTATGCGCAAAAAAAACAAATTAATTAACCAAACTTCCAGGCATTCGTTAAAAGATTACTTAATTGTTTATCCTTCGTTTTCCTCATGGCGCGATGACAGCTTCCAACGTCATTGAGACCGCTGCTCTTTGTAACTGAAAAGAAGATGCGACAGGCTCTGTTCAGAAATTGCGACAACTCTTTTTGCGCGGAATTCAGTTCAAGTGGTGCTTTTGTTCCACATAGTGTTGTGGAAACCTACGCAATTTTAGATTAGAGCAAAAGCCAGAACCTTCTACGAACATGTAACGCAGGGGTTCCCAACCTTTTTTGCGTTCTTAGTACCCCCAAAAAAATTTTGAGATATATATTGTTCTATAAGATATATATAAGCTGCTCTGTGACCCAAGGATCTTCGTACCCCTTGATGTTCAATCTCGTACCCCTTGGGGGTACGAGTACCCCCGGTTG
>JGI24021J15306_10005901_pt1 | contig 14615 bp, 5 predicted proteins | sample Ectturendosymbi1_FD_15306 | JGI IMG/M metagenome (IMG submission 15306)
TCCNTGGGGACAAGTGTAGTTGTCCCACTGTTCACAAGTCTCTTCCAATATCTTGTCCGGCTCACAATGGCAAGCATACTGAGGGCAACAGCCGCTGGTGTTGTGAGCAAAGCCGACTTCAGCTTTCTTCTTATATTCTGGGCAGGTTTCTACCTGGGACGGACACAACGTCTTCAGCTGCTCCAACGATTTGCAGACGCATTCGAAGTCATCGCAGCACGGATCAGGATCAACGTCGCCGGAAAATGGCGCCACTTTTGTATAAACGCTGCAAATGGCGTTTTCAAAATCTTTTGCAGACTTACAGTAAGGTCTCGGGTCGCGTGTAATCTTATGCTTGTAGCAACCTCCTAAAAGAGATTTAGTTGACTCAGGTTCTACTCGTTCCTTCGTGCAAGTCCACGTCACTAAACAACCGTTGACGCTTTCTTTCCACGATGCCTCGAGATCAACAGCGGACCCATTGTTCAGAATGCAAACGTCACAGGCGCACTTGTATTCGGGACAGCAGTTGTTGGTGCCTGGGTCCATGAGACCAGTCTTTGTCGGTTTGTAATTATCAGGACATGTTGGCACTGGACATTTACTGGTGTCATTGCACTGTATTTCGAACTTCGGGCAGCACTTCTGACGATCGTACTCGCTTTCCACGTACATCTCGTAGGGCGCCACACTCATGTTGGGGTAACGTTGGTAATCGGATGGGCAAGCAGAGCAATTGCAAATATATTCTGGACAACACTCTCCGTCCTTGCTTTGTTTGACAAGGTGTTCGCCGAAACTGCAAACAGTTGATGATCCGTTACAGTGTTTATCAAGTTCTGGTTCATCGTAACAGGGACACGAAGGCTGCATGCAACAACCATAACTCGATGGTATTGTATCGTAGCTGATGTTTTTTCTCCCCTGCTGTTTGCATATTTCATCATTGATTGACTTCCCAGAACAAACCTCATTCAATTCGCTACTGTTCTTGCACAGACATTCATACTCTGAGCAACACGGATTTGGATCGGTCTCTCCAGGTGCATAGACAATTTCGGCAGCGAATTGATACGTTGAGTTGCAATGAATCGATTCATGTTGGGATGCGTTGGCGCAATACTTTTTCGGAGAAATCTCTTCGACTACATAGCAATCGTCCGGATTTTTGCCTGAACGTCGATTCGTGCAATAGTACGTGACAGGACAGCCGTCATCATATGTGGTGGGAGAAACATTTCCAACTTTTATTACACTTCCATCCTTTCGAATGCAACCGTTGCAGCTTATTTTCCACGTGGGGCAGCAATGATTGGAATAGTTTGTTGTGACTTCATACGGATCGGAAATGTTTTTGGGAAGGGGTATGTAGTCGGAGGGACATGCTTTGCAAGTGCATTCGTATTCAGTGCAACATCCATCAGGATCAGGAAAGCTGTCGTTGTATTGCACCACACGTCTGATTTCGTATGATTCGCAGTTTGGTGGTTCATTGCACACGTCTGGGGAAGGCTCGTTATAACACGTTTTGAAATTGTTGTCTTTTTTGCATGTATACGATGCATTGCAACCAGTTTTGTTAACTTTCCACCAGGACTCTCCGATCGAAACGTAATTTCCGTCGTCATCCTGGCAGGAATTGCACTCGCAAGTGGTTTGTTTACAACATTCATCAAACGAAGTTTTTTCAATATAACCTTTTGGGCATGTGGTTTTTGTTTGGTTGCATTCTTTGCAGCGGCATTCGTACTTTGGACAGCATGGTTTGTATTGTTCGTCGATTTCACCAGTGGACACAACTTCCTTGCTTTCTTGGCTGCATTTATTTTTTTCTTGTTCGTAATTCGGACAGTAGGCTTCCAAACTGCTGTTTCTGCAGATACAACTTTCTATAGGTGGGCAACGCTTGTCTTCCCGGTAAATGAGATCTTTTACTTCTCCATATTCAGAGCAGTTGATTTTGGGAGGATTGAGATTGCATGCTGCCAAGGAAAAAATTTTAGCTTTAAAAATCGTTTTCAAATTAAAATTGGCTAACCCCTTGCGCAGTGAACGTATTGCTTTACGCCCGTTCAGGCCTGTTCAGTTTCATAGCTGACGATAGTTGGGTAATTTGTTGTGCTGCTGGGAATGCAGCTTTTATATATTTCAAAAACAAACTGATGGTTTTGAATATCCGGATTTTGGCACACAATTAAAAGAATCTGTTAATAGAAAACGAAGCATGGGTTCATAGAAAAGTTTTTCAAGTTTGAATACCTAGGTTTGTTATAGTAAATCCTAGACCTCCTGCCCTCTGCTTGTTTAATGTGCTGTTTGTTGGAAAACTAATGGGATCCTTTTTTGTTGTTTTGCAATTACCTTGTCTAATACAAAGCAAATCAGAAATACAACAATTTAAGTGCAATTTGTTGTGATAGCAGTTGCGTTTGATGCAGGAAAAATAGGCAGAACACGTATACCAGCTTAAAATTTTTGTGTGCACAAAACAATAGCATATACACAACCCAGCTTGCCAATTGCTTTTGTAATAACCAGGGGTATTTGTATATAGAGCAACTTCATGTAACCACTGAGCCGCTTAAGCGATACAGTGGCTTTAACATGCTTCACTAGAGCTGGAAGATTTGGTTCGATTCGTGTCCAGGTCGTACTGAAGGTTTAAAGACATTTCTTGTGCCTTATATAATAAACCAACAATAACACAATATTTAAAGCGTTCGGGTGCATAAAGCGCTACATGCTTTTGGTCTGACCGGTTGAAATGGTCCAAATCATAAAGTCAAATCAGCATATGCGTTTCAGCGTTTCATTAGCACAAGCAATCCATTCATTTTACACAAGCAAGCAATCCATCCATCACTCCATACCGAGGCTACTATCAAATATTCCCACCCAACAACATGAGTAAAAAAATTGCTACCTATCCAGTACAGTGGTAATTTGGTTAGTAATAAAACATTTTGGCTTACAAAGGCAAAAGTGTATACTTACTACAATTGTATCTCGGACAACACGATCTAAGCTTCTCCACCTCTATGGCAATTTCCCAATTTTCCAAACAATTTGCTTTCTCGAATTCAAGTTCTGTGGCGCAGTCGCTTGTGCCGTTGTCCAAGATTTCAGTTATGTGGCACCCACCGTCATCATACGTTTTGTTGGTGCAAGTCTTCTTCACATTGCAGCCGTTTTCGATATCGTACCATATTTCCCCAGGCTGAATAGAAAGGTAAATTGGACAAGCGTTAGGATTTTGACTATTTTTTCCTATATCAACTGCAAAAGAGAGCTTAATTTGCTGCCACACAAATGAGGTAACGTCCTTGTGAAGCCTGATGCAACACGCAGGAACATATTTTTGAATTACACATGAACGGAAGTCATCAAGCAAAAAAATATCGCCCAAGGCGAAAATTTTTTAAGATATTGTTCGCTGTGCTTTGCGCGGTGATATAAAATTAGGCAAACGCGTTAAAACACGTCTTTCTTGGAGTTTTGTTACATTAAAAATGCTGTCATGCAACTTAATGCCAGGCAATTGACAATAGAATATACGATCACCAGGGGACGTAGTTCTTCTGAGAACAAATATTAATTACTTAACTATTATATTCACGAAATCAGTGGCTTGCAGAAGGGAAGGAGCAAACAAGGCAATGGAGCCGGGCATCCAAGGCAGGGGTGCATCCAAAGAGTAAAATCATAAAAATTAAAAATGTTGTAAATAGATGATTTTTCGTATTTTAAGACTATTAATACATGCTCCATACATTTAATTTTACAAAACTTGTGTTTTTGTGAACACGTGTTTTGATATATGTCAAATGCCACTTTTTCTCACATTCCTCAATATTAGAATTGGTAGGGGGTATAAAATCCAGCAGCCCGCTGGGCGTTACCAGACCTCTGCACGCCCCTACGCGATGTAGAGGTAGCAAGTTTTATAGCTATAACTTAAACAGGAACTTGGCAAAATAATAATTGTTCTGAGCTAAGTGTTTTGCTAAGGTTTTGGTTTCTTTAAATTCCTGTAAATAAGTTAATTTCACAGAATGAAGAAACCTCGTTGCAAGCGAAAATTGCCGAATAATTAAAACCAGCAAAGGTAGCGTTTGCGGATTTCGTAGCACATGATCTTTGCCGTATTCAGGTTTATCGACTGTGCAGTCAGACCCGACGAAAGTAATGTCCAGCAAAATTTAGCCTTGGGACACGAAATGTGGGGCACAATAGCATACGATGAATAATGCTTATACCTCTTTGTAGGAACCATTTGACAAACGGCATGAATAGCAATAAAGTCTGGGACAGCACCGGCCATCCTCATGAATATACATGTAACCTTCCGGAGTTGGCATTTCTCGCGTGCAGTTGTCCGCATGGCATTCATAAGTTGGGCAGCAATTATCGCAAGCGCCACCTTGCGACGAATTTTTGCTCTTGACTTCAAACACGTGCGAACAATTTCCGCAATCGGGTGGTGGGGAACAAAGACGCGTGTTGCATTCGCACTGATTAAATTGCGGACATCCGCATATTGCTTCCTCGGTTAGAACTGGTAAAACAAATACAAGTTTTTCTTGCTTGGACGCTGGACACAAAGTCATGAATCTGAGCTTTACGGTACATATATCATGATTTTTGACACAATTATTTGCTTGTTGTCGGCATAATGGCGAGAGTTGCTTTGGAAACTTTGTAACCAACAGTATAGTAATTTCCCGAATAAAAGATGCCCTTCTGAGGTGAGGTCTTTTTTCAAGCAAGTTATACCAAACTGAAGTAGAGTGCTCAGTAACCACATACAAACAGATCTATAACAGAATTAACGAATGTTCTACATGTGAATCAAGAAAAAGGATAAGCCTGCCTTATTTTACAGTTGTTTAATTTTATTTTGAAAAAATGATTGAAAAACAAGCAATAACAAAATTACGGTAAATCAACAGGTTCGCTTTTTCGTTTTCAAGTTTTATTCATGTGAACTGGACGTAAACGACATTTCTGGAGTATTGTTGAACTACAGTATAGTATTACCATATTTTTTTAAAATGAACTTTATTAAAGCTTAATTCTAGGACTTTCACTTAATAAAATTCCGTTCTTAGTTTCGGTAAAATTAAGTTCTTTACGTTTTATGGATAGGTTACTTTATCAAATTTAAAACATGTGAAGACGGTTTGTAAACGTCTCACCCATTTAAGTGCTCCTTGGATTAAATGAGAAGATTTGCTTCAAGTTTTTGACTGTAGGACTTAGAACTAGCGTACGCGAAATCGCATTGCAGGATCCGGACCACTGCAATGCAACCACGCGAGGAACGTGTAAAACATAGCCTAGAAGTAAATTTACGTGATCTCCAGAACTCATGACCGGGAGTTTTGCAAAAAGTAAGGGTGTTAGCATTAAAAACATGCGTATCTTTACACCTGAAGGCTTGGGTTTAGGAGACGAAAGAGGTAAATCAAGATTAATATATTCTTGTCCAAACTTGTACAAAAATATTGGTAAATTTAAATTTGTGAACAAGTCCTACATTTTTACGTCTTATAGAAAACATAATCACTTTAACTAACTTAACGGCAGAATTTTTAAAGTAATTCAAAGACATTAGATACGCAGAGATTAGCATAGGAGACGTAATCCTACAAATCACAGAATTCGATCACGACGCAAATTGATCACGGGTTCTTGAAAAGGGCCAGAAAAGGAAAATGTTCATGTTTTTCCTATTACTTCGCTTTTGCATTAGTCTTCAGGTCTGCTGACACCGTTTCATTTTTGTGTTTTCTTTTTGTATTTGGAACTATATGTCTGCTAAAACCATTCAAAAATTGTCTCCGTATCTTCTAAGTTCGCTTTTGTTAGTGTAAGAAGTCAAAGTTGCTTTTTCTCACATAAAATTGCTATCTCCTGAAACTGAGTAGACTGCCGCACCAAACAGACGTAGTCCAACACTGTATTTAAATCTTGCTCGTGATTGATCGCAAATAGGGATTTTTTTGTAAACTAGTTTGATGCAGTTTACCCCAAATGCTCTCAGACATACCATGCGAAACCACAGTGCAATGCTTCTTGTATGCTGGGAGAGTGGTTTCCTCTTGAAGACTTGAAAACTCTAATATTACAAAACACCGGTGCGATGGTTGCGTGTTTCCATAGTTACAACCGATCAATTCCATAGATTGCTTTTTTCAACATAAATATTCCCACTTACACTAAAATGTCTAGTTGGGAAATAACTGAGTGAAGGATTTCATCTACTGAATCCACACGTTGTTTAAATCAAACCAGTTTCTAAGCACAAGCAAACAATAAAGGTAAGTGTGAAATTTAACAATTAGCCGAGGCTTTTCAAAAAAGTTGTAAAGGGAATGGAACGGTTTCCCGTGGGAATACCTGCTAATTTCCACAGTGAAATTGGGCAAGGTTGGATGTATACCACCACATTTAGCCATAAAAAGACGTGCGCACCTTTTTGTTCATGGTTTTGCTCTAGGCCTACTCCAGAACATTTTTCAATGAAAAAATGAAACAAAGCAGAAATTTTTTTTGTGTATTGCTAATGGATAATTGGAAAATATTAAGACCTGGGTGTTAACAAAGACATTGTCACGCGAAGGTAAGCTGCATGTTAATTTCAAAATAAAAAATGTTTACACGTGCAATAAAAAGGATTGTTTTGGTGTCACCACATTCGTGGTTTGGAATGAAACTGTTCAATTTTCGAAATCTTATTAGTTTCCAATTATCTTAAATACAAAAACAAAAACATCGAAATGCAATGTATGAAAGATTACTTCAAATGTCGCTATTAGCAAAAAATTATGCCATGTGGGTGACGTATTTGCTTTTAATTGATTAACTTACTACATTTAATTTATGATCACCAAAAAAATTGGTAACAGCTCAAAAATAAAACATATCTATAAGGAATTCTCCTCTGAGTCTGCATTCCTTGACTATCTGTGGTAGTTGCTCGAGAGTGTAGACTGCATAGTTTGATTTCTGAAAGTGTTCATTCCTATTTGCAATCAACAGACCTTGCAAAAGCTTTTCATATCTGAACATAATTAACTGCACAATGCACGTTTGCTTTAATGATGACGTTCACAAACTGCACTTTTGGTAAATGTTAATTCATGTCAATTCAAAATGGGAAGTTTTTCGCCCTTACCTTCATTACTTTATGGAGAAATGGACATTTTTGCATTCTGCTCAACACATTACACACATTTTTGAACTTTATTTCACATTTTACTGTTTATCATCCTGTCAGTGTCTCATGTACATGCCATCAAGCACAAAATGATTAAACATGCTAAAAATGTCGGGGAATGCCCCCCTGGGCCCCCCCCAGATGCGCCCATGACGCATACACAATCAGCTTTCCAGATATGAAGATCATTAGTTTAATTTTAATTTTTTCTTACCATACAAGGTTCAGTTGTTTTTTATTTGTTCATAGCTATATTTTAAGTACGTTGATGTGCTGTACTTTTCATTAAGATTATTTACTAATTACGCAGTACGATTCACGTAAATTTATAAATGAACTTGAAAATCTATGTAAAACTCTTCACTCACCTGTTTCACAACCCGTCGTCCCAGTACAGTTGGATTGAACAGGCGGACACTCTGGACAAATGCAGTACTCTTGTGGACAAGTTTTATTCGTTCGTTCAAGGATTTGTGGGTACGGGCAAACGAGACCTTTTTTTCGTACAGGGCAAGTGCAGTTTCTCCGCGGACAACACGAATCCTTATATTCGGGAATATCCACCAGCACTTGTTCATCTGGACACACTGGATCAGGTGGACAACTGCAACCTAACAAGCACAGATACTGATGAAATGAAACATATATATTTTCACTTTACAATCGTTGGCTAAATGGCAGTCTTGACCCTGAATGAACTTTCAGACAATAACAAGTGCTTCATCCTTTAAACCCAACTCTACAGTTCAGCAAATTCACACCTGAAAGTCACTGATTTTGAAGCGTTTATTCCTGGTGCAACCAGATGTCTGGGCAGGATTTACAGTTCTGGCCGCACAAAGACTTTAAAAAACAAACAAGCAGGTAACTCTGGAATGGATGCTGCAAATTGCGTAATCAATGCATCTCGAAAAACCTTTCGAAAAAAACTCATGCGTGCCTGAAAATTCTGCCGCCCCAGGCTGTATCTTCGAAAGCCTATATGGTAAGTCCGGGCCTGCATATGGTGTTGTGTGCCAGAATGAATGCATAAAACAAACGATATATTGAAGTGGTCCTAGATATATGTCTCAAAGATTAAAGTTGAAAAGCAGTAGGAAGTCGAAAAGACACTAAATCTGTTCCCAATAGTGAGATGATGTTAGAGTCATAGACGGGTTCTAGTTAATTAAAATATTCCACTGCTGGGGCCAGTAGAGAAAACGTAACGAGTCGCTGTGATATGCAGTGCATATTAACAAAATACTCGTAAAAATAAGACTATAAGAGCGGGCAAGAGAGTTTCATGCGCCAATTATACGATCCTAGTTGAAATATTCGATTTTTATTTTTTAATGTACTTTAGAATGATCCGCCCATATGTTTTTGGAAAGATCGGTGAACGTCATATTCATGAATTACAATATATTAGTGCTTGGAATTCGTTCGAGTTGATTAGCGCACAACTAAATTTAGGCAAACTATTTATTCAACAGCAAGGATTTCACAAAATCACAGATGGGTTTGTCGCCTATAATTTGGCACGCTTGGCTTTATTTCGATATCATAATTGCCTTTTGGTTTGTTCAGTACTTCTTCAAATTTATTAAATTTCATTTTTGCGTCACTGCTTGTACGAAAGCCTAATTTAAGTGATGAGCTTGGATGATATCTTTGAAAGTCCATAAATTTGTCTGATACGTTTTCAGCTAGAGGCCTAGGGATGTTGTTCAGTAATTTTAGGCAGAGTCGGTTGGCATGTGAGTGGTACTAATTTTGTGCGAAATGAACAAAATGCTTGTTTCAAGTGTTGGACTGGTTTGCTCCATTGTTCAATATATTTATAATCGATAATATAAATTAATATGCGTTGCACGTATGGCGCAAAGGAGCAGTTTTCTATTACTGGCGAGAATCTAACACTTCCTGGAAAAGATTATCAACCCTGAAGAGTTACTACTACATGAGCTTGTGACTTTCAAAATGTACATACAAACTGAATAAATCGGAGATAATTTCACTAACAAACCAATTACCATTTTCGCACATTTTAGCAACTCTTTTTTTGTGTGTGCTACGACGTCGCTGATGCTTACGACTGATTCAAAGTGAACGTAATTCCTTATGAAGATTCCTTTTTGGATCCTCAAAATACTTTTGCTTTAAAAGCAGCTTGTACTATTTCCATTACAATTTTGGGTTCGAAATGTCACAAATTCAAAAATTTTAACTACGTTTGTGAGATAAATTGTTGGTATTGGTTTGTTTTAGAGATAATACTTGGTACGTTATCGGTGCCATTTTTTTGCTGTTAGCTGAAAAAACTGCCATACTTTCAAGATAGGAATTTGAAATGAAACATATACCATTACCCTGGAAAGTTTCAACCCATTTTTAGAACTTCCTTGGTTGCAATTCTACCGTCGTTGGACACTTCGGAAATGAAGCATTATCAATTAAACACTTTACAACAGCATCAATACGTTGTTGATTCAAAATAAACGTGATTATATCTTAATGGCAGATCACTGGCAGACACGTCAATTTATGAAAATTGATGATTTCACAACCGACTATCTCACAAATGTGCCAACGCTCTTTAATTAAAAGCTAATGATACCGGAATAGCCTTGATATTCTTTGTGACCAGCACTCAAAATCCAGCCTACACCTACAAAAAACTCGACGAAGTTCACAAAGATTAATTATGCTTCTTCGGCTAAAACTGACGAACTTCCTTGTAGTTGGACCTGAGTTTGGATGCTCGATCAACCGCCTGCACTTTTCTTCAGTACATTAATTAATTTGTTTCTCTGAGCAATTTTCCAATATATTTGCTACCCAGCTTACAAGCGGCCATTCGGTCAGCTCAGGGTGGTCCAAGACTGCGAGCACGAATGGCCACATTACAGTTTGAAGAAAAATTTGCGGGCCGTAAAGAAAAGAACTCCATTGCAATTAAAAGACTTGTTTGCTGTTCTAATAGACTTAATTTTTGCTGCACGCCCAACGCAAGTTTTGATTCTAGGGTAAATTTTATGTTCTCCGTTTATTTCGTTGCGACTCAAAGTCGAGATTTTCTGCTAGAAAAAAAATGCACAACACACCAACAAAATAGCAAAACAATTTTTGTTTCTTGGTTTTCGTTATATAGTCATTGTCTGCTTTAATTTTCGAAGTCAGCCGACGCAAACAGGCATACAGGTTTCATCAGCCATTCGTTTTCGTGTGTCGCTTTTCAATGGCTTCATAATTAAGAAAGCACTTTCGCATATTACGAACATGGAGCACATCTTCAGTGCAAAGTTTCTTAAGCGGGGCATTTGCCCGGTTGCCCCCCTCTGGTTACCCTCCAATTATTTCAAAATTACTTTCCTAGAATTTCCGTGGTATTTGGTGTTTGGTGCTGTAATGCCTCTTTAAATAAAAACTCTTTTGGAACGGATATTACTTGCAATCTCACAAGACACTGTGGTTTGCTCCCAGTTAAAATTGAACTTTCTGTTTTTCTCTGACACTTCTCTTTTTACACTCATTGATTGTTAAATTACTATACATGACTAAAATATTACTTTATAACTTCCACAATGCACATCTTCTAATCTAACTCGAACATTAATTACAGAATCTACGCTTGCAACAAAAATAAACGCATGCTTTGTGGTCACAGAGTACTGTAACGTTAACATAGTCTAGAGGTTAGTTATTGTAACGTCATAAATTGTAAAAATATATTGCTACCCCATAATACTTGCATATAGTGACCTGCACTTCAATGATGTGTGACTTGCAAATGGTGTGTGGCCAATACAATGCATTTATGACTTTGTGTATTATACGGCATACAGAAAAGGTTCGCGGGCCGCGTGCCAGTGTTTGGATCACGCTGGGTCAGCTCACTGCACCCGCTTCAGCATGAGTAAGACAACAAAAATTGTCTGATTCATCTTTTTTTTAATGTAGTAAACAATTTAATGAAGTACTGTATTAGTCCCTCAAACATACATTGCACAAAAGCCTCACAGCATGTTTCTCCATAAATCAGGCTGCAGTTTATTTAAACTGGAATATTAATTTAGGTTTCAAAAAACTGCACGTGGCCCGATGTTTGCGGAAGGTTTCTGTGAGCCGTTTTGTGAAATTATTGATAAGGAGCATTTATCGCCACAGCACATACGACAGAACAGCTCTCTGATGGTCAGGTAGATTCTGATGGAACTCACCACAACGTAGCATAACGAAACATCTAAAATTTACATTGGTTCAAAAACAATTTTGGTTCAGGCATTAAGTGAAGTATTGCTTCATCCTCATTGCACACACAGAACAGATGGGAAATACTTACATTTCGGTTCAACGCACTCGTCTGATCCGATGTGCTTCCTCACCAGACCTGGTTTGCAGAAACAACCACTCACAGGTTTTTCATTGTAACATTCATCACCGTAAGTGTCACAAGTCCTTTCAGCATCACAGGTTCTGTTACACACTCGGTATTCAAGGCCACCCGGACAAATTGGCTCTGGAATATCAGAACACAATGCTTTCACGAATTCTGCCAGTGACAATCCAAGAAACGTTTAATTTTTAACTGTCAACTTACTTGAGCAGTTCAAAGCATCTACCCAGTCAACGCAAGCACCGTTTTCTTGACAAAACTCTGCGTAAGCCTTGACTGCTGAAGAGTTGCAAGCATCGCACTAAAAAATGAAAATGTAAACAAACACAAATTTTAGTGCTTGTACGCAAACATGGTGGAAAAACACAACATCGCGCTGTGTAAAACACAAGGGGCTTCTATGCAAGTTTGTTCTCAAAAATGTGATTCTCTTTGACTTACGTCTCCCAATATCTTGGCATCATCTTGACAGGCCTTAATAAAATGTGAAGCATTCATGCGACGGTTGCATTCGGAAAAGATGGATCCTTGAAGTTCTTCGCACTTATCTCCGTTTTCACACACGTGGCAGTAATCAGGCAAGGGTGTCCTACACAACACTCCAGTTGAATGTTCGGGCTAAATTCAGTATCTTTAAATTTGTGACAGCTTTGGCATCAACTTAGCCTGGAACAAAATCGAGGTTTACATAAAGTACAAAACTTAGATGTTCTTCTTATTTTTTTAATTATGTGTATTGTCCACATTTTCTATTTTCAAGCAAAATATAGCCCATGTAGTATATAAACTTTGTAACATTTTAAGAATTTAATTAATTAATTTGGTGGATATATTTCCTTCAAGAAAATCACAAGATGTAGAACTCCAAGAAGCAATGGAGAATATATCCTGTAGCCTATTACTTTCGTGATTTTCAGAATATCCCCGAGTCACTGTGATGCATGCGTCTGCATTGAGTACAGTGATAAGCCTTTTTTCTATGTTGGAACGGGAGTTGAAACTTATCAACCTGTTCCCCGAATTTTATCCAGCAATGCATAATTTCAAGCAGACAGCACCAATACACTGTGCCCTCGACCTTTTTGTAATCGAAAACCAGACAGAGCTGAGAATTTTACTGCGGCTCAGGAGTACCCTATGACGCTCTCACAGGCGAAAATGCTTCCATGGGAAGAATTTACCAATCACACACCCTGAAAGCGAGTGTTCAGACCACTAGTACGCATTTTGTAATTTCGCGGCCCTGCACCGATTGATCCCTGGTCTGGTACCGGTCAGCAGCCAAGGGTTGGGGACCACTGGTCTATTGCAGAACTATACAGTAGTTCCTAACCTGAGTTCGATCGAACACCAGGGACTCGGTGAGTCAGTCTCTGGGGTCCGTCGCAGGTCCGATGCATGGTACATATTATGCGTGAACAGAATGTACGCATATGTTTTTAAGGAAATGTTTTAATTTTTTTGATCACAAAGGGTTCGCTGAATGCATGGATCAAACTTGCGGGGCTCAGTACCTTCAACAAGGTTAAGAACCACAGATCTATAAAAAATACCGACTGAAAACAATGAGTTTTTGATTTGAATTAAAGTGACACACGTTTATTATTTCAATTTTAACGCTTATTTCAAATTTTCCTTATGTTTTGCTTTGGTATCATTCACAGAATTGCGTGCTCTCACATTGAACAGTCAGCACAACGCCGATCGCTGTGAGGATAGCATTCACATTCTTCATCAGTTCCGCTGACTCGCCAGCTGGCACCGAAATCTCGCGTTGAGTCAATCAAGGTTCCGTCTTTTCCTTCGAAATCGTCGTCCTGATTGTTGGAGCAAGTACCTGCGATTCATAAGTGCGAAATGGTGACTATGACTCCCCGTGTTGGGTTATTGTCACATGATTTATTTCCTGCCGTCAAGGAAAACAGATCATTTTCGAAATGCGGTTCGTACCGTCGGTGATGCGAAAAGACTTATCTCAAAGTGACAACAATTACAGGCTCCAGCTTTGCAACAGGCTGTTTGAGGAATCTCCTGCCTGTTTCTGCTCCCATCTTCTGGCAATGATTCAAGGTTGCACCCATCATTCAACAATAATAGTTAAGTCACAGCAGTGACCCACATCAAGCGAAAAGTATTTTAAGCTCAGTGTATTTAAAGTTGCTGATAAGTTTCCTTAAATGTTAAAACGATTGCAATGCCCAATTGAGAGCTGATTGAACAGGAATTGCGTCTTGTTGAATTTGTTTGAATATTTGATTTGCGTTTTTTTGGATTATCCAAAAAAAAACTTCAGTTGTGTTTTGAAACTTCTAAGAGTAAATAAAGTATTCTTTTCCGGACACTCCACATCAATTAATTTTTTTTCATTGCTGCAGATTTTGTAGACACACTTTTACAAAAAACTTACCATGAGCATAAATGTAGATTCAACGTGCTACACTTTAAACAGTGGTTCGGTTGTAGTTTTTATTTCTATCCACAATAACGCGGCAAACGCTAAATCGCAATCTATGTCCGAGTGCGCAAATGAATACACTAACAATTACACAGCACTGTAGCAAAGAAACAACAACAAAATACGAAACTTTACCGCAAAGGCCCACTGTTTTGTTGAACATGTTTGAAGCCGGGATGGAGATAACTGTATACGGTAAGCCAATTCCGTAATAACGAAGTTCAAGGCCTATTACTGGTATAGTCAAGAAAATTTGTCTTCCTTCCGACTTTATGTGAATGCCATATTGAAACCAAGGCAAACTTTGCAATGTAGCCTCATTGACTTTGACCTTAAGGCATAAAAAGTGTCAGCCATGCAGAATGTATTAGAGTACGTAGCACAGGGCAAGCATTGTTGCGATCGGAAATCCCAAGCAGCATATGCGCAAAGCTTCGCACTGTGGCAGCAAGCAACAATAGAGTTCACATGCCATGATCACTCAATTATTGCTTGTTCGCGCCACATATATCTATGGTGTTGTTCTTCACGCACATCCCGTTCGTGGTGAATCACACAATCAACGCAACACCACCGGAGAG
>JGI24021J15306_10005906_pt1 | contig 14611 bp, 4 predicted proteins | sample Ectturendosymbi1_FD_15306 | JGI IMG/M metagenome (IMG submission 15306)
GCAAAAGGGCCAAGGCGCTTCACGCGCTCTTCTTAAGCGTGTCGCAGGTTCAGGCCCGGTGTTCAAGGAACTCGTCATTACGCATTTTGGCGCGAACCGAAAATTTTGCGTGGTTCAAATTTTGCGTGCGTCTTGCGTCACAATCACAGCGGGCAACACTGAGAAAGGTTTGCTTGATTTTTTTCCTTGTCGATGTGCCGTCGATTTCTGTAGAGATGTTGAGAACTGTCGCCCTGCGGAGCAAGGTATTCGTTCCAGAAAAACGTGGTAATCACAACTGTGTGTGTTATTTTCTTTGCGCTGCTCGATGTTCCAATGCGTGATGTTGTTGTTTATTAATAAAGAGAACCAACTCTTAAGCTGATGATAAGTTGCCAGGTTCTTTTTTTCAAACTTCAGTCGTTGAATTTGTTAAAGTGCCCCGCGAAAACTTCANATTTAACGATATGAGGTTCAAGCAACTCTTCAGGTTCAGCGAAATTAATCCGAAAGTGCTTTTAAATTTATTGCTGTCAATTCGGAAAGGAGATTTTTGAAAAGTAATTTGCTCGNATAAACTGCGTATGGCTCGGAGCCCGAGCACGTATCGAGTGGAGACAGATAGAGTATGAAATCGAAATGCAGAGGACGAGATCCTCGGCCGAGAACGGTATCTTTGTTGCGCGAGACAAAATTCGACGCTGCTTTCAAAATGCATTATTAAACGACTGCGAAAATTGCACCTAATTTTGTCTGTCATCAAAATCGCCCAAATAAATTGCCCGCGCAAGCAAGGGGTGAATCGCAGAAGAGCAAATAGCTGCTGGGCGCGCATTTATTATTCACTCTCTGATTAAGCGGGGCATGAGCAAGTCGTGAGCCAATTGCACTTTGTGAAATTAAAGTTCATATCTGTCGATTAAAACCTACGCAGCGGAGGCGCAGGCCCGAAGCAGATCAAAATTTGTTGAGCAATATTTCCCAGAAAAGCGATTTTCATGAATGTTTCATGACCGTTTATTCGGCAATATTCCGCGATATCTTTCCGCCCATCGCCGTAAGGAATGTTTCGCTAATTAAACGTCAAAAGACGGAGGACAACGCGGGATAAAAATGCTGGATTGATGAAAGAAATGGTGGTTTGCCGCGCAGACAGCGGCCATGACTAGCTTTTTTGCACCCGCTGACGCATCGTACGTCACCAATCCATTTGGCTGACGCATCGTACGTCACCAATCCATTCAGGTCGGCCAGCGAGCTGCTCATTTTGCAAATAAAGTTGCGCGTTCGGACGGAATCCATGATCCTCCTCAGATAGCGATTCACGACAACCTTATTCCCGGCCCGGATTCCGACCGCACCGCAGCAGAATCGCTGCAGGTGTGTGACGATCATTTTGCTGCTAGCATTACCAGCGATCGTTGCTTAGCAACGTTCAAAATCGACGACAGCGCGTCTCAGCCGTTGAAGCGAGACCCGACTGTTCGCTCGCAACCGACGTGTTGCTGCGGTGGAGTGACCTGTCTTGGTTGGGCGCAGAAGAGCGTATTCGGGTAAGGGATGAACAGGCGGGTCGAAATGATGGACCCCGCAGCGTATCGGCAAACAATGCGGTTGACGCGCCCGTAAAGTCACAGTGAAATGATGCGCGGTGGGTTACTTCTGCTCTGTGGTGTTGAAATTCCACGAGAGTGTTCGAGAGAATTAGAAAAAATGAACAGTCCCCGCAAACTCGTTGCACGCGAAGTGAAGACGACGTGAGCTTCCGTTACGAAAAGCGGATCCTGCGACATCAGTTGCCCCAAAAGTCATCGCAGTGTTTCTCCGTGCAAAACGCTATTGAACATTTGTCGTTCTCAAAAAATGCGTGCAGTTTCTATTTACGTGACACAGAATACACAAACCCATTTGCGAGGAACGCGCCTGACCTAAGTGTTCACACCAGAACGTAAATTGTAAATTGCTGAAACTTCAACTGACACCATCACACGTTTATAGCACTGAATTCCAGCCGCACACAGAACCACACGTTTTTTTCTCATGCTGAAAGATATTAAACTATTGCGGCGATTTCAAGACTCACACCCGCATGTGAACAGTAAACCACCACTATATTTAAACGCGCGGGTGAACGTGCGTTGCTCAAGACGCCCAAAATAGCACTGATTGGATCTTTTCTCGCATTGAGCGTCGGAACAAATGTACCAGTGAATTCAGGTGACCTTGTTGGCATGTCGAGGCTTTATCAGCGAAATTTCAAGTATTGGAAATCAAAGGTTGATGTTTTCTGGAAAAGTTTGAAGGGATGTATCGGTGTCTGGTCTGATGCTGGAATTTGCAATTGTCACCGTGCACCTCACACATAAACGAACGATGGTAGGAATTGTAACAAAAGTACACTTTTTAACTATAACATCATTTTGAAAAGGTCGTCCATTTAAATTGACTTTGCTGCTTTCCCATTGGTGATTATTATGCAGAAATATCTTGTTTCTGAATGACTCAAATTCGTCACTGTCCTTAACTTTGTGACTTCACAGACACTTCTGCATGCAAACAGAGTCAAACGTTGAAAGAGAGATGCAGGGAATGATGAAGTACCAGGAAAGACCCGCAACGCCAACTTTTGTTCGTCGCTTTTGACTGACGACACAGTTAAATGGCTGCACTGCCATAGTTACTGACAGTCACGCCATCTCCTTTTCAAACAAGCTTGAAGGGGATTTAGAAGAATGTAAAGCAAGCAAAGCCTGGACTTCGTGATTCGATGTGCTTGCATCACAAGGAGAATAGATTGCAATGAAAAAGCTAAAATATAAGTAACACGGTCACGTTTCAAGTTATTTTCTTGTCGACCGACTTGTTTTCGAACAGTATTCTTTCACAGGTTTTGTGGTGGCACTTTGCCTGCCGTACATTGCTCACTGCAATGAAAATGCTTGTTGTTTGCGAAGATGAAATGATAGCCCAGAGCCAACCTTTCTAAATCTCTGGCTCCGCGAAATGGATTTAATATCGGTTCGCATTCGTCGCATCACACCTGGTTTTTGTCTTATCGTCCCAAGATTTCTCGCTTACGTTACGTCGTTGGTTGGAGGCGGCGACCAAACAAGCTCAAATTACACGGTCATGTGTGTGTAGAACAGTTGTTACGGCGCTCAACACTGATTTTCGCGGCCAAGCAAACAGCGACACACGATCTCTCTGATTACAGGTGAGCGCATGTTATGTAAACCTTATTTGGATTCCGTTGAGGCTTAACCACTACACTTGTTACTCTGAGCAGGGTCGTTGAAACCAGGTGTTGTTGCGTAAAGCGCAGAAGTAGCTGCATGAAGCGTTTTTGTTGTTGGCAATTCGCATTACAAAGCATGAGATGCGTCGTCTTATCTGCCATCCTAATATCCAGCGCCTTCTATGACCTCACTTCCGGCGCCTGGTACACTCACGATCAAGGGCGATTTTCGAAAAGCGAGTCGGTTTTTTGAAAAGTGCTGCAATCTTTTCCAAGCTTATAAATTATTTGTCGAACGCGCCTGGTATACAGGTTCGGGAACCGCGGATTTCAAATCTCTCACAAATCCGTGGCGTTCCAACGACAAGCAACGCTGCCTCTCTACTTTCCGGCTGCTGCATTAATATTTCACGCTCTTTGAACGACTCGAAAAAGGATCGTGCATGGATTTTTAAAGGCGCAGAATCTATTCGTACCCTTCCGATCGTCAGCGGGTTTGAAGAATGATGGGTTATACCAGCATGAGTTCATCACGTGACTGAGAGGGTGCCGAGATAAGTAAATTGGGTTGGCGCCCTGAGAGATTTCAAAACGAAGGGTGCCACTGTTTTTCATATTGTCAGTGTTTTAGTCTTCGGCATGGCTGAACTGATGCGCTGGTAGAGGAGAGTTCATCTCTCAAAGAATGTTTTGAATGCTCAGTGAAGAAAATGGTGTAAATTGATTCCAACACCGAACGAAAGATAACATCCTGAATAGCCACTGATATATTACATGGGAAAAACGTAAGGTACAACACATTGTGTTTGATCTTGCAAACGAAGTTGAAAAGTAACAAAATTAACTTCTGACAACATCCGATACCTCCTTGCAAGCTTGCGCTTCCTTGCAATCATGCAAAAGATTTAGCAGTTTCGGAATTACGGTTGATGCGAATTGTTCGAACCAGCATTTCCTAAAGTTTCTGTTGAACAAAAATTTTAACTGTACAAAGCATGGGTTTGATGATGTTTCGAAATATGAGAGGTTAAAAATTGATGTCGTTCTTTGCTTTCATTTTGAGTAGAGGATTCGCTGTGCCTAAACAAACGACTTTCTGCCTGTGTAGCACATATCACTTTTTTCGCGTCATCAAACAGTTCATTTAACATTGTAATTTATCGGAACCTGGGTTAATAGCTCATTTCCTGCAGTAATTTCATCAAAATCAGGCGCAAATGTAGTCAAATTTTGTTTTTAACATCCTCAGCACTGCATATCATGAACGGCTTAGTCTTCAGCATTCCAGTTACTTCACTACTGTGAAAAGAGTGGCTGTGCAGTGTGCATGATCACCGAAAAACAGATGATGTTTTTAAATTATGCCCAAAAGTTGATGTTTAACTTCCAACAGCCGCCTGTTGCCCACAGTACAGATACCACACTGAATATCCTCGTGCCAATTTTAGTGAAACACGGGAATCATTAAGTCGGTTTGTGTAGCACCCAAGCCTCAATCTTGCGTAACGTTTTGGCTTCAAACTATCACTGAGGTGTTCACCAAGTATTCTGTGCGCCTACCAAGCTACACATGGTCGTGTGAAGAGTCTCGGGGCACTGAGGTCAAATCGCGAAATTTCCTCACCATTAATTTTTTATAGTTTTTCAGAAAAACTTGTAACAAAATGTGATAATTGCTTGCAGCAAAAACTTTTCTGCAGTTCATGACTTCAGCCTCTCCGCCCTCGCAGGGAACCTTTATTTAATTTTTTCAAACTAGCCAAGGCTTACATGTGATTAAAATAACGAGTATAAGCAACATGTTGCAGAAATATTAAAGAACTTTTTCTTAATGCTACCTCATTTTGTCATTGACTGCAGTTTTACTTTACTGAAGCTTCTTTTCCTTCAACGAAAGCGCAAAAGCTTCTTTTCCTGAACCATTTGTTAGAAAACAACTTCAACCATTTGTTAGAAAACAACCATTTGTTAGAAAACAACTTATTTTCCTGAACCATTTGTTAGAAAACAACTTCACCAAAATGGTGCTGTAAATAAAACATAGCACAGAACACCAAACCCCTGACAAGTTGCAAAGGTGTCCAACGGATCCACATACAATTACAAAAAGTTAGGCGCATGTGTTTACGTTGATGGTATATGGTAAATGTATTCAGTTTGGTGTAGAAAACTAAATTAAAAGATGAAAAAGCTTTAGGATTGTTTTCTTTTTTCCTATTTCGGAAAAAGCAAGAAACGGAGAGCTTTCCGTGTGCTTGTTCTTAAAAGCAGAACGACAAGAGTGTTGCCATTAGCAACTGGAACAAATCCATCATTCAGACATGTGCATGGTTTCTATCAAGGAAATCAAATTTGAGGACCATCGAACCTCATTTGTTTGTCCTTTTCTCACTCTCTTGAGGTATTATGTAGAATTGAGCAGTTCAGCGTTTCGAATGCCAGGTGACGTACTAATCGCGCGCAATCGCTCAGCTTCTGTGGTAATCGTTCCCGAGACCATATCTCGTCAATAATTAATGTCGCTCAATAGAAGTTGAAATGGTGATTGTGTGGTCGTAATCACGTCTGGAATCCTAGCATTGTGCCAGATAGCTCGGATACCTTGCTGCGCGAGTACGGTTTGCGATTTTTTCCTTTCAGAAAATAATATCGTTATAAAGAATTAATGAGAGGGGTATTTTGTAATCCGGGGTTGTATTCGCTGGGCTAAAATTACCTGTTTTTCGTGGAGGTTTGATAAATTAAACTTTGAAGTGTCTGGCCCGTAGCTGAAAGATTCAGTGATCAGTATACATGGCATGACAACGCTTTAATGTTATCAATTATTTAGGGCAATGCTCAGTTTTGTGTGGATTTATAAAAGGTTATTTTTTTACAACTACCACCTGCTCAACGTAAGCTGCGGAAGGTTTACCTCTGTTCCTGTCGAACGAAACCAACAAAGACTGTTACTTTATTTGCTTGATTTTGTCAAGACAACTATTGATGTAAAACATTGAACCATGTTCATAAGCAAACATTCCTCACAATGTAATTCCCAAAATTTTCATCAAAACACATTGACTGCCCATAAAAGCCCGCCTCTTGAATTTCATTAATCTAAGCCTGTGTTCTTCATATTTCATACAACAAACTGTATCCTTCATGAGTTTTGCTCACGAATATAGTTTGCTCATGTCCCCACAAACCTGTGCATTTTTATGTACTGCTGCAAACTTTTTTGCGTTACTTGTTATTCCTCAAGCGTTTAAAACACAACTGAATGCTTCACCTTGAAAAGGCTCATTTCTGAAAAAGCAGTAGGCAGGGTAAATTTTCGAAAAAGCAGTACGTAGGGTAAAGTGAAATTGTGCACGCTCTTCTGACATAGATATGTTCACTTATTGTTCTATCTGCTCAGGATTTGTTTCCTTGCTTAAAACCATTCAGGCGTTAAATGACAAATCTCGGTTTCGTTAGTTAGACCCACGTTTGTTTGTGGTTCGATGCATTTCTTCAGTAGCAGAACATATTTAATTTGGACGTATAAGACATTGCCGCAAGCCAGAAAAATTGAATGTGAAATTTTTCAAAAAGTTTTGAAAAGCCAAGGGGGAAGCCGTTTTGAACTACGAAAATAATTTGGAAAAAAATGGAGAACGGCACGCGTGCGGGCATGCGTTAGGCTTTGAAGTCTTCATTTACAGATGAAAGAAAAGGAGACAATTACTGTATTATCCTAGAACGGGAGCGATCGCAGAAGCATGCCCTGTTCAGTGATTTTAAACCAAAACCTCTCTTTTTCCTTGAAAGAATCAATGCAAAAGTCTAATCAATTCTGCTGATCAGGTTCAGGGCTTTTAGCCCTGCATGGGTTCCATGTACCCAGGGCATTTCTGATGGAGCTTTTCCGCAAGTTGTGCAAGTCACGCGTTTTGACAGGTGGNTATCCAATGTGTTTGCTCTGCATTGCGAGGGAGAGAATGAACACAGAGAATGGTTTAGTTGTGGGGTTCCTTGGTTTGGGGCCGATACCTCGTCGCTCAGTCTGTTACCGGCAAGGCAATAACTAATGATTGCAACGAAAGCACACTGGACATATCGCAATAGAACTCTTTTCATTAAAGATAAAGATACACTCTTATAGATTTCGCAAAGAATATGACTTTGCAAAAACGTCCAAGATTCGATCCGGTTTGAAAATAATTACTTGTTGAAAAAATGCCAACGGTTTTGAAACAAATTTCTGTATCTATACCATACATACAAGATTCAGAAACATCATGCCAAGCAACGTACAAGAGCACGTGTGTTCAGTGAAAAGTTTAAAACACGTTGTGATTTTTTCCCGCATTGAGGCACATAATTTGTGCGTGGAATGAACAATTCTTGACCTCTAATACAACAGATCTACAGTCTCTTTGTAGCACGTAGTGTAAATCAAGTTTTTAAATCTGTTTTGTTTTTTAATGCATGGCTTTTTTCTGGTTTTGATCATGGTTTGAGAAAATAGCTGGCCATTGGCGGCGGCGTCGCCATTCATGCCATACAGCAGGACAGCCCTGGTGGAGATGCTGCCATCAAAGTATCGGAACTCTCACAGCGTGTGAATGATCAGATGACGAAGTGAATTTTTCTGTGTTTCATCATTACTTACAAACTTTTTAAACCGTATTTAGCTTTACCAAAAAGCTGTACAAGAAATGGTATGAAGCTATTTGTGATAGGCCTAATTAACAAAACGGAAAAATGGAGGAGTTCGCTTTAATTAACTCGAAGTTGGTGAAAACCATAGTTTTGGCTTCTCAGATTTTGAGAAGAATTGTGTAATGAATAACACATTTGCAACGATTTGATAGAAAATATCAAAACCCAAAAAATGTAGGACTTCAACCCAAAATAGATGGTATACAAAGAAAGATTTTTATAATCAAAATCCCCAAAACAGATCACATACAAAGGAAGATCTTGATAATGAAAATAGAAATAGAACTCTTTTTGATAATCAGAGTCAAATCTAAAACTCAAAATTTTGATAATCCAAATGTTCCTTTGTATGTGATCTATTTTGGGTTGAAATCTTAATTTTTGACGCACACCTTCAATCTGTTCGTTATGATCAAGGTCAGCAAAGAAAACAAATTTCGCATCACTATGTGTTGCCTACAGTTTCTGTGAAATTTCTTTTAGTTTTTTAAGTTTACTTTCAGCTCCTTTGCTGCCGTTGCGATCAACGAGCGGCTTTTTATAATCTATATCTTAGCCTTCTGCTCAAACGATATCAATCTGCGCGGTGTCGCGTTTAGTTTGTGAGCGCCTCTGGTGGTTTGATGCGAATCCCAAACGATTAAACAAAAGGAAACACAGCAGTTCAAATCATGAGCATCAAGCAGGAGCTGACCATTCAGAGGTAACATAAAAAGATCAGTGACAACTTTCACGCTTGTGATGACGTGCTTTGAACATTTCAGGGCACGTCAGTAATTCCTCGATTCAGCGAAACGGATAGCTTCACTTGTTATAAAATGATTTTGCACTATTTTTACACCTGAGGCCAGGTAGAAATAAAGCGTGATTTTTAATCTGATCACGTGAAATTAGCTGTGGAATACCATGTTTACCCACTAGTATTGAAAAACTATGCTTGGACTGGAGAAGGATGACAATGTTAGGATGCTCTTTATCAGTGCTACAGATTGGACGTTAAAGCAGGGTGTAAATAAATAACTAACCTTTTGAAACAAAGAAAGTCAGAAATCTTCAGGCTGCTCGATTTTGTGATAAATTGAAGAAACAATCTCACTTACTGTGTGTACCTTCAGAGTTGGGTTTCATTTTTTGTTAAATCTGCTAAGCCATGGTTTCTCCTATTGCCGGACAACACAGTCATCAGCTGAGAAGGCAAAAATCTTGCAAGCAGGATGCTCAGAGGCTTACTGCCAGGTTTTACGAAGATATCATCACGGAAACCTTCCTTGATTTTGGATGAAATATCGTATATCTTCCTAAAAATTTTCTTCTGCGTATCGTATGACTTTCAATCATAAAAGGTCTGAGCTCGACTTCGTCCAAATCAAGCAGTTGCCCTGAATGTTTTTCTTAAGAAATCTTATGATAGGATGGGGTCCCTCCTTCCATAAAAATCACAGCAACCTCGCTTTGGAACCCGTAGTAAAGCCAAGAATGCTCGTCAATATCTAGAAAAGAGAAAAGAAAACTACAGAAAAAATAGAGGTTGGTAAAAAGAGTAAGGCATTTCAAGAGATCTTAGCGCTGCTGTTCCAGCTGCATTTGTGAGGTAAAACGATAATGAAAATAAATAAAGAAGATATAGAAATAAACGATGAAACTTCACATATTTTTACCTGCTTGTAGGATGCGGGTCCTTTCCCATGTGCACCCAAACCTGTTTGGGATTCAGGGTACATTTGGTGAAATTCCATTTTTTGTCTGCATAAGCGTGTTGAGAACGTGGTGCGTGACGAGGCAAGCGTGTTGGAGCCGGGTTGCACACCAACGTATCTTATGCGTTTACAGCACTTTGTTGTAGTGGTTTGCCAAACTGTTTCTGACACCTGTTGAATGCTTCCTTCGCCTGCTCGGAACTGAAGTTTGATTTTGATATCTTTGCAAATATCAGAATCTGATATCGCAAAAGCAAAGGTATAACATTTTCACTCCTAAAGTGAACCAACAAAATGTTAAACCACCTGAAGTTTTAGAATGGCGATAGGAAGGACAAGCGTGCAGAATTATGTGAATGTGTTGTTATGCTTGCAGTAAACTCATTTAAAACACAGTATTTCCTGTAGGTGCAAAAATATTTTCCGCCGATGACATTCGAGCTCTATGTGATATTTACATGTCCCATCTATGAACACTACCTGGTAAAGTTTTTCAGCTGCAAAATTTTTGCCGTCGGATGCTGATGATTAACCTGAAACGCTGCGCACGTTTTAGCATGTGGTCTGTAAATCAGCTCAAAAATATTACAGCAAAAATGTTCCTTTGTCCAAAAAATCACTACTTTTGGAGTTTCCTCAGAGCGATAGTCCATTGCGTTGTACCGTGGTAAATCACTCACAGAAAGCATCAAAGTGTATTTGTAGTGGAATCAGCACAAGTTATAGTCGTTTTTTCAAATTGTAAACGGAATCAGCACAAGCAAGACACTATATTCACGGCAGGTGATATTTTTTGAAGTGCTGCGGATAAGTAAAAGCTCAAATATATGAAACGAGGTTCAGGTGACCGTGATGTCACCTCAACGTGGATCCGCAACCACTGATAAAAGATGCAAATNTGAATGCATTTCAATCAGTATGTCCCGCATTTCGAGGTGAAGATATTTGTTGAATGTGCTTGAGTTTTTGTATAAGTTTTCTGAAGTTGATTTTTTGTGACCTTGTATCGAAACCGTACAACAAGCTATTATTGCTGAGACACTTTGAATCAAATGATTTCATACAATTTATCGTAAATCTATCAACGCTTCCTCTTTTCGTCTTTTTCTTTTTTTCAATACTAGCAAAAAATGTCCTATTGCGGAACGTTTTCGGTAAACACAGGGTGAAACCACATTCTAGATATTGTTTAATGTGTTTGTTTCTTGAAAATCGATCAAATGTATTGCTTGCGACATGCAAAAGTTTTGGGATACCAAGATTTTATACTTTGGCGTGGGGTGCCTGAAAAAACGTGCTTTGAATTGAACCTACGTTTATGATATGAGTGTTTGCTAATTTTACACTGGAGCTTGACCCAAGACTTTTTGTTTAGAAGCCGATCGTATTAGCGCAATATATATATTTTATATATCTTGTTAAAGCTAGAACTCCAAAAAAGCTTGATTTTTAACATAAAGTCTCAAAATCAGTAAACTTCATTATTGCAACCAGCAGTAACGTGGATGTATCGTTTTGTTAATTCTTGATAAATGTGCAAACCAAGTTGACTTGCTTAACATCTGAGTAAGGTTGAACCTGCACAAGTGCTTCTGTTTGTTTACACAGCTCCACGTATTGAAACTAAGTCAAGCCTGCGTTTAGACTTCGCATCGTATTTCCCGACTATATACCGATCTACACAATTTTCGAATTTTACAAAAAATTTGATCCTTTGCTAAAGTTTATGCTTAATTGTCCTGCAACGTTGTTCTTTTACTCAAATCTCTCATAAATTTTGTTGTCAATTAGAAGGCCTTGCCAATGTGTTTGCACCGTGTGGCACCGAGTAGCAAGGTTTTAATTTTGTTTCAATTTTCCATGTATGGTTTTGCATAAAAGCAAAGAATAGCAATATGTTGAAACACGTTGCAGTCTGGTCAGTGCCATTCAAGACTGCCAACCATAGCGTATGTACAAACTGGGCAATATATCGAGTGAATTTGCCCTGCAAACACACGCTGCCGTTTTTAGACGCAGCTGCACGCCCGGAATCTTGTTCTATTGTTTTTGCTGGTAGCAACAACAGTGCCGCGAACGGCACGCATAACCAAACACGGTTTCGCGTTTGATTGGCAAAAAGAGGGCAACGCTATTTGACGAGCGGTGCCAAATCAATTCCTTGACCAATTTTGTAATCGATGCAGACGTGACAGCGATTTTTGTTCTAACGCTTAAGTCAATATGAGTAACTAATCGACAAATGATAACTGAAGGGACAACAACAGGCCTGCCTCTCTTGTCTCACTTGCGACTTGCTCAACAGCAAAGTTACTCGGTCGCCGTATGCTGCAACCCACTTTTTCCGTTGAGCAAAGACGTCGGCAAAGAGGTATAATTTCATTTTTAATACCATGTTTTAGCACACTGTCACTATTACTATTTAGTTGAAGGGTTTCACGTTTTTTCATTAGCAAACGGTGAAATGCTTATGTCATCGAAGCTGCAAAAAGAAATGGTATAAACTTTTAATAAAGGCCACGTTTTTCCGAAAGCATATCATTACACCGATTTCCCAAAAAAACACTTTCATTGTTTGATTTTAGACGCATATGTCAAGTTGCAGAATTTTGAGATGGTGTTGATTGTCTTACAAACTGACAAAGGTGCTTCAGGTAACCTACCAGCGATAACGCAAAATAATCAGCACGTGAGACATTTAGCAATGTGCGGATCAACAATAACTGGCAAAGGAGTTTTTGGCAAGCTAACCTGGCATGCTCAAGGACAAGGTGCATCAGTTTGACTGTAGTTGGAAGATGCATGATGCAAACCAATGCTTATGAGTGTTTCCTCAAACTGTTTAAACAACAGTGGTAAGACGCTTTCCAACGTATCTATATCTTGTGCACATGTAAACCGATCAGTTCCAAAGTGGTCACATGGCAATAAAAACAGCCTTTTTGTTTCGTTTACTACACCGGCAAAAGAAGTCTGCAAAAAATTAATTTACTTTCAGAAAGGACAGTCAGACTGCAAGCTGTAGAAAAAAAGTGCACATGTTAGAAATACCGTGATTCACGACTGGATAAAAATATTTATGCCAAAATTGATATTCAACTACACGTTTGCTGCTTAAAACGTTTGTTTGCAAAACAAGTGTGTATAAAATTTCATCACGGTTTGATTTTTTGGCAAGATTTATTGAATTCTTTCAGTTTTCCATTGTTTCAGGCCTGAAGCTTTGATTTTTTGGCAAAAGCTTGCAAACAAAGCAATTTTCATCAAAGCCGTTGTGAGGCAAGGTATGGCCAACATCAAATAATGTTACACCATTTGCGCAGGAAATCCTTCAAATTATTACAACGACGTCAGTGTAACCGTGAATTGTAATTTTTCTGCGACAATTACAGATCCGTGTTTCTTGTGTTGATGATGATCTTTGCTTGGTACGCTGTATACTTTGCAACGTACAAGTTTGTTATCGGTATAGGTGACCAAGATGCTATACCTCAACAGCACACCAACCGCCTGAAGACCAATTGGTGTAGTCGGGTTAATGTGGAGAAGTGTAGCTCCCCTAATCTTTCTAGAAGGGGTTGGTTTTACCCAGGTGACACCAACAGGTTGACAATTATGTCGTTACGTAGCGAAATTATATACGAGAAGCTTGCCACTATGGAGCGAAGCAAAATATTCTGTACTGTTTTTCGCCCACCTCAGTGTTTTGGCGCGAAGATGGAAGGACACGAGCAGTGGTGTGTTTAAGGGGAGGCGAGCGAGGCACTTCTAGCCCCCCCTTTTTGGGGGCCCCCCCTTGAGGTGTTACGCGCGTAAATTTTCCTTACGTTTGATGAAAAATTTATTGTTCACTCATATAATGTACTACAAAGCAGATGATAAGTAAGTACTCTGCTTTCAAAGGGCCCCCTACAGAAACTGTAATGTGCAAGTGCTTTGCTTTCACAGGGGCTCTCAACAGAAACTGCAATTTGAAGGTAATCTGCTTTCAAAGGAGCCCCCAACAGCCACTGAAACGTGTAAGTAGGCCTGCTCTGCATTTAAACTTCATTGAAGGGACCTTAAAGAAACTGTAATGTGTAAGTACTCTGCTTTCAAAGGGGCCCCCAACATCAACTGTAATGTATAAGCACCATGCTTTCAAAGGGGCCCCCAACAGCAATTATAATGTAAAATTCCATGATTTCAAAGAGGCCCCAACAGCAATTGTAATGTGTAAGTATCTTACTTCCAAAGGGGCCCCCAACTGCAATTGTAATGTTAAGTACCTTGCTTTCAAAGGGCCCCAAACAGCAACTTTAATGTGTAAGTATTTTGCTTTCAAAGGGCCACCAACAGCAATTGTAATGTGTAAGTACCTTGTTTTCAAAGGGGCCCCCATCAGCAACTTCAACCTGCAAGTACTGTACCTTGCTTTCAGAGTGGCCACCAACAGCAATTGTGATGTGCAAGTACTATCCTGTCAAAGGGCCCTCCAACAGCAACCGTAATGTGTAAGTACCGTCCTTTCAAAGCAACCCCACCACCATCTCCAATGATCAAATAAAGAAAAGCTCCAAACCAACTTCTACACCTAAAAAATTGTGTGTCAAAATTTCTTCCAAAAAGTTCTGAAAAGACCTTATCAAGTAAAAGCAAATAGGCCTAATTATACCAAACGATAACTTTTTATAGCAAATGATAATTTTTTATTCCAAATGATGATTTTTAGAGATTGGAGTATTTGCTATATTGGTAATTTTATAAAATGCCACAGATGAACAAAAAGTAGTCTTTTTTATGTCTCTGAATTGAAAAGGTTAGACAAATTTCTNATTTCTTGTAATGTTGTACCTTAGTGAACATTNCCATCAGAAATAAGACAACATGCAATTGTTATAGCAGGGACCACACTACATCTTTTGATTTATAGGACATTTTTTTCTTAGTTTACAAAGTACTGTAATTTTGTGTTATTGCTGTTGTGCTGCAAAGACTGTTAGTAAGCAAGGCTACATTCATGCTTCTTATCAGG